>JGI24025J20009_10000416_pt1 | contig 33202 bp, 32 predicted proteins | sample Cruoilmetagenom3_FD_20009 | JGI IMG/M metagenome (IMG submission 20009) | reverse complement strand
AAGAAAAAATGAAAAGAGAGACGCTAGGGAGTAACTTTTTGAATGAGTTCATGGTGAATTAGCAAGTAATTATATTTAGCTAATACTTTAGCATGTCGGCTGGGGTTTAGTACGTTTAACTGTCTGAATTATGTGTTTTTAACGTAAACGTAACAGGGCCATCATTGCATAAAGAGACTTGCATATCAGCCCCAAATTGGCCGGATGATATGGTTTTATATTGTTGCTGGGCATAGTGGACTGTAAATTCAAACAACGGCTTAGATACCGACGGGGCAGCCGCTGGGGTAAAACTGGGGCGAGTTCCTTTTTTGGTGTTTGCCGCTAAGGTAAATTGAGGGATGAGCAATAAGCCACCTCGTACATCCTTAACGCTTAAGTTCATTTTATCATTGGTGTCGGCAAATATTCGATAGTTTAAGATGCGGTCAATGAGTTGTTTGGCCTCTGTTTCGCCGTCGCCTTTCTCAATGGCGACTAGGGCTACAATACCTTGCTTTATTTCACCAATTATGGAGTTATTAACCATCACATTGGCATGGGTGACGCGCTGGATAACACTTAACATGCTGGTGAGTTTGATACGTATTGAAAGAGTGCTTGGTAACTTTCGCTGAGGATAGATAAAGAAAAAGCGGCATTGGCAGGGCTTGGGTTTGGTGTGACATAAACTGGTTTGTTATTGATGGTCCAGGTTTGCAAACCCCACTCAATAGAGTGTTGTTTATCAAGGCTGTATTGAAGGTATTTTTGACAGGTCAATTTACCGTGAAACCAAATAACATGAGGTTGAAGATCAGAAATAAGTTGATATAAACGTGAGCTGGCGTGGCGGTAATCGGCCGCATTTAAACCTTTGCAGCCGGCGGTTGGGCGTTTAACTAGATCGGTAAAACCGATGTGATATTTTGTGTGTAAACGATGACAGCTTTGAAGGCTGGGTGTGAGGTCTTCGTCAAAAAAACCACAGTCATTAAGTGCTTTCCAGAAACGATTTCTAGGGTTGGCAAAATAGAACCCTGCTTTTACCGATGGGATAGAGGGGTTTAAACCGACAGATAATATAGCTAAATGCTTGCTTAATATGTCTGGAAGGGTCACCACGTGACTAGTATGTTGGCATGGATCTATCAACATCAGCTGCCCAGGCATTAACACCACCAATGAGATTAGTGATGTCGTTAAAGCCGTTTTGCAGAAGAAACTGGGCGACTTGTTGGCTTCTCATCCCATGATGGCAAATGATAATAATAGCGGTATCTTTTGGAAGCTGTTCTAAGCGACCAGGGATGCTTTGCATGGGCATTAGCTGGCTGTTTGGAATGTGACAAATCTCAAATTCGTGAGGTTCCCTCACATCGAGTAGAAACAGAGTGATATCAGGGTTTTCAATGCGTAAATTTAGTTCGTTGGCAGTAATGGTTTTCATGGTATGAGAGACGTTGTTATTAGAAATTAATTATAGCAGTGTGTGATAAGATGCTGCCTATTCAATTAATCAATTAAGTGTATCAAAAGAGGTCATTATGAGCGCAATCCCAGAAGAGTTTCAGAAAAAAACCGAAGCAATGCAAGCCGCTGCGATTGAGCCCTTGCCGAACTCAGAAAAAATTTACATCAAGGGGTCGCGTGATGACATCAACGTACCGATGCGAAAAATTGCACTCGCCGATACGCCAACGAGTTTTGGTGCAGAAAAGAACCCCGATGTTTATGTGTATGACTGTTCGGGCGTGTACACAGACCCTTCAGCTTCTATTGATTTACGTAAAGGCTTACCTGATGTACGTACCAGCTGGATTGAAGATAGAGCTGATACCGAGCTGCTTGAAGGCCCCAGTTCAGCGTTTGGTCAACTGAGGCAAAGTGATCCAGAATTAGCGAGTTTACGGTTTGAGCACATTAGCGTGCCGCGCCGTGCAAAAGCGGGCGCTAATGTCAGTCAAATGCATTATGCAAAGCAAGGCATTATTACGCCAGAAATGGAATATATTGCGATACGTGAGAACATGAAGCGGTCGGAAATCAATGCTGAACAACACCCAGGTGAGTCATTTGGAGCGAGTATACCAACTGAAATAACGGCAGAATTTGTACGTGANGAAATTGCTAAAGGCCGTGCGATTATTCCAGCCAATATCAACCATCCAGAGGTTGAGCCGATGATTATTGGCCGTAATTTCCTTGTTAAAATTAATGGTAATTTAGGCAATTCCGCGGTGACCTCTTCAATAGAAGAGGAAGTGGACAAAATGGTCTGGGGTATCCGTTGGGGTGCCGATACGATTATGGACTTATCGACCGGTAAGAATATTCATGAAACACGCGAGTGGATTTTACGTAATTCGCCGGTGCCCATTGGAACGGTTCCTATCTACCAAGCACTTGAAAAGGTAAATGGAAAAGCCGAGGACTTAACGTGGGAAATTTTCCGCGATACGTTAATAGAGCAAGCCGAACAAGGGGTCGATTACTTCACCATTCACGCGGGAGTGTTGCTGCGTTACGTGCCGATGACGGCAAAGCGAACAACAGGTATCGTATCGCGCGGTGGTTCTATCATGGCGAAATGGTGTTTAGCCCATCACAAAGAAAATTTCCTTTATACGCATTTCGAAGAGATTTGCGAGATTATGAAAGCCTATGACGTTTCATTTTCGCTGGGTGATGGCTTACGTCCCGGCTCACTTGCCGATGCCAACGACGAAGCACAGTTTGGTGAATTGGAAACACTAGGTGAGCTGACAAAAATTGCCTGGAAGCATGACGTGCAAACGATGATAGAAGGCCCCGGTCATGTGCCGATGCAGATGATCAAAGAAAACATGGATAAGCAGCTTGAATGTTGTGATGAAGCGCCTTTTTATACCTTAGGCCCGTTGACGACTGATATTGCCCCAGGATACGACCATATTACGTCAGGTATAGGGGCGGCAATGATTGGCTGGTATGGCTGTGCGATGCTTTGTTACGTCACGCCAAAAGAACATTTAGGCTTGCCGAATAAGGAAGATGTTCGTGTGGGAATAATTACCTACAAAATTGCAGCGCATGCAGCGGATTTGGCAAAAGGCCACCCAGGTGCACAAATACGCGATAATGCCCTGTCAAAAGCACGTTTCGAATTCCGCTGGGAAGATCAATTTAACCTAGGCCTAGACCCAGACCGAGCGCGAGAATACCACGACGAAACGTTACCGAAAGACTCTGCAAAAGTAGCGCATTTTTGCTCTATGTGTGGGCCACATTTTTGCTCCATGAAAATAAGCCAAGATGTGCGAGATTATGCCGCCAATAAAGACATAGATGCTAATGATGCGCTGATTGAAGGGATGGCTGATAAAGCCAGTGAATTTAAGAGTAAAGGTGCCGAAATTTATAAGAAAATTTAGGTGCTATATAGGTGTTTTAAGGCGTGTGGCTGACTTAGTATAGTTTCATGTTATGAAACCTAAATCATGGTCTATGAACGGCTTTCAGTTTTTTGCTGAATTCATGGGACCTAAAGTGCTCAAGCCTCTTTCCAATGTTAAAAAAATTAAAGAAAAATAATATTTTATATTGAGGCCATGATTTTTTAAGGTATGAAGCGATGAGTAAACCTTGTAAATGCTCTTTAAAGATTTATGGCTAGGTAGTTAGTAATCTCGTCTAAAGTCCTCGATACCCTCTATCATGATCTGAGGCGATTTTCTGTTATATAACTTATTGTTATAGAGAGGCGCCGGTGGTCCGCTTCACTATGGTAGTTAGGTTGCCAGCGGGAGTTTCGGGTGATGTATTGATGGGGACGCAAGGGCTTGTTGTGAATTTCTATAGAGCGGCAAGACTTGATGAACCACCTCGCTGCACTGTCGGGTTTTATATGCAGTAGACCGTGAAGCTCGACGCCGTTGTGAGCATCCTTAATTTTCATAATTTTACAACTATGTAAGGTGGGTGGTTCAGTAAAGGGGAGATGTATTTTCTTGGCAAGCAATGAACGGGCCGTTTTTTCAAGTTCACTTAAGGTGGTGCTGTTTGATAAACGAGATAAGAAGATATTCATAGAGGCGACTCCTTCGTGCACAACTACAATTAAATTATAAATGACCAGAGTCCTGTCAGTTTTTCTAATCATACGGCCATTATTTTGCAAAAACAAGACAGGTGTTTTTTTGTCAGTTGAGGGTAGGTTTTTGGCAAGGGACTGCTTTAAAAGTCGGTAAGCGACAAGGTGTTTAACTCGAGTTGATTCAGTTATCATCGTACTATGTTTGATATTAATTCAGTCTATAAGCCTCTTCTAGTTGGCGCAGTGCTGGCTATCTTGTGGGTGCTCGAAGCTATATTCCCGCTATTTCAATTTAAGAAAGGGCGTTTAAAGCATGATGCATTGAACATCACGCTCGGTTTTTTAAATGCACTGCTAGTGGGCTTTATTTTTGCGGGTTTGCTTTTAAGTGTAACTGAGTGGGCGGCTAAGGCGCAATTTGGTTTGCTTAACGTATGGGAGATGAACCCTTATGTTAATTTATTGCTAGGGTTACTACTGTTAGATTGTTGGCAGTATTGCTGGCACCGGCTGAACCATAGCGTTAGTTTTTTGTGGTGTTTTCATGCGGTTCATCACTCAGATGCGAATATGGATGCCAGTACAGCGGTGCGTTTTCACACGGTTGAAATAATCTACTCTGCTGCCATTCGCTTGTTAGTGTTGCCGCTGCTTGGCTTGAGTCTGGAACACCTTATTGTGTACGAGCTTATTTTATTGCCCGTTATATTATTTCACCATAGTAATATTGCGATACCTGCAATGTTGGATAAGTGTCTGAAGGTTTTTATCGTGACGCCGCGAATGCACTGGGTGCATCATTCTCATATTAAAGAGGAAACGGATTCAAATTATTCGAGCTTACTTTCAGTTTGGGATCGTTTATTTGCCAGTTATCATTTAAGAGCGGATGTGCAGAACATTCGATTTGGCTTAGGTGAAGATTTTGATCAGAGAAATGGAAACAGTCTTATTGGTATGCTCCAGCAACCATTTAAGTCGAGTCTCTACCCACCTAGAATAAAAAAATTAGGTAGGTAGCTCCGCTTGGTATTTTTAATACCTGCTTGAACTGATTAATTAGCATGGGCTGGGTAAATAAATAGCCATTGGAAATGGGGCGGTCGGTATTGAGCAAGAGACACTTTTGTGCGATGGGTTTTATGCCCTCGGCGAGGCTGTTAGAAGAACGCTTGTGTCAGGGACGGGGCGGCTGAGTCTCAATTATTTTGCGCAAGGTGTTATTTTTTCCGGCAAACGAGTGCCAGCCAAGGTTGTTGTTCTCTTGGCTTCCCCGGGGGGCGATAGTAGTGATCTAGCAACTCGAAGCCAGCTTGTTCTAAAAAATGTTGGCTGGCTTCTAGCTCAATATAATGGCCATAACGCTCACCTTGCCAACCTTCAGCGCTACCGCGTGGGTTAGAGCTAAATAAAACACCTCCCTCACGTAAACAGGCATGGAGTTTCTTTAAGACATTAGGTAGCTCATTGCTGGGGACATGAAACAGGCAAGCATTAGCAAAAACGCCATCAAACTGATTATCTACCAGCTGTATCTGAGTGAAGTGTTGGTTGATGGTTGGGCAGCCGCTATATTCTGCGGCCATTTTGCAAAAAGTAGCGGAGCCATCTAACCCGGTTGGTCGGTGACCTAATGATTTGAAGTGTAATAGATCCCTACCTGGGCCGCAGCCTAAATCCAAAATATCAAGCGCCTTATTTTTCGGTAAAGCAGACAGGAATGCCTGAATATTTTGTGACACATCATGATCTTTAGTACCGAGCCAAAAGTCCTCAGCATGTTTGTCATAATGAGAAATAGTGCGGTTTTCTTTTTTAATTGTATTGTCCATGTGGGTTATTTTAAAGTTTGTGGCTAGGGTGTCAAACAAGCAGGACGAAGGCTTTAGATACACGTTAGAATAATCAGATGGATATCACACATATATTAGATGGTTTAAATGATGCTCAGCGCGATGCGGTGAGTGGGGCGGAAAAGTCGGCGTTAATTCTTGCTGGCGCAGGTAGTGGCAAGACGCGGGTGCTGGTACATCGTGTTGCATGGTTAATGCAAGTGGAGGGTGTTTCACCCTATGCTATTTTGGCCGTTACCTTTACCAATAAGGCCGCTGGTGAAATGCGCGAACGGGTGCAATCAATGTTGAAGGTGCCTGTGGGTGGGATGTGGATAGGGACGTTTCATGGTATTGCTCACCGTTTGCTAAGAATGCACGCGCAGGAGCTGGGTTTACCTGATGCGTTTCAAGTGCTAGATTCCGATGATCAATTCCGCATGATCAAGCGTTTACTTAAATCAATGAATGTGGATGATTCACGTTGGCCGCCTCGTCAGGTGCAGTGGTATATTAATTCGCAAAAAGATGAAGGCCGTCGAGCAGGACATATTGCGCCATCGAGCGATCATTTTGAGCAAAAAATGCTGGAAATTTATGCAGAATATGAGCATGCCTGTCAACGCTCTGGATTGGTTGATTTTGCTGAACTCCTACTTAGAGCGCATGAGCTATTGCGTGATAATGATGAGGTGCGGGCGCATTATCAACAACGGTTTAAACATGTTTTGGTGGACGAGTTCCAAGACACCAATACCATTCAATATGCGTGGTTACGGCTGCTAACCCAAGAATCAGATAATTTATATGTGGTGGGTGATGACGATCAATCTATTTATGGTTGGCGTGGTGCGAAAATAGAAAATATTCATCGCTTTCAGCAGGATTACCCAGCGCACAAAATTGTTCGTTTAGAGCAAAATTATCGCTCGACCAGTACGATTCTTAAGGCGGCTAATGCCTTGATTGTTAATAACGATGGTCGAATGGGTAAGGAGCTTTGGACCGAAGGTGAAGAAGGCGAAAAGATTTCGCTGTACGCAGGGTATAACGACCAAGACGAAGCCCGTTTTGCGGTGGATAGAATCAAAGACTGGGTCAGTAACGGCCATACTCGCGCTGAGTCGGCTATTTTGTATCGCTCCAATGCACAGTCACGTCTATTTGAAGAATACTTAATGGCCGCCGGTATTCCATACCGGGTGTATGGTGGGCATCGTTTCTTCGAGCGTTTGGAGATAAAAAATGCCTTAGCCTATATGCAGCTTGCTACGCATCATGAAAATGATGCGGCCTTTGAACGTATCGTCAATACCCCAACACGTGGCTTAGGTACGCGGACATTAGATATCATTCGTGATCGAGCACGAGCAAATAATATTAGCCTTTGGCAAGCGGCAAATGCTTTGTGTGAAGAGGTTCAATTAAGTGGTCGCGCGTTGAATGCACTCGCCGGTTTTTTAGCACTTATTCGTCAATTAGTGATTGATATGCAGTCGATGACATTACATGAAAAAGTGGAACAAGTGATTAGCCGGTCTGGGTTAATAGAGCATCATAAAAAGGAAAAAGGTGAAAAGGGTGAGGCGCGAGTAGAAAACTTGGAAGAACTTAGCAATGCGGCTCGGCAGTTTTCATACGAAGCAGATGCGGATGAAAACTTGAGTGAACTGGATTCGTTTCTGGCGCATGCAGCCTTAGAAGCAGGTGATGCGCAGGGCGATAAGTTTGAAGATTGCGTGCAATTGATGACCCTGCACTCAGCAAAAGGCTTGGAGTTTCCGTTGGTATTTTTAACGGGCATGGAAGAAGGTTTGTTTCCCAGCCAGCGCTCGGTTGATGATGTAGGTAAGTTAGAAGAAGAGCGTCGCTTAGCCTATGTGGGTATTACTCGGGCGATGGAACAGTTGTATTTAACCTACGCCGAATCGCGCCGCTTACATGGGCAGGAAACCTATCCTATGCCGTCACGCTTTATCAAGGAGATCCCTGCGGACTTAATGCAAGAGGTGCGTTTAGGTGCGCGCGTATCCAGACCGGTAACGCCTAGTTACAAAGCGGCAGCGCAAGAGCAGTCGGAGGGTGGTTATAAAATGGGTCAGCGTGTGATGCATGCAAAATTTGGTGAAGGCGTGGTGTTGAATCACGAAGGCAGTGGTGCCCAGGCGAGACTGCAAGTCAATTTTTCATCCGCCGGAAGTAAATGGCTAATGTTGGCGTATGCCAAGCTCGAGAAGTTATAAGCGAGCTCAGCGCAAAAGATTAAGGGGGTTGTGCATAGTTGCTATGGTAGCGGCTCTAGGTTGAAAAAATGTGCTGGACGGTTTGTTTTAACTAGTTGTATGTTTTAGATAGAGCTAATATCATAGCCCAGCAGACGTATGAAAAACTAAGAGGCTAACAGTCACCTAAGTTTTATTATCAGCTAGGTGTCGTTGTTTAGTACGAGCATTATGTTCCGGCAAATAGAATTTGAATCATTTTCTTTATGCAGATCAAAATAGCTTGATAGAGGTGTGAAATCACCGCTTATTCATTGAGTAAGGACGCGTCGTTGGCTGTCTAAGTTAATACTATAAGGAGAAATTATGCTGACCTATGAAGATTGTGTTGATTTGAGTGGTTTAACAGATGAAGAGATAGAGGCCATCGCAGAACACGAACATACCCCTAGGATTGTGGCGTTAGAGTTAGGGCATTATTTGCTCGAAACTGAAGCGGGAGTCCCCGCCATTAAAGAGATTATTTTAGATGATATTAGTGATGCTGAGGCGTGTGGCGACCTAGTCCAAAGCGCTAAGCTTAAACTGGTGCTTCAACACTTTGTTAGCACGCACCCCGCTCATCAAACACGCCGTTGATTTAGATATTTAATCGAACGGCGTGTACTGAGGATCTAAGAGCTAGGCTGCTGCTAAAAAGGCATCGGGTATTGCCTTCTGATGGCTTTAATTCCTTCGTTAACGTCATCGGATAGGGTTAGGTCAATAGACGCAATATTACTTTTTAATTGCTGCATATTGGTTGCGCCAATTAAATTGGAGCTCACAAAAGGTTGCTGGTTAACAAAAGCCAGAGCCATTTGGCAAACATCTAAATTATGTTTTTTCGCCAATGCAATATAGGCTTTAATGGTGGCATCGGTTTGAGCGGATGCACGGTGCTCGACACGCGAATCAATGGCTAAACGTGTCCCCTCTGGCATGGCGCCATCAAGGTATTTACCGCTGATTAAACCGCGCGTTAGAGGAGACCAAGCCAGTAGGCCGCAGTCTTCGTGTAGGCTGATTTCACTCAGGTCTGGCTCAAAGTGCCGAGCCATTAATGAGTATTCGTTTTGAATCGACGCCATACGCGGTAAATTGTGCTTCTCAGCGAGCTCTAACCACTTAGAGGTTCCCCAAGCGGTTTCATTAGACAGGCCTATATGGCGAATTTTACCCGCCTTAATCAGCTCCTTGAAGGTCTCAAGAACTTCAATGAAGTTGTCTTCAACGGCTTGTTTGTCAAAGTGTGGCGCATATTCCCAAATTTGCCCAAAGTGATAAGAGCCACGGTTAGGCCAATGTAATTGATATAGATCGATATAATCCGTTTGTAAACGCTTTAAACTGTCTTCAACTGCAAGAAGAACATTTTTTCGATCAATGTAATTATTGCCCTCTCTTACCCAAGGCATCCCTGGCCCTGCAATTTTTGAGGCCAGAATAACCTTTTCTCGGTTTTTACGAGAGGCAAACCAGTTGCCAATAATCGTTTCAGTTTTACCGTAGGTGTCGGCTGAAGGAGGAACCGCGTACATCTCAGCGGTGTCAAAAAAATTGATGCCCTGATCGAGTGCATAATCCATTTGCTCAAAGCCTTCATCTTGGGTGTTCTGCCGGCCCCAAGTCATAGTGCCTAAGCCAATTAAGCTAATGTTGAGATTGGTTCTACCGAGTTGCTTATATTGCATTTGAGGTCCCTTTTTTAGTGCCGGTTCATCTTATCGACCCACGCCATACCAATGGCTGATAGAACGAAAGTGATGTGGAGAATAACAAACCACATGAGTTTGTCGTTATCAATGTGTTCAGCATTCATGAACTTTTGAAGTAAGTGAATGGAGGAAATAGCGACGATGGAGGCAGCTACTTTTTGTTTCAATGAGCCAGAATCTAGTTTGCCCAACCAAGACAGCTTTTCTTCTCCTTCTGCGATATCAATTCGTGAGACGAAATTTTCATAACCGCTGAGCATCACCATGATGATAAGCCCGCCGACTAAAGACATATCAACCAGTGAGAGAATCACGAGCACCATATCCGACTCGGTGGTGGATAAAATTACAGGGAAAAAGTGCAAAGCTTCTTGAAAAAATTTGATGGTTAACAAAATTAGCGCAAGGCTCAACCCAAGGTACAAAGGTGCGAGTAGCCATCTCGAGGCATAAAGTAATTTTTCTAAGCGATGTTCTATTGACTTCATCAAGTTAACCAACGTGATTTGAAAAAAAACTTAGTATACATGGCTTAAGTCTAATTTTTAATACTTCTCTCAATAGCACATAGTCGGTAGTATAAGAAGCTCTTGAAATAATACACTTACTCAGTAGGCAGTTGAATGTCAGAATCTAAAAGCGTTTCTATTTTGCACTTTTCTGATGTGCTCTGCGTCTGGGCTTATTTAACGCAAATTCGAATAGATACATTAAAAGTGAAGTTTGGGGGGCGCATTAACCTTCATTATTAATTTATTTAGGTTTTTGGTTCTATAGAGTCAAAACTGGGCTCATCGAGGTGGCATCAACGCGTATGGCAGGCTAGTTTGTGATGAAGCTTCTAAGTTTGATCACATTGATGTACATAAAGATGTTTGGGTTAAAAATACGCCGAACGACTTCGGTATCCTGTCACTTATTCCTTAAATCGGTTCGAATAGTGAAGGGGAAAGGGGCTTGTCTACAGTGGTTGCTGAGGGGGTTATCATTGAGTCGGCTGTTTGGGTAATGAGGTAAGATTTTTAAAAAACCTGATTGATGTTTCAACGCGCTCGGCACAAATAGATCTAGCAGAAAGATTAGGTTTACCGATAGATAAAATTCAAGCAGAGAGAGCCAGTGGAGCAGCATTTGCTGCGTTAGATAGAGATGCGCAATTAAAAGAAAAATTACTGTGTAATGGCTAACCCGACCCTTTTTTTAACGAAGGGTATCAAATTATTTATGGTAATGTCGGTTACCGAGTTATTGAAGCGAATGTCTTGGAACTACTGAAGAAACCAGAAGCAGCGGCTAGCTGGTGCTAAATAGTTAATGGAGAATAAAAAAATGAAACGTCGTGATGTATTGAAATCATTCGGGTCTGGTGTGGTAGCAGCCACCTCACTAGCGGTGGGGGGTAAGGCTTTCGCCGCTAAACCAGAGTTTAAGTGGAAAATGGTCACGACCTGGCCAAAAAACTTTCCAGTGTTAGGCACGAATGCTAATTATTTGGCTAAAACGATTGAGGAAATGAGCGCGGGGCGTATTCGTATTAAGGTTTATGGTGCTAATGAGCTGGTGCCTGCTTTTGAAGCCTTTGATGCCGTGTCTCGCGGAACAGCGCAAATGGGTCATGGTGCTGCGTACTACTGGAAGGGTAAGAATGAAGCGACGCAATTTTTCTCTGCTATTCCCTTTGGGATGACGGCGCAGGAAGTTAATGGTTGGTTGTATTACGGCGGCGGCTTAGCGCTGTGGGAAGAATTGTACGACCGATTCAACCTTGTACCTTTGGCTACTGGTAATACAGGTGTTCAAATGGCGGGTTGGTTTCGTAAAGAGATTCACTCAGTTGATGACCTCAACGGTTTAAAAATGCGTATTCCTGGCTTAGGCGGTGAGGTACTAAGCCGCGCCGGTGGAACGCCGGTCAGTATGCCTGGTGGTGAGATTTTTACATCCTTACAATCGGGAGCTATCGATGCAACTGAGTGGATTGGGCCTTATAACGACCTAGCTTTTGGTTTGTATAAAGCGGCAAAAAACTATTACTACCCCGGTTGGCACGAACCCGGTTCAACGCTAGAAACATTTATTAATAAAGATGCCTTCGCCTCTTTACCGAAAGATTTGCAAGCGATTGTAAAACACGCCTGTAAAGATGCGAATACAGATATGATTTCGGAATTTACAGCTAAAAATAATACAGCGTTAGATACTTTGGTGAATAAGCATCAAGTCAATGTTCAGCCCTTACCGGATGATGTACTGAAAAAGCTCCACGGATTATCAAACGAAGTGGTACAGGAAATAGTAGATAGAAATGCGTTTGCGCAAAAGGTGTATGCCTCGTATAGCGGCTTTCAGCAACAGGCAATAAAATGGTCAGACGTGTCTGAGTATGCGTATCTTAGGGCTAGAGGGTTAGACACAATATAAAATATAGTAAAGTAAGCTATTATTAGAATGAAATTGATTATTCAGACCTTTTATTGAAGCTGTTTCATAAGGACATGATGCAAAAACAACAACATAGTTTTCCGTTTGAGTTGCCCTCAAATTTTTCAGGTGAGTTCAGTTCGGATTTGTATGAACAATGGGATAGGCCTACTAGGCAAGCTCAGATTTCTGCGATGAGCTTTTTAACAGCCCTTTTGTACATTATCGTTGGCTTTCTGGATAAGTCTTGGGCATCAGAACAGGCTCAGGCTTTGATGTTGACGGCGCATTGGTTTGTCATTGCCCCCGCACTGTTAACGATTAGCTTTCTGGCCTATAAAAAGTGGTTTTACAACTTTGTTATGCCGGCACTTGCGTTAGCACCCGTTTTAGCGATGTTATGTCATGCCTATATACTGAGTAAGCTTGGTCATTATGCTCCGTTTCTTGCGGAGGGGTACCTAGCTGTATTCTGGACGTTTATTGTGTCGGGTGCGACCTTTAGGTGGGCGATAGGGAGCGCATCGCTTTCATCGGTTATCTTACTTGCTGCAGGCTTCTATATCATCAGTGACCCCGATATATATGTTATGCATGCTTTTTGGATATTTTGTAGTTTTTCTTTTGGGTTTTTAGGTGCTTTAATATTTGATAGGTTAAAAAAAGCTAACTTTATGACCCAGCAAGAGCTTTTGCGTATGGCCGTTACCGATGAGTTGACAGGCGCATTTAATCGTAATCATTTGAACAGTGTTCTTTCTCATGAGATGGCTCGGAATCGTCGGTATGACAAGGCATTTGGGCTTTTGATTGTAGATCTTGATCACTTTAAAAACATTAATGATAGTTTTGGACATGCGGTAGGGGATGAGGTTTTACGAAAGACAGCGCAAGTGCTATCAAAGTCTATCCGTTCGAGCGATACGTTGGTAAGGTGGGGCGGAGAAGAATTTGTTGTTATAGCGGTTGAGGTCGATGAAAAGGCACTGCGCCATTTGTGTGAGAATCTAAGGGGCAGTATAGAAGACACTAATTATGGCCCCGTTGTTGACAAGGTGACGGTGAGTATCGGAGCTACATTATTTAGTAAGAATGACACGCAAGATAGGCTGTTTTTACGTGCAGATAAGGCGCTATATGAAGCGAAAGAAAAAGGACGCAACAGAACGGCCTATCAAATTGAGAATTCGGGACTGGGTATTATAAAATCGACCCCGTATAGGCAGGGGTCGAGTTCATAGAGTCTTATCAAAAAAAGACGTTTTAAGCCTTTGTTAGGTGGTAATCAGTGAAATTTGGTTGGCTCATTTCTTTGGCATAACGCTGTGGTGACCATGGCCATAACAAAGGTACACCTTTATCATCTAAGTACCAGCTTTGGCAGCCGGTGGTCCAAATGGTGCCAGGCAGGGCGTCGTGCACGGTTTTATAGAAGTCATCTACGGCCTCTTGCTTAGGCTCAATATAGTCAAAGCCACCTTCCATATATTTTTGTATGCACTGCATAATATAGGTACTTTGTGTTTCAGCGATGGCAATAAGAGAGTAATTACCAATAGGACTGTTGGGGCCATTTAACATAAAAAAGTTAGGGAAATTAGGAATGGTAATGGCGCGAAAAGCACGTGGACCATTTTCCCATGCAGCCGCCAACGATGTGTCATTTGACCCTTGCATGGTCATGGGGCGCATAAAGGCAAAGCCATCAAAACCAGTAGCTTGGACAATAATGTCTAATTCATGCAACACACCATCTTTAGTGCGAATACCGTCGGCCTCAACTTTATCTATGCCCTCTGTGACTAAAGAGCAATGAGGTTTTTGAATAGCGGGGTAAAATGAGGTGGACATCACTAGGCGCTTACAGCCCGGCTCATAATCAGGCGTTAATTTAGCTCGTAATGAAGGGTCTTTCACTTTGTTCAAGTTCCATTGGCATGCCTTGTTAAGAATTGAGCGATTCCAGCCGGGTTTAACCGTTGCAACGCCCACGGTTCGTTCTTGCATAAATTTATAAATGCGATAAAGACCTCGACCAAGGATAGGAAAACGTTTAACGGCTTTAGTCCAGAGGGCCGAGTAAGCTTTGTTTGGTACAGGAAAAATCCATTGAGGGGTGCGTTGAAATAAGGTCAGTTCTTTTACTACGTTTGATAGAGGTTCAATCATCTGAGTTCCTGTGGAACCGCCCCCGATAATGCCGATTTTTTTACCTTTTAGCTCAATGTCATGGTTCCAACGTGCTGTATGGAAGGTGTCGCCTTTAAAGTCCTCTAAACCCTCAAACTTAGGTTGATTAATTTTATGTAAAACACCGGTTGCCGCGACAATAAAATCTGCCGTATCGCTTTTGCCACTGGCGGTTTCAATATGCCATTGACCCTCTTTGTGCTCGGTATTAATGATTTCTTCATTAAAGATTGCGTAACTAGCCAACTTATATTTTTCAAATACGCGTTCAAAATAGGCTTGAACTTCAGCACCAGGAGGAAAGCGTTTCGTCCAATGCGGGTTGGGTTCAAAGCTGTAGGTATAAAAGTAAGAGGGAATGTCGCAGGCAATGCCAGGGTACGTGTTTTCACGCCAAGTGCCACCAATGGTGTGGCGCTTTTCATAAATGCTGAAGTTAGTTAAACCCGCCTTTAATAGGTTAATGCCCATTAAAATACCAGACATGCCTGCCCCCATAATAATGATACGAGGTTCTTTAGCGCCACCCTTTTTTAGAGCGTTAATTGTTTCCGATATATTTGACATTTCCGCCTCTTAGTTATTGTTCTAGTTGATTATTAGGTTGCTTTAGAAAAATCTAACACTCATTATTAAATACTTCGTCAGGTAAAGATATCAAATATTAGTAAAAAGATATATTCTTAATAAATCGTTTTGAAAATCAATAGAGTAAAGCTCTTTTTTTGACAGAAGATAGGGTGCTCAGAATAAAAAATAGATAATAAAGGGGATGTAATGGCCAGTGTGCGAAGTCAATTATTAGCAGTTTTTCTACGAATGACCGTTAAAAAGAAGTTTGCAAGAAGCGGTGACTTGATAAAAGAACGTGCATCGATGGATAAGATGTCCGCGATGAGTGTTAAGGGTAAGCCTGGCCGAATAGAGGTGGTAGGTGGTGTGGCTGGAGAGTGGCATGAGGCACAATTAGGCAGTAAAGAAACAGTTGTTTTGTATTTGCATGGGGGTGGTTATGTGCTTGGTTCGCCAACCAGCCATGCTGGAATGGCCTCCATGATGGCGGATTTAGCCCAGGCACGGGTGTTTGTTTTAGCTTATCGTCTAGCGCCAGAAACACCATTTCCAGGGGCGCTTGAAGATGCCATATCTGCCTATAAGGCTTTGCTTGAAAAAGGTGAAAAGCCTGAAAAAATTGTTATTGCAGGCGATTCAGCAGGTGGGGGGTTAGCTGTGGCATTGATGGTCGCTTTAAAGGAAGAGGGAATACCATTACCTGCTGCGGGTGTTTGTTTATCGCCTTGGGCTGATTTAAGTTTCTCAGGTGACTCTATGCAAGCAAATGCTAAGGCAGACTCTATTTTGTGTCGTGAATCATTAGTTTGGCTTGGTGGGCAGTATTTGGCAGATCTGGCGGCTAATGATCCAAGAGTTTCGCCCATTTTTGCCGACCTTACGGGGCTGCCGCCTTTGTTAATTCAAGTCGGTAGCGATGAGGTATTACTCGATGATGCTGTGCGCCTTAATAAGGTGGCAAAAAAAGCGGGTGTTGATAGCACCCTTGAAATATGGAATGGGCAGGTCCATGTGTGGCCGTTAATGTCTAAATTAATTCCAGAAGCACGGCAGGCGCTTCAAGGTATTGGTACGTTTATTAAGACGCATACCTAAGTTGACTGATAATGAGGGTAATGGGTGTGACATCACCGTAACTCGCACGGGTTACGGTGATAACAGACCAGCATATAAAGAAAAAACACTGTTGAATACGTCGGCTTGAGTATCATGTTCTGCAAGGTAGATAAGGCTGGAAGCCATAATAAGCAGAATGAATAAGGATACGATGAAAAGGTCGGTTCAAATGATTTAACTTCATCTGCTAATAATTGTAATGGCAGGGGTGGCTCTGATTGACAGGCCACATTTAACTATGTTGCAAAAAGACTGGGTGAAAAAAAATAGCTGTTATATGTTCAAGGAAGGGCCATTAGTGATGAATGTTTGCGGCTAATTAAAAAAACTCGGTAGGGTTTATATTGCCAACCTAGATTTTTTAGAGAGGTTTCAATCAGATGCATAACTTAATATACGTGTTTCAATAATTTTTATATTGTCACCAGCAAAGGGTATCTTCTTCCCGATATATGTCAGATATAACAAAAGTAAAGCTGGGGCGACTGAAATCCGCGTATTATTAAACTCATTGACATTGAAACAATGTTAAAAAACACAGTAAGAGTTGTCGTGTATACTGTTTTCAATCGTACCAATAGGCTGCTGATGCATAGATTGTGTTTTTTAATACTTGTTTTTTCCTTCGGCTCTGGAGCAGTTGCAGCAAATGATGGGCAGGGTGAGAGGTCACAAACTCAATTGTTTATTGAGTTGGACAGAAATCAAAGCCTAACTACTTTAAATTTAATTCTTGATAACCAAGATAATTCAATAATAAAAAAGCCATCAGTTTCTCGTGTTAGCAACTACGCTGACTATTACCAACAAACGACCTTATTCTTAGGTTTAAAAATTGATGGCAGTGATTCTATTCGAGGCCCTCCTTTAAGTTAGTGCTTAGGCTAGGTATTGTTATTTACCGTTTAGCCGAGATTAAGCTTGGAAAATGGACAAGCTATAGAGCTTGTTAAACAGAACCTCAGGACGATCTAGTTATTTACGAAATAGTAATCGTTATCAGTTTGATACAGGAGAATGACCCAATGAAAAAGTTACATTTATATAAAACAGATAGTATTGATAATTTAGCATATCCAGAAGAAAAGCTTAATTTAACTGTGGACAGTCCCGCGTTAGAGTTTTTTACAGATTTTAATAAAGTGATGCCTTTAATGATAAGTTCCTCAACATTGATCATTAATTTGCATGAATTGATGGTGAAGGCTCATGTTAAATTGAAGTTTGTTATTAATGAAAATGAAAAGTTTATAGGCGTTATTAGTACATCTGACATTATTCCGAGAAAGCTCGTACAAAAAGTATCTGAAGGTTATAAAAGGGAAGAGCTAACGGTGCTTGACTTAATGAAACCCAAGCAAGATTTAATTGCACTGGACATTAAGGACGTAGAACGTGCACGAATCGGGGATATCATTAATGCGTTAAAAGAAAGTGGTCAGCAACATTGTCTTGTTCAGGACCTTGCAACCAGCAAAATCAGGGGTATTTTTTCTGCTAGTGATATATCNAGAAAGCTAAAACTTTCTATCGATATTCAAGATAGTTCTAGTTTTTACAAAGTGTTTTCTGCAACAAGTTAAACGTTGTTTAAGCTCTTAAATAAATAACCACGGTTTTAAATAAAAAATTCTAATAATGAAATGGGCATGAAATAGTGCCCTTAGAATACGAGAGGTGTTCTAAATATGGCAACATGGATGGATCATTCATGAAGCGAATGAATGAGCTAGCAGGTGATAAAACGTGTGGCCCCAAGAACTCATGGCGGAAATGAATAACAGAAGCTTGGGCTAGAATGTATTGAAGCTAAAGATACAGGTCTTAGGTCCGATCGACCAGTACAAGCATAGACATCCTTTGACAAAGGATGTCTCCTAATTAAGTACTTGTTTTTACATTCTTTTTATTAGTTTGAATAAGAGGTTTTTAGTCCTGATTGTAGGTGACACGTTGAAGTGTGCTTGTATCTATGTGCTCAAAGTCTTTTCCATAAATATGTAGCGAAGTGACTTCGCGATAGGTTAATTCATCATTTTTAACGATCATTTTCATATGAAAGGCCTTTGTTGTTGCCTTTTCTAGCATAAATGGGGATTGAACAATGCCGTAGCTGTCGCTACCCGCTGTTGCCGTCACATCAAAAATGCTGCCGGTGTTGGTCTGTTTAAATATACCTCCAGCAAGTAGACAAACACCCCGTGGGATGGTTAATGAATGCATGATAACTTGAGTGTTAGGCTCATAAATCCAATGACCAATTTGGTCATGAAAAATGTGACCGTTGTCGGCTCTGCGAACCACGTGATGATACTTAACGGCAACGAGCTGTTGCTCTTCTGCATTTTCAGCAGCGCCAGCTAGGGTAAAGGTGAGGTCGTTTGTAAAGGGGCTTTCATCTGGGTTAGCACCTGAGTCAGGCGCAATATCTAAGCCTACATTGCCAGACCACTTTCCAAGTAGTTGAGCTAAAGGACCGTAGTCTATGTTGTCGATAACTGTATTCATGCTACTACCTCTTATTAAAGTCTATGGATTTACTATATAACTTAAAAAGTAATTTTTCTATTGATTTGGATAATGTACAGTCTGCGAAATAAATAGTGATTATTTTTAACACGCAGTAATTTTTTTAACAGAAAAGGGTAGCGATTATGACTGATTATTCTGAAAAGACTGGCTCTGTGGAGCAGGCAGATGAGTTAAATACGAATAGAGCTTATCGAGAGTTACATGTAATACTGGGTAAAGAAAAAATTCAGCAGGTAGTTAGTAGTTTTTATGACCTTATCAAAGTACACCCGACTCTTGGAGGGTATTTTTCTGAGGTTAAAGACTGGGGTGAGCTGAAGGAGCGGACCGGCCATTTTTGGTGGATCGACTTAGGTGGCGAGCGTTACCGCGAAGATATTTACAACCCGCATGCTGTGCACCGTCATTTGAAAATTCCACCCATACTGCTTGATGATTGGTTAGTTTTATTTTCCAGCAACTTATACAAGCACTTGCCAAAGGAGCTAGCGGATATTTGGCTTGCCCGCGCTACTAAAATGGCAGAGTGGATACGTACCGATTTACAGGAACACCAAGACTCGTAATGTATGGTGACTTAGCTTAGCGGTATAACCAGTTTTTTAGCAGACGCGTGACTGCCGGCATAACAAGATAAGTCATTAGTATCACTTGCCCCACCACCATAATGGCAAGCTTTAGTGTGGGTGTTAAGAGTGATAGCCAAGGCGCAAATAACTGATTAATAGTAACTAATAAAGAAAAAACCACGACCATCAGCACCAGCGCCATTTTATGTCGGTTGGGTGCGGCACTACTGGGCACTTCTGGCAGGGTAAACCAAAACTCTAGGCCGGAGACTTTCTTTATTTTGGTGTTACCCTCTATGAGCTCTTTTTCATCGAGTTCATCTAAAAAACGCTGCCTTTGTTCTGATTCTTCCCATTTTTTTTGATGCGCATAGGAATTAAAACCAACAATAAGCACGTAGTCACCGTCCGTTTGTGCAGACGGTTTTAGTATGTGCACACCTTGGTGCCCGGGAAATTTAGTGGCCACCTCAGAAAGCCGGTGTAGCCAATCTTCATATTGTTGTTCGGCACCCTTTTTTACTTTTCGTGCAATCGAAACGGTAACGGCGGTATTGTCTGTGTCAGTCATTATTAGCTAATGCGTTGCCAAATACTCAACTGGCTAAAGCTGTGTTGGAATTTTCGGCCAGTATCACGGATGACAAAAGGTACATCTACCGGTTCGTTAATCAACTTAAAATGTTCAGATAAGTGATCTTTCAAGCCTTCTAATGTGGAATAGGGTTCGCCATCTTTACGAATACCGCCTAGCCAATTTTCTTTAGGGGTAAACTCTTCCAGCCAAGTGTACGGTGAGGCGATGGCTAATACGCCACCGACGTTAACCCTATGGCGGATGTCATCGAGGAAAACAGCGGGTGTGCGCAAGCGGTCAATCAAGTTAATGGCTAACACCAAGTCATAATTTGTAAATTGAGGTTTTAGGTTAGTTGCATCGCCTTGAAAAAACTCGATATTTTCCTGGTTTTTGCTTAAGCCAATTTGCTCTAGTGTTTGTTCGTGGTAAGACACGATGTCACCTTCTTCAATCAGCTCGTAATGAATATTACCTTTTTGTTGCATTTGGTGCGCAATACGAATGAAACGTGCAGAAAAGTCGATACCGGTGACGGCATCAAAATGTTGTGCCAGTTCAAAGGATGCGCGACCAACAGCACAACCTAAATCAAGGGCGCGAGTCGTTGGTTTGTCTTGTAGTTGCTCCATGCATAATTGAACACAATGAGCAGACAGGTCTTTGACATCAAAATAAGTGGGCCCATAGTGAAAGTGGCAGTATTGAGAGACAGCGGTATCGGTTTCGTACATGGCGGTGGGTTGCTCCATAGCTTGAGTTGATTCTACATAGCGGAAGCCCGCATGTTGATAAAAATGGCGCCTAAAGGCATATCGGGCGTGTTTGGTGGCCTCGTTACCGGTTGAAATCCAGCAGCCGCCCTTAATTAAGTTGTGTTGTGTGTCGAAGGTGGGGGTTGAAAAGTCATCATATAAAGGGTGAACTTCAAAGCCATCAAAACCGCTGATAGGGGTTTCTGTCCACTGCCAAGCATTGCCGATTAAGTCGTGGAATTCACCAAAGGCAAAGTAATCAACCGGGCAGGCGGAGGCCCAGTGTTCAAGGTTAATATTTCCTGGTGCTTGCTCCCACTCGGGTTGATCAGGAATATCGTGTAATTGATGTAAATGCTGCCATTGCTCTTCGCTGGGTAAGCGAATAGAGGTGCCTTTTTTATCACTTAGCCAGTTACAAAATGCTTTCGCTTCTAAGTAATTTACCTCCGCAGGCCAGTTCCAAGGCATCTCTTGTTCTTCTAATAAGGTGCGAAGAAGGTAATGATCACCCTTTTTTAACCAAAAAAGTGGGTGCTCAGGCTTTTTATATTGCACCCAGTTCCAGCCTTCTTCGGTCCAAAACCTTTTTTGGTGGTAGCCATTGTCTTTTATGAAGTTGAGAAACTCACCATTAGAAACAAGGTATTTGCTGGCGGAAAACTCATCAATATCGACAACTTTTTCACCGTATTCGTTATCCCAACCGTAGGTTTGGTGGTTTTTATCTTTACCGAGTTTAATGTGCCCAGCTTCAACATGGAGTAGTTCATTACTGGGGGCTTCGCCTGTGTGGGGGCAAACATTCCACGTGCTATGTTGCTGCAAGTGCTCAAGCGGCATTTGACGGATAATCGCTGAGGAGGTTTCGAGGTGAATACGTTGATGCTCAATGCCCATCAGAATTGGCCAAAAGGGGCTTTCCCAAGTAATGGGTAAATCGAGTGGCAATGTGCAGATGAGTGAATCAACAAGCGTTAGTACCGTTTGTCGGTAGTCACGAACCTCGCTAATGCGCGGCCAGTCATAATTTTCTTCGTCTAAATCATCCCAAGACATCTCATCAACACCAACAGCGAAAATAGACTCGAAACGGGGGTTAACACGTTGATGAATGAGTGACGCGAGGGTTAATTTATTAATGAAAAAGCTGGCCGTATGTCCGTAATAAAAAACCAGAGGGTGACGAAGTGACTCGGGCCTTAAATAAAAAGCGTTCTCATGTTTGAGGGTTTCGTAAAGCTGCTCTTCCAATTGGAAGGTTTTATGCAGGTAATCGCGAATTTCTTCTCGTTTTTGTGCAACAGTGCCCGTGTTCAGCACAATCGTTTTAGTTACTTTTATGTTATTACTGACTTCTTCCGCTACGGATGACATTTTAACCCTCGTTGCTTACATTTCTTTTAGTCTATAACTGGTGCTTAAAAAATCAAAGATATTACACATAAGATTCGTTTATAGGTGATAAAAGTCAATTGTTGTAAATGATACTGGGCAGCCAAGTTGCTAGCTCAGGCCAAATAGCCAATAAGGCCAATAGGAATAGTTGAATTACAATAAACGGTATAACGCCTCGGTAAATTTGGCTAGTTTTAATTGATGCAGGCGCAACACCCCTTAAATAAAATAAGGCAAAACCAAAAGGTGGGGTGAGGAAGGATGTTTGTAAATTTAAGGCAATCATGATGCCCAACCAAACGGGGTTAATGTCCATGGCTAATAAAATAGGCGCAACAATAGGAACGACCACAAAGGTGATTTCGATAAAGTCTAAAACAAAGCCCAAAAGAAACATCACCAGCATGACCACTAAGACGGCACCAAACACACCACCGGGTAGATCAGACAATAATTCCTCAATCAGCTCATCGCCACCAAAGCCTCTAAAAACCAGTGAGAATAGTGAGGCACCAATTAATATAAAAAACACCATGCTAGTGACTTGAGTGGTGTTTTGGGCAACATCGGTGAGTTGCTTAACACTGAGTTGTTTTTTTAAATAAGCTAATAAGGTCGCGCCCATCGCACCGACTGCGGCCGCTTCAGTGGGGGTGGCAACACCGGCAATAATGGAGCCTAATACGGCCATAATTAAAATCAGCGGCGGCAAAAGCCCCTTTATTAACTCTACAATAAGCGACGTGTTTACTTCTTCGGCTGGTATTGCAGGGCAAACAGAGGGTTTAAATAAGGCGATGCCGGCTAAATAAACTAAATATAAAATCACCAGAATAATTCCCGGAATTAAAGCGCCGGCAAATAAGTCACCTACTGAGACGGTTTCTGGTGAAAAAATCCCCATATCTAATTGAGCTTGTTGATAGGCGGATGAAATGACATCGCCGAGTAGCACTAAAACGATTGAAGGGGGGATGATTTGCCCCAGTGTGCCAGACGCACAAATGGTGCCGCATGCCAAAGCAGGGTCGTAATTACGTTTTAACATCGTTGGCAAAGATAAGAGCCCCATGGTGACCACCGTTGCGCCGACAATGCCGGTACTAGCCGCCATTAACATGCCGACCAGAACCACTGAAAAGCCTAGGCCGCCTGGCAGGCTGCCAAATAATTTAGACATGTTTTCAAGTAAGCTTTCAGCGACTTTGGATTTTTCTAGCATGACCCCCATAAAGACAAACAAGGGCACAGCGATTAAGGTGTCATTTTCTATAATGCCAAATAAACGATTCGGTAAGGCCTCTAAAAAAGTGGCATCAAATAGGTCGAAATAGTTGCCAGCAAAGGCAAAGGCTAAAGCGGTTCCGGCTAAGCTAATGGCAACAGGGTAGCCCATCAATAAAACGATAAAAACGGCCGCAAACATCCATAGAGCAATACTACCGTCCATTATTCACACTCTCTTAGCTGGCAAATCGATTTCATTGCCTCTGACAGGCCCTGCAAAAAGAGTAAGAAAGCCATCAGTGGAATTAACGATTTAAGTAGAAAGACGCCATCAAGCCCACCGGCTTCCCTTGAGCCTTCATAGTAAGCCCATGAGGTGGCGACGTAATCCCAGCTGATATATATAATGAACAGGCAAAAGGGAAGTAATAAAAAGATAGAGCCTAGTAAGTTAACTACCGCGCGACCTTTAGGTCCTAAACGTTGGTACAAAATATCCACGCGAACATGACCATTTGTTTTGAGCGTATGCGCGATAGCCAACATAAAGACTAAGCCATGCATATAGGTAATGGATTCTTGAGCGGCGATGGAGCCAATGTTAAAGCCATAACGTAACACCACAATACAAAACATGGTGATAACCATTAAAGTGACTAACCAAGACACTAAGCTAGAAATAGCTTGATTAATTGAGTCTATGCAATAGATCAGTTTATTGAGCATGTGGTTTGAATCTCATAATGAAGGCGATATATTACAATGTGTTGTCAGCTGGATATAGGTTTAGGGGGTAGTTATTTAGTTGTGTATTGCCAGATGAAAAAGAGAATTAGTAAGCTATTACCCCAAACGATAATTATCCGGGAAGTTTCGACGAGCGCTTAAAATGTGCTTCATTGCATCGGGGTCTTTTAAGTGAGTCATCTCGCCTTCTTTGGGGAAGTGTACATCTCGTAGCCTTGAGAGCCAAAAGCGGAAAGCGGCAGCCCGTATGACGATGGGCCAATGAGTGATTTCTGCTTCTGTTAATGGCCGGATAGCTTGATAAGCCGACATAAAGGCATCAAATCGTGTCTTGTCTAACAGGCCATCGGCTGTCACGCACCAGTCGTTGACAGCAACGGCTATGTCGTAGGTAAAGTAGTCGTTACAAGCATAATAAAAATCAATAATGCCGGATAGTGTGTCACCAGAAAATAAGGCATTATCTCTAAATAAGTCGGCGTGAATAACGCTTTTGGGTAGATTTAACTGCGTATAGGGGGCTTGAAACGCTAATTCATCTTGAATAAGCTCTGCGGAAGACTCGTCGACCAAAGGCAATAAAAGTTCAGCGGCTTGTTGTCGCCAATGTGCGCCACGGCTATTGTCGCGATGAATGTCGAGCTTCAAGCTGGCTAGATGAAAGTTAGCCATTGCCTCGCCGATAACGGCGCATTGGGTAGGATTTGGCATTTCAACATCTCCCCCCGCTAGTTTTTCAACAAGGGCTGCGGGCTTACCATTTAACGTAGAAAGGTAAGAGCCATCGTTATTACAAATGGGTGGGGCGCTAGGCACACCATTGGCGGAAACAAAGGCCATGATGGTTAAAAAGTAAGGCAGTTCCTCAGCTTTTAACTCCTCAAACAGCGTTAACACATAGTCGCCTTGGGTGGTGTTAACGAAATAATTAGTATTTTCAATACCTGAACTGATCCCCTGGAAATCAATGAGCTCGCCGACAGAATAATACGTTAAGTGAGTAATGAGTTGCGCGCGCTCAACAACGGTATAAACAGACATAATTGAAAAAAGAGTAAGTGCTTACCAGCTAAAGAGTAACCATTGAGGAATGTTCATGCCTTTTTCTAACTCGGAACGGCGGGTTTCTAAGTCACCATCGCCATCGGTATCGACCATGTAATAGGCGGGTCCGCTTTCGGGGGTGATTTTTACCATGTAGACACTACCGTTGACACTGTATTCGGTGACGGTTTCTTTCTTTTGGCGAGTAATAGTGATATCGGGTGACATATTTTCACCGCTAACAATTTGCGCAGGTAACTCAGGTGGCTCAGGGACAATAGCGGGCGCGATGTCTTCAGCCAGAATATTCGATGAATGCATAAGTGCTAATACTAGAATAGCGGGTAAGATGCGGCGCATAGTTTTCCTTTGGACTAAAATATGGGTAACACGCTAATTATGCCACTATCTTCTAAGCTTTGCATAATTAGACGGCTGATTAGAGCTCTAGCAGTACCTCTTCTTCTTCGGCAGATGGCTCGAAACCGCGCTGTTCGTAAAAATCAAAGATAGCGGTTAAAACCTCATCAGGGGTTTCGCAAACTTGAAAAAGCTTCAAGTCGTCTTTTTTGATAGTTCCTGCTTCAACCAAGGTATTTGAGAACCAATCGATTAACCCGCTCCAAAACACTTCGTTAACCAAAATAATAGGGATTTTTCGTGATTTACCTGTTTGGATTAAGGTGAGGATTTCGGCTAGTTCGTCTAAGGTTCCGAAGCCGCCTGGCAAAACAACGTAAGCAGTTGCATATTTAACGAACATGACTTTACGAGCAAAAAAATGTCGGAAGTTTAAGCTGAGGTCTTGATACGGGTTGGCTAATTGTTCATGTGGTAGTTGAATATTCAAGCCAACGCTAGTAGACGAGCCGCCGAAAGCGCCTTTATTAGCGGCTTCCATAATACCTGGGCCGCCTCCGCTAATGACAGAGAAGCCGGCGTTGGATAAAGCAAGCGAAATGGCTTCGGCACGTAAATAATCGGGGTGGTCATCTTTGAGTCTGGCGGAGCCATAAACACTCACCGCGGGTCTTACGTGTGATAGCTGCTCAAAACCCTCGACGAATTCAGCCATAATTTGAAATACTTTCCATGCTTCGCGTTTTTGATCACTCATCGGTCACCTCTATTGTTTGTATAACGTGCTGATTAATGCAAATAGTATAAAACTAAAATAAACGATCTAGATCGTTTGTGTGCAACTTATGCCCCTTGGGTATAATCGACGATATAAAAATTATTGGATACTTTTCATGACAGAAAAAACCTTGGTGCTCGTTGACGGCTCTTCATACTTATTTCGCGCATACCATGCCTTGCCATTGCTGACGAACTCAAAAGGCGAGTACACCAATGCTATTTTGGGGGTGACTAATATGTTGAAAAAATTGGTCGATACGTATCCAGACGCTTATTTTGGGGTGATATTTGATGCGCCGGGCAAAACTTTTCGTAACGATATGTACCCTGAATATAAAGCCAATAGAGCGTCGATGCCTGAGGAGCTTCGAGAACAAATAAAACCGTTACATAAGTTGATTAAAGCGATGGGGCTGCCGCTAGTGATGGAATCTGGCGTTGAGGCCGATGATGTTATCGGCACCTTAGCTAAGCAAGCAGAAGTGGCAGGGCTTAAGGTTATTATTTCTACTGGCGATAAAGACATCGCACAATTGGTGACGGACAACATTAGCTTGATTAACACGATGAATAATCAATATTTGGATCAATCAGGGGTAAAAGAAAAGTTTGGTGTATCAGCAGAAAGAATCATTGATTACTTGGCGCTGATGGGCGATACCTCAGATAACATCCCTGGTGTGCCAAAAGTCGGACCGAAAACAGCAGCGAAATGGCTGAATCAGTACGGCTCGTTAGATGAGTTGATTGCTCGTGCGGATGAGGTGAAAGGTAAAGTAGGTGAAAGTCTTCGAGAGCACTTAGACGCAATCCCTATGTCAAAAGAGTTGGTAACAATCAAGTGCGATGTGCCGTTAAATGAAGCGCCCGCTGATTTAATTAGAACAGAGGCGGATACTGATACGCTACATACGATGGTGAGCCACTTTGAATTTAATACCTGGTTAAAACAGTTAGGCGGGGAAAAGGGAGCTGTAGTGGCTGCAAGTTCTGAGGAAGATGATGAGTCCTTGCTGCCTATTGTTGAATTAACAGTTGATACCGTTCTTGATGAGGCTGGTTTTAAAACGTGGCTAACAAAACTATCAAACGCTGAGTATTTTGCCTTTGATACAGAAACGACCGATTTAGATTACACCAAAGCCTTGATTGTCGGTGTTTCCTTCGCCGTTGAGGCCGGGCACGCTGCGTATGTGCCGTTAGCTCATAGTTACCCAGGTGCGCCAGAGCAACTCTCTCGGCAATGGGTATTGGATCAGTTAAAGCCATTATTAGAAGCAGAGGATGTACATAAGATTGGTCAGAATCTTAAATATGACGCAAATGTGCTGGTCAATCATGGTATTTTTATGAAAGGTATCAAGCACGATACAATGTTGGAATCGTATGTGCTTAACAGTACGTCAACACGGCACAATATGGATGCTTTGGCAGAAAAATACTTAGGTCAAGAAACCATTCATTATGAGGATGTAGCGGGCAAAGGCGCAAAGCAGATATGTTTTGATCAGGTGCCGGTTGAGGTGGCCGCGCCATATGCTGCAGAAGATGCGGATATTACTTTACGTTTGCATCAGCGAATTTATTCTAAATTGGAAAAAATCGATACGCTTAAAAAAGTGTATCAAGACATAGAGATGCCACTTCTGCCTGTGTTAGCTCGAATGGAGCAAACAGGGGTGTTGGTTGATGAGCAGATGCTAAGTCAGCAAAGCGGTGAACTGGCTTCGAAGATTAAAATTCTCGAAACGCAGGCCCATGATGCGGCCGGTCAGCCGTTTAACCTGGGGTCACCGAAGCAAATACAGGAGATTCTGTATGATAAATTAGGCTTGCCAGTATTAAAGAAAACACCGAAAGGGCAACCCTCAACGGCAGAAAGTGTATTACAAGACTTGGCTTTAGATTTTCCATTACCAAGGCTGATTCTTGAGTACCGAAGCCTCAGTAAGTTACGCTCGACATATACAGATAAATTACCAAAACAAATTAATCCGGTAACAGGCCGGGTGCATACCTCGTACCATCAAGCTGTGGCAGCGACGGGGCGCTTGTCGTCATCTGACCCAAATTTGCAAAATATTCCGGTGCGAAGCGAAGAAGGCCGTCGAATTCGCCAAGCCTTTATTGCCGAGCCTGGTTTTACTGTGTTAGCCGCCGACTATTCGCAAATTGAGTTGCGAATCATGGCGCATCTGTCACAAGATGCGGGCCTTTTACAGGCGTTCAAAGAAGGGCTGGATGTTCACAAAGCAACAGCAGCAGAAGTATTTGGTGTGGAAGTGGATCAAGTGGAAAGCCATCAGCGTCGTTCTGCAAAAGCAATTAATTTTGGATTAATCTACGGAATGTCAGCCTTCGGTTTAGCGAAGCAGTTGGATATTGACCGTGGTGCGGCACAGGGGTACATCAACTTATATTTTGAAAGGTACCCAGGTGTAAAACGCTACATGGATGAAACGCGTGAGTTAGCGCGTGAGCAAGGTTATATTGAAACGTTATTTGGCCGACGCCTCTATTTGCCAGACATTAATGCTAAAAATGGGCAGCGTCGACAGTATGCTGAACGGACGGCTATTAATGCGCCGATGCAAGGCACAGCGGCAGATATTATTAAGCGGGCCATGTTGTCTGTGGATGAATGGCTGCAAGTTGATGAGCCACCGGTTCGAATGGTGATGCAGGTACACGATGAATTAGTGTTCGAGGTTGATACGGCTTATGTAGATCAAGCGAGGGCTATTATTCAGCAGAAAATGAGCGCCGCGGCGGCGTTAGACGTTCCGTTGATTGTGGATGTGGGTACGGGGAAAAATTGGGATGAAGCGCATTAACCGTTAGCGGCCTCTAAAAAATTTAAACATGCTTGTTGATCGAGAAAGTGTTGGTAAATAAAGGTGTTTTGAGCTGGAGACCGTGAGAAAAATAAAAATGAACTTTATGAGAAAGGGGTACTCTACTTAATGTATCTGTATAGATACACTTGCTCACATTCCCCTCCCCTTGAGCAAGTTTTCCGGTTAGCTATAACCGGTACTACTAGGCTCTAGGTTATTTTTTTAACACTAGGGCTTTTTTTTGCCTGCTATTTCAGCGGTGTTGAGGTGGCTGTCTAACCAAGTATGTAATTGCTCAATGCCTTCTTTTTTTAACGAAGAAAACAGCTCTATTTGAATGTTAGCGGCTGAATCTTGTAATAGTTTTTGAACAGCGAATAACGTGTTCTTAGCAGCATTACGGTTGAGTTTGTCTGATTTTGTTAACGCGATAAAAATATCTAACTGTAAGTGTGCCGCATAGTCGATCATCTGTAGATCGTGCTCACCTAGCGAGCGACGAATATCAACCAGTAATACAAGCCCATTGAGGGCTTTTCTTTTCTCAAGATATCGCTCAAGTTCGGCTTGCCATTTTTTTTGAATGCTAGGAGGGACTTTAGCGTAGCCGTAGCCTGGTAAATCAACTAAGCAGCGTTGCTCATCAAGTTTGAAGTAAACCAGTTGTTGAGTTCGCCCTGGTGTTTTGCTGGTTCTAGCAAGGCTTTTTTGATTGGTGAGTGTGTTGATAGCGCTAGATTTGCCAGCATTTGATCTGCCAGCAAAGGCAACTTCATATTCAATGCCTTCAGGGGTGGTTTTTAAGTTTGGAGCGTTAAGTAGGTATTCAGCACGGTGGTAAAGAGGGTTCATGTTGCAGGCCAGTCAATAAAGTTTAAGTATTGTACCGGAGCAAATAAATTCAGTGTGTATAACAACAAATGACTTAGAAAAATACTAAACTTAAGGTGAATTTATTGTAAAATTAAAAACTAAATTAATATTTAAGCAGTCTTAAGCGCAATATATTGGGGAAATGGTATGAATAAAGTTTTACTACTGGTGGCGGTTTTGATGATGGGTCTGTCAAGTCCATCATGGGCAGCTGATGTGGAAGCAGGTAAGGCAAAATCGGCCCAATGTGCTGCATGCCATGGTACAGCTGGTATTAGCCCGATGGGAATTTATCCTAATTTAGCCGGTCAAAAGGAGCCGTATTTGGTCAAGCAAATAAATGCTTTTCGCTTGGGCGTGCGTAAAGACCCTACGATGCAAGCGATGGTGGGTGCGCTGTCTGATGTCGATGTCGTAAACATTGCTGCATATTATGCGAGTATTAAATAAGTTGAGCTAAATTTGGAATAATGATGAAATTAAATGTATTGGCAGTTTGTTTTTTTACGGCGATAGTATCAGTGAATGCTTTTGCTGTTGGCGATATTGATGCGGGGCGTGCTAAGGCTGCTATTTGTGCAGCTTGTCATGGCCAAAATGGTGTTAGTGTTAACTCAGTGTGGCCGAAATTGGCAGGGCAGCATGCTTATTATATAGAAAAAGAGCTGCATGATTTTCAAAGCAAAAGGCGTATCGACCTAACGATGGCTCCAATGGTCGCTGGCTTGAATGATGTTGATATTGAGAATTTAGCCGCTTTCTTTGCGAGTGTCCCTTCAACAGTTGAAGCGGCTAGTGAGAGTAAAATTGAATTAGGTGAAAAAATATACCGAGCTGGAAAGGCTAGTAATGGCTTACCTGCTTGTATCGCTTGTCATGGTCCTAATGGAGCTGGTAGTGGACCTGCGCGTTTCCCTCGTATTGGTGGTCAGCATGCAGCATATCTATCTAAAGCACTAAAAGACTTTAAAGCTGAAACACGTACTAACGATCACCAAGCAATGATGCGTGATATTGCTGGTCGTATGAGTAACGAAGAAATTGAAGCGGTTTCATCATATATTTCTGGTTTGCACTAAATTTAAGTTATTTTTATAAATAAAAGGGCAGGATCGTTGCCCTTTTTTTTTAGGTTAATGTCGCGCCGTTAAAAAGTTTCATTAAGCTTCCTTATGAATAATCACTCCAATACGTCTACAGCACCTCCCTTACCAAGAACTTCTACGCTATTGCTAAAGTTCCTTGGTTCGATGAACTTGGCAATAACGTTATTGGTAGCGCTTTCTATTGCCGCTATTATTGGGACCGTTTTACAGCAAAATCAACCTTATACGGATTACATTATAAAGTTTGGCCCGTTTTGGTTTGAGGTGTTTAAACAGATTGGTTTATATGACGTTTATTCATCAGCTTGGTTTTTGTTTATTTTGTTTTTCCTTGTTCTGTCAACCAGTACATGTATTTATAGAAATGCACCGAACATGCTGCATGAGATGCGCGAATACAGGCAGAACATCCAACTTAAAACACTGGAGAACTATCTCAATACAAAGAGTTGGCTGTTGGCGCAGCCGGTTGAGGATATTCAGCATGTAGTGCAAAAAATATTGCCACATAATGGTTATAGTGCACGATTAAAAGAGGACGGTACCTATGTGTTGGTTTCCGGTATGAAAGGCGGGGCGAGCCGCTTGGGTTATATCCTGACGCACTTGGCAATTGTGTTGATTTGTATTGGCGGCTTAATGGATGGTAATGCTATTTTGAAGGCCAGAGAAATGCTTGGGCAAGTGGTACCAGAAACAAAAAATATAGCGGCCAGTGATGTGCCTCAGATAAGTCGTTTAGGGGTTAATAATCAGTCTTTCAGAGGCAGTGTTTCTATACCAGAAGGTCGTCAAACGGATGTTTTGTTCCTTAATTATAAGGATGGCTACTTAGTTCAGGAGTTGCCTTTCTCGGTGGAAGTTAAGGACTTTAGGATAGAGCATTATGAAAGCGGTCAGCCAAAATCGTTTGAGAGTGACTTAGTTGTCTATGATGAGCGCTTAAGTCAGCCACTAGAAAAAACGATATCTGTTAATCATCCATTAATCTACGACGGGTATTCTATCTACCAAGCGAGTTTTTCTGATGGCGGCTCAAAACTTGAGATGTTGGCCTGGCCCTTGATGGGCGTTAATAAGCAGCCACAAAAAGTAAGTACTAAAGTGGGTGATGAGTTCCAAATGACTATCTCGAATGAACCATGGATTCTTGAATCGTCTAATTTCCGTTTGTTCAATATTAACCCATCAGAGAATCCAGATAAGCAGTTTGAAAACTCAGGGCCAAGCGTTCAATTTAAAATGCGCAATAAAATGGGTGAGGCGAAAGAGTATTTAAATTATATGGTGCCGGTAGAAAGAGATGGAGCGTATTATTATTTAAGCGGAGTACGCGCTTCGCCTGCTGAAGAGTTTAGGTACTTATATTTACCGGTAGACGATAAAGGAGGGCTTGGTCGCTTTATGGCGTATTTGCAAGCCTTAGGTGATGAGCAGTTGTTACAAAAAATCGTAGCAGAGCAGAACTTTATGGGTTCTAACTTGCCTACTAAGGAGACTGCAGAGTTAAATGAAGCAATGGTTAATGTAGTCGGCTTATTTCTCAAAAATGGGATGAGCGGTGTTCTTGAGCAAGTGGAAAAGAATGCACCTGCAGATAAACTTGAAGAGGTCTCAGGGTTATATGTAAGAGTGCTTCAGCAAATGTTAGGCGCAGTGTATGTGGAGGTTTTAATAAAAGAAGGGGTAGACGTCAACCGTGTCGGTGTGGATGAGGAAAAAGCTGAGTTTTTTGATGCCGCTGCGGCAGCAATAGGTGCAATGAGTCGTTATGGTTCACCTGTTTATTTTCAATTATCGAGCTTTGTTCATCATCAAGCGAGCGGCTTACAAATTGCCAAAGCCCCTGGTAAGAACTTAGTGTACCCAGGGTGCGCGATGTTGATTCTGGGTGTGTTTTTAATGTTTTACGCCCCTCAACAGCGATTGTGGGCTTGGATAGAGCAAACAGATGAAGGGGTTAAGTTCGTTTTAGCGGGGCACGCGATTAGAAATAAACTGGATTTTTCAAAGCAATTCAAAAAAATACAAGCTCAGTTTGAGCGTGTTTTAAACGGGTAGGGTAACAAGATGAATAGCACACATGCAGCACTTCAACATGAGTTGGATCAACATTCTTTTTGGAAAGGCTTAAGTTCTTTTGATTGGCTATGGGCGGTCATTGTCGTATTGGGTACTGGCTATGCCTATACTCGTTATGCCTCATTGATGGATGGTTATGAAAAAGGGATT
>JGI24025J20009_10000415_pt1 | contig 33208 bp, 34 predicted proteins | sample Cruoilmetagenom3_FD_20009 | JGI IMG/M metagenome (IMG submission 20009) | reverse complement strand
GTTGTCGCTAAAGCGTGTCTTTTTCATAGGATTCTCCTGCTGGTGTATTTTAGCAGTTAATCTCTATTTGTAAGTGTTCTTATTTATTGGGGGGATTACCCTATATCTAATCATTATCCATATTTATTCATCACACTAATAATCGCAGCCCTTCGTTAACAAAGCTATGAGCATCTAAGAAATTATCATTTAATCCATAAAGTAAACTTTACTAGATGCATTATCATCAATACGCTTTAGCACTAGCCCGCTGTTTGAAGACTAATAAGCAGACAATGATAAACACTAACAAGGCTGCTGATGCTCCAAAGCGACTTAGCGCGAGACCGCCATGATCAATAGGCTTATCTAAAAAGTCGCCTAATACCGCTCCTAAAGGCCGAGTCAGTACGAAAGCACTCCAAAATAATAGTGTTTTAGATATCTTAGTATAAAAATGAGCTAGCGCAATTAGTGCTAACAAAGATCCAAAGATAATCGCACTCGTGGTATAACCCATGCCTGTGCTATCGGCTACCCAGTCACCAAGTGCGGTACCTAATGTCTGCGAAAACATAATGGTCGTCCAGTAAAACACCTCTGCTTTGGGTTTGCTGATACTATCAACGGCAATGCTTCCCATCGTCTTCTGCCATGTCATTAGACATATTCCAAGTAAAGCTACTAGAAGCGCTGAGCCGCCAGCATAGCCAATTCCTAGTGATCTTGTCACATAGTCTGCTATTGTTGTACCTAAAGTCGTTGTTGCTATAATCGTGCCCCAATACAACCATTTATTAAATGAGTTGGCTTTAATCTGGGTAGCGACTGCTATAGCAAATATAATAGCGAAAATGCCAGTACTGACAATGTATCCTAGATTTAATGACATTGATAAAGCATCACCCGCAGTCTCACCAAGCGTAGTAGCTGCGATTTTAATTATCTAAAAAAGAAGGGTAACTTCCGGAACTTTGGACAAAGCGTTTAGCACTGGATCGTTACTAGAAGCAGTGGGTGAGTATTGATTGTTTAAGGTTGTATTCATGGTTAGATTCACTCTATTAGTAAACAAATTTAATGTTACGTTGTAGATGTCACTAAATTATCAATAGAGATGTTAAGAAAGTGTGAAGATGCAACTATTTAGATCTATTAAAATTTCTATGTATGAGTTTAAAAGATCAAAGTTATACAAAGTCCTCGATTATCATGTAAGTTTAAAATCTCAGAATTAGAGTCCTTCATAAAGACATCGATACCTGCCTGCTCACAGATTGATTTAACAATAGAGAGCCCAAGTCCTGTACCTTCTATTTCCTGTGATTGCTTACTTGCGCTATCTGATCTTGAAGCGCTTATACTATTGTTAAGTTTACTGTCGCTAAATTGATCAGCTGCACTAATCACTTGATTAAGCCGTATAAAGGGTTCAAAAGCTTTCTCATAATCACTAGGGTCAATGCCTGCGCCTGAATCTATGATCTGTAATACTAATTTGTTATCTAGCGTCTTGGATATATCATTTAATTTCCCAGATTGAATCACATGTGAGCCAAAATTATATTGAGCATTTAAAGCCGATTTATCCAAACTGCCTGAGTTTTGCTCAAGTTGATAGAGTTTAACCATGACTTGACCATTATCTAGCGTATAAATAATAGCGTTTTGAATCAGGTTTTTTATGAGCATTAATAATGATGTCTCATCTATCTTTACTTTGCTACTTGACTGTAAGTCGACAGTTAGTTCGATGTTCTTATTATCAGCAATAGGAATGAGTAACCCTATGACTTGTTCGATAATAGATTTAACATTGGTTGCTGTTGTCTCGGTACCAAGCTCGGTATTGATATTACCAGCACGAGCGAGCGTTAATAATTGCTCAACCAAACTTTGATTACGCCTCAAGCGAATAGCCAGTTTATCGAGGCCTTCCGACATAACGTTATCATTACTAATACGCTGTAATCGTTGTAATTGTAGTGAGATGGCAGTCAGCGGCGAGCGCAGTTCATGGGCAGCATCAGCGATAAAGCGTTGCTGACGTTCAATACTAATTTTGACTATAGCCAATAATCTATTTAACGATTCGGCTAGTGGCAGCAATTCAGAGGGCAGTCTACCAATCGATAAAGGACTTAGGTCATTCTCATTACGTGCGCTTATCTCATGATGCAATTGACGCACAGGTTTCATCATGCGCCACATGATAAAAGGCAGTAAAAGCAGTAATAATGCTATACCGATAATAAGGGGTAAAAAAGACTGTAAGGCACTAGCTTTGGCTAAATCATCCTGTAAATCTGTCTGTTGGCGCAAAATTAGAGCCACTTCTTCATCAGTATCTAAAGACTCAATCTTGACATCATTTCTATAGGTTCGCCAAGAATGACCGTCAATGTTTTGATCGCTTATCCCTTGTGGAACGCTATTTACTAATGCCAACGGTATAGGTTCTGAGTAATCATGCTCATCATCGCTTTGAACGTTCTGATAATCTTCTACCCCGTTATTGAGTGAGGCGGAGAGTATGACTATATCAACGGTGATCGCACCATCATCGTCATCGGTATCAAAGTGAATGTTGCTGCGGGTATGCTCGTCACTGTATGAATAAGCAGCATTATTATTTAAACCACTAATATTAAGCGACTGCTCTAATAAGGCAGCAGTATTTTTTAAGTTATCATCCTGAAAGTCATTTATCTCGTTATAGCTGTACCAAAATCCATAACCACCAGCCACTATTGCCAGTAGTAATAATGACACAACAGACCAAAAGATAAGTTGGAACTGTAATGAGTTAAAGGGCTTACGAAATTTAGGCATTGCTGATATACCATCCAAGGCCACGAACATTTTTGATTCTATCTTGTCCGACCTTTTTGCGTAAACTATGAATCAAAAACTCAATGGCGTTACTTTCAACTTCGCCGCCCCAGCCATATAACGAATCCTCAAGCTCATTTTTGGACATGACTTTTTCAGGCGATAGCATAAAGGTAGTGAGAAGCATGTACTCCTTTGCGGTTAAATCGATAGGGCTACCATCCATCATGACCCGTTTGTGCGCGGTATCTAAACTTAAATTGCCAACCGTCACTTGATTATCAGCCTTGCCTTGGGCACGGCGAATAAGTACTCTCATGCGTGCAAAGACTTCTCCTAACTCAAAAGGCTTGACGACATAATCATCAGCCCCTGAGTCTAAGCCTGCAATTCTATCTTTTAATTGATCACGCGCGGTGAGTATCAACACTGGTGTTTCAATCTTGGCATCGCGAATAGCAGTCAACACGCCCATGCCATCAACTTCTGGAAGACCTAAGTCTAATAAGATGATGTCATAAGGTTGCACCCTTAATGTCAGTATGGCTTGACGACCGTCTTTGACCCAATCAACCGTATAAGCCTCATCTTGCAAGGCTTCGCTCAGACTCTCGCCAATCATCAAGTCATCTTCGACTACCAATACGCGCATGGGATATCCTTATTATGTGACTAGTAGGATTAAAAAATATTTATCTATAGTGACACTTTTTATAGCGTCCTCAAACTAAAAAGCTCTAATCGATACTAGTGTACAGAGTAGAGCCGTTGTTAAGCTATATTCAACCAAGTTTTAAAATATTAATCATCATCTAACTGACTGCTGACAACCTGACCATTCATGCTATCGATTATCAGTTTATTTATGTCCATCCCTTTAGCTATTTCAATCTCATAAGCGGGTATACCGTTATCAAAATCAAACTCTGCTTCAGTAATTTTGCCACCAACACTTTGCGTTGCTTTTTGCATGGCTTGGGTTAGGGTTATTTGGGCTTGCCTCATAGCGTTATATTCTGCTAAGTCGTCTTGATCTATTTTTTCCTGCTTAGATTTTAGAACTTTGCCGCTACTGGCGTCAATTTTTACTTCATGCTCCACTCCATCATTGATAAGCTTGATTTCATACTCGCCACTTGCCATATAATCGTTTTGGTCAAACTCAGCGCTAATTAAGTCTCCTTTGACTGTTTTTTGTGCAATAGCGACGGCTTGCTCTAGACTGATTTTACTCTGTGCTATCGCGACTGCGTCACTCGTCTTTGCGCCTGAAATAGCAGGTATTTGACCTGAGGCAACAGCGAGAGTACCAATACCTAGAACGCTAAGAGCAATAAGTAGGGATTTGCTTAGGGTTGATAGTTTTTTCATCGTGTTTACTCCGTATTTAAGGTTCATGTCTGACGACTCATTATCAAAGTTGTCAGAAGTGTCGATATGAGTCCATCATACAAAACAAGACATAGAAGAAGCTTAGCGTAGAATAAGCGTTCAGTTAGCTACTCATATTTTTGGGCTATAATGCTGTTGCTCTTTCGATAATCCTTATACAGAGTAATATTTTATTATGTTTGAGATACTATTATTGGCGTTAGCACTCGCTGCGGATGCGTTTGCGGCTGCAATCGGTCTTGGCTCGACACATAGAAGCGATGGTAAGTCGCAGTTTATAAAAATGGCGTTACTCATTGGATTATACTTCGGTGTTGCTCAGGGGGTGATGCCGCTAATTGGTTATGCGCTTGGCTCTACTATGCTCGGTTGGTTTGCGGAATGGGCTGCTTGGATTGCTTTTATCATACTAGTGGCTCTTGGGATTAAGATGCTTTATGAGTCGTGTTCGGTTAGTGACGATACTCGGATCAATGTAAGTCATAAAACCTTGCTGTCATTGGCTATAGCGACTAGTCTCGATGCGATGGCAGCGGGCTTTACGTTAAACCTGTTGGTAGTTAATGCTTATGCTGCCTGTTTAATCATCGCATTGACGACCGCTATTTTAAGTGTTTTAGGGGCTTATATAGGACGCCAGTCAGGAACATGGCTCGGCAGTTGGGCAGAAGCTTTGGGCGGTTTAGTGCTGATAGCGATTGGTGTGAAGATGGTTATTTGAAGCATAATTATGCTCTGTTCTCTTAAAAAACACGCTGGCCAGCGCACAAGCTATAGTCAAAGACACCAACATCGATACTAAGGTATGACTAAAAAAATGATCACCAAACATCATTTTATATAGGCCCATTGTCCAGCCTAATACGGTTACGATTTCAAATATTCGATAGCGATACTTATAAAGAGTAGGTAAAAATGCTAAGCCATACAAAGAAAATCCTGCGCTGGCATGAGCTGCTGGAAAACATTTTGTATCGGTTTTAGCAAGCATATTTTGCCATAGATTAAGATAAGGTAGATCCCCGCCAAAAAGCGTTAGATGATTAGGACAGCTCACATGAGTAACGCTTTTTAATAGCGCGATAGTAGAAGGCACCACAATAAGAACAATAAGTAAGTAACTTATTTCACGAATTGAGAAGGGCACAATAAATTTACTTGTTTTATTGTTATCGATGATAGAGGCGATATTTGAAGATTGTCTGTATTTGATAACCAATACGGATATTAAATAGAGAGCCAACAAGATTAATAATGCTTTAGGACCATCATAAAAAATAAAAGCGTAAGGCTGTTCGCCTTTTTCTATCAGCCACTGACCATTATTATAGAAAAACTCACTAATACGAACATCAAATTGGCTATGCTCAAAGGTTAGAGCGGCAATAATTGTTAAGCAAAAAAGCTTAAGCCATATCCAGTTAGTTGGGTTATCTTCTAAAATCATGAAAATACCTTACTCAATGTATAAAATTGCTAAAAATTTAAGCACTTTTTAAAATAAAAGATTAGATAACGCCATGCACCACAAAACGAACAATAGTAATAATGCCAAAAATTGCGCGGCAGAACCCACGTCCTTGGCTATTTTAGCGAGGGGATGATGATCCGTTGAAGTATGATCGACGCTCGCTTCAATACCCGTATTAATAAGCTCCACAATGAGGGATAAGAATGAAGCAATCACAAGCACCATTTTGGCGCTGACGTTAAAAGGCATAAATATAATGACTGTGAACAATAAGAGATTGAGCCAGATAACTTGCCTAAAGGCCGCTTCAAACTTATAAGCCGCTTTAAAACCATCTATAGAATACCCCGTAGCTTTTACAATACGGGCTAACCCTTTTTTACCTTTAACCTCATTTGCAAAACTATCCGCTACAAAAGTATCATCAGATACAGGCTGATTTTTATAATCAAGATTTGTATGTTCGTGGCTCAGAGCAGTAGTCTTGGAATTATTCATATCGATAGCTTAGTATTTATTAAGATTAGAATAGCTGGCAGGTCTTAATGATATTACAGTGCATGTTAAGATCGCGTTAAGATGAATTTCATATAATAAGAAGCAGTAGCGAATACCGAGTTTGATTAAGGTATTGGCTACTACTGACTATTGAAGTTACAGTGAAAATAAGAAAAAGTGCAATCACCGATATATTTATTGTTGTAATGATCCCAGTGTAGGAGGGCACTGGTTAGCACTTGGGTATCAGTATGTGCTTGGAGCTGTTAAGGAAGCGTTAAGATAAAAAATATTTATAAAATTATTTGGAAAGGGCAATATTAATATCAAAATTCAATATATACAAAAAAGCAATAGCCGACACCTTGTTTATCAAGGTATTGGCTACTGCATCCTATTAATGAAGAGTTAGTATTTAGCTTTGCTTACTTTTTAGCCATCATCCTCCATATCAACTTGGCTGCTTAGAACCTTGCCAGTATTGGCATCTATGCTCACATCATATATCTGATTGTCTTTGACAACTTCGATGTCATATAAGGCTTGACCTTTTTCAAGCTCGAACTCAACACCGATGACTTTACCATTTACGCTTTGAGTGGCTTTTTGCATAGCACTAGTTAGCGTAACTTTGGCTTGCATCAGCGCTCTATATTCAGCCATGTCTTCTTTATCTAACTTCTCTTTTTCAGTCTCGATGACTTTGCCAGTATTGGCGTCGATCTTGACCTCGTAAGCCGTACCGTTTGATACAAACTCAACTTCATACTCGCCCGTTACAGCACCGTTGCCATTATCATCATCGTCGTCATAATCGAATTCTGCGCTGATTAGATCACCTTTAGCATTCTGTTTAGCTATATCGATTGCTTGCGTTAAGCTGATCTTACTTTGCATAGCGCTGACAGCTTCACTTGATCCAGTTACGGCTTTGGTATTAGCAGCAGGGGCGGCGATAGCGGTTGCACCTACGCCTGCAATAGTAAGGGCGATGATTGCTGATTTGGTTAGCGTTGATAAGTTTTTCATGAGAGTCATCCTTTGTATTAATCAATTTCTGACACACCATTAGTGGTTTTGCCAGCTACCTCGTGGGTATGAATCTATAATACGAGAGACGACATAGGGGAAACTTAGCGGAAAATAAGAGTTTGATTAGCGAGTAGATATAATAAATATTGCTTAATTTTCTGAGTTAAATCATTATTTAAAAGACTACTAAATGTTTAACAGATCTAATGTCTGGCTTAGATACTAGGCTTGCTAAGTTTTGATTAAAGGAGTTTCTATAGGAGGAAAAAGGATGTCAGACGAATTCTTACGAAATACGACGCTTATCGCTTATTCACCTTCAACAGTATCAAAAGTACCTTGCGAAGATATCTTAATTTTGAACTTTGAGCCTCACGGCGACGAAGTTTTTTGGCTCAATACTTATGGATTGAGAGAGTTAGATGAGATGGAGCAAGTTGTCATCCAGAACCAGTTTGATGATTTTTTAATTAAATTATTGCAAGATGATGAGCATGCCAATAAGGTTATCGAACTCGATAATGTCCTGTTTATCGCTCTAAAAGTATTAAAAACTGATGACAAAAATCTAGATAATAAACAATTGATTTTCGTTGTATCGTCAAATATGTTATGGAGTTTGCAAGAGAATCATAATAATCATTTTCAGTGGATTCGTGATCGCTTAAGCGAAGGCAAAGGACAAGTTCGAAGCAAAAAAGTAGATTATTTGCTTTTTCTGTTGATTGAGTCATTGATAGCAAACTATGAAGAGACGTTTGAGAAATTACTGAATGCTGACGGTGACTCGATAAAGGTGACCAATATTAATCCAACGCCTTATTTTACTAAAAAGGTTGAGGAGCAAAAACGTCGCATGTTGAACTTTAAGAAAGCGACGCTGAGCCTTCGCAATACCATTGTAAAGCTGGAAACGATTAATATTATTCCTATGGATAGTAAGTATTTCACCGAACTTAAAGAGCAAGCCAACAATTTGATTGATGAAATTGATTTTGAGTTGTTTGAGCTTGATAGTAAAACCAATCTGATATTCTCAATTCAGGGCCATCGTTTGAATGAAATCATACGTACCTTGACCTTAGTGTCAGTGGTATTTATACCATTAACATTTTTGGTAGGCGTTTACGGTATGAATTTTGACTATATGCCTGAGTTAAAATGGAATGAGGGTTACTTTGCCTTGTGGGGTGTGATGGTAACATTGACTGTGGCCATCGTTGTGTATTTTAAAAGTAAGAAATGGTTTTAAACTGTACTGCTAACTTGTAATGTCTTAGGCTTTTAAAGATTGTTTATTAGTAGAATTTATTTATAATAAATACTAAACGTACTACCGCCTGCAGCATTAGCTTGATGGGTAAGTTGCCAGCCCATATGCGTTATGATGCGCTGAACAATACTTAGACCTAACCCTGTGCCATCAACCTTATAGCTCGTATAATCTTTTGACGAGAACTTATCAGTTAATTGCCCATCATTTTTCTTTTGCTCTAAACGCTCAAACCTTTCATAGAGTAGAGGCATCATCGCTTCAGGAATACCCAAGCCAGTATCGGTAACGGTGATTTTTTTATCGTCAATAATAATAACTACCTCACCCTCATCCGTGTATTGAAAGGCATTCTTTATTAAGTTGCCTAGTGCCATTTTTAGTAATTCAGGTCGTACGTAGGCAAAATACTCTTGTTCAGCGACTACTGCATAAGTCACAGTCTTATACCGTAGCAAATACTTTAAGCGTTCCACTTCATTGTTAGCAATGCTATTGATAGAGGTTTGCGGAGCGTCCAGTTTTTCAGGAGCACGCGAGAGTAGTAATAATGCGCTGATAATCTCAGAGGTCTCTTTAGCTGTAGTACTAATACGATTAGTAAACTCGCTCAAACGGCTATCGCCTTCTAATTGAGAAGCCAGTACTTCTGATGCACCCATAATAATCGTCAAAGGCGTGCGCAGCTCGTGGCTAACATCTCCAGTAAATAGCTGCTCACGTTTGAGATACTGCTCAAGCTTATGATTCTTCTCATCAATAGCGCGTGCTAATACGCCAACCTCGGAGGGCAAATGGGTCAATTCGGTTAAGTTTTGATGATCGGTTTCTACTGCTTTTTTTAAGTCTAATAAAGGTTTAGTAATTTGCCTAGAGGATAGCTGAGAAAATATTGCGGCAATTAGTAAGCTTAAAATAACGGCAACTCTTAAGGCATTGGCAAAGATGTCTTCTAGGTGTTCAAAAATGGCAAGGACAGGGTAGTTCCCCATTACCATCTCAGTGTCTTCTAAATAGGTTAAAACATAGCGTTGTTTATTTTGCTGATAGATGAAGAAATGTAGATTAGTTCTAACATTGCCATCTTTGGTGGGCACGGTTACGGGCATCTCTTGCACTGTCTCGGTTGCCAAAGCTTTTAAATTATCAGGTGCATGATTATAGCGATAAATTTTTATGCCCGGATCTGCAGTGTAGACAGGCTGATCGCCATCCTTTTCTTGACTAAGCTCTAGCTGTTGCAGTAAGCGAGCTTTGACCAACTCTTGCTCCATCCTTGTCTCAGCGTACATAAAAATACTGACGAAAGCAGCGCAAAGTAATATGGCAAATAAAAAATATGACAGTCGAAATTTATTAGCGATAGAGTCGAGGCTGAACATGGCATTTACTTCATAGTATAAGGTAGTAGAAAGAGGATAGGAGGTATAACTAGGACGACTCTTAATCAGATTGAGTCTGTAAATCGTACTAAGATATTCTACACTTTATCGGGATCAACAATTTGATAACCCACTCCAGGCATCGTCATTATCATAGGTCTGGCAAATGGCTTGTCGACTTGTACGCGCACACTATGCATATGAGTCCGTAGCGCATCGCTACTTGGAATATCCTCACCCCATACCTTTTCCTCAAGCTCACTTTTACTGACGACTCGTGGCGACGCATTCATTAATGTTTCTAAAATTTTAAACCCTGTTGGTGTCAGTTTTAGTGATGTACCTTCTCGTCTAATCGTGTGCTCATTAGCATTTAAGGATAATGGTCCGACAGCTAAGCTGTGCTCAAAATGCTCATCTTGGTGTCGACGGATAAGCGCTTTAATCCGTGATTCTAATTCAATGAGTGAGAAGGGTTTGACCAGATAATCATCAGCGCCACTATCGAAGCCTGCGACTTTATCCAAAATCGTATCACGAGCCGTCAGCATCAATACAGGGGTTTTATTATGTAGCTCTTCTCTCAGTTTTTTACATAGCTTGGTGCCGTCCATACCCGGCAGCATGACATCTAATAAAATAACGTCATAGCGATTATTTGCAGCGAGTGTTAAGCCGCTAATGCCATTATGAGCGTTGTCCAGCTCAAAACCTTTTGGTTCAAAAAAGGCATAAATATTGGCGACGATATCGGGATTGTCTTCGATGATGAGTATCTTGTACATAGTGGTCTCGTGCATAAATGCTAGCAGGGCTTATGATAAAGGTCTTAATGGGTAGATTTAAAGAAGGTTGGCGCTGCTGCTACCTCATCGGTAGTAATACCAAAAAAGTTAAGTAAAGTTGGGGTGATAAAGTCATGTGATACGGGCTGATCAATCATACTAACGAGACTACTTTTATCAATATTATTACTATTAGGTGACCAAATGATGACAGGCACCTGCTTTTGCGCATCAGGTGCGATAGCGTAGGGCATGCCATGCAAGTAAATATTATTCTCGCCTAAACTTTCGCCATGATCGCTAATATATACCATTATGACATCATAGTCCTGCTCATACTTTTTGAGCGTATTAATCACGTTATTTAAGAAGTAATCAGTATAACGAATGGCATTGTCATAAGCGTTGATGACGGATTGATCATCGCATTTAGAGAGCTCATTAGTCATGCATACAGGTTTGTACTCTTCAAATTCCTTAGGATAACGTTTGTAATAAGCGGGACCATGATTGCCCATTTGATGCAATAAAATAAGCGTATCTTTGGCAGGTGCATCTGACTTAATTAAAGTATCAAAACCGTCAAGCATACCGATATCATGACACTCCTCATCACAATTTGGATTGACATCAGCCGTCTTATAATCTTCAAAAGTTACTCGATCCGCGACCCCTTTAGAGCTCGAATTATTGTCGCGCCAAATAACATTGACGCCTTGCTTATTTAGTGTGTCTAATACGTTCTCATTATAGTCTGCCATATTATTGTCATAACTCTCTCGATTAGAGTAGCTAAACATACAGGGAACGGAGTAAGCAGTAGAGGTGCCACATGAGGTGGCATTTTTAAAGCTATAGACATCTGGTTGGCTAGTCAGCAGAGGCATAGTGTCGCGCTCATAGCCATTAAGACCGATATGATCAGCACGTACTGTTTCACCAACGACAAATACCATGAGTTTAGGCTTTGCTGCGTTAGTTCCAGCAGTAGGAGTTATACGTTTGGCATCTGTCGCATGCAGGGTCAATGTATCAGGACGACGAAGTTTCTCAACATAATCGGTACCTAATTTGATAACCGAGTAGATAGGAGTAATAGGGTTTGCGTAACTGCGGACTATCTTATGCTGACGGAAAAAGGTGGCGTATTGATCGCCAAAAGACAGTAGGCAGACAGCTATTAAGGCGATAGATGAGGTTAAGGTTAACGCTTTTTGCCATAGCGCTCGACGTATAGGTACTCTTTTTATGCGGATTTTAGCAATAATAACTGCGGGTATAATGCCTAGTATAAAGACTCTTGTAAAAAAACTTAGCGACATCAACCCCATCGCTTCACCTTGATCGGTTTGTATACTATTGATCAGCATATTAGTATCGAAAATAGTGCCATAAGCGTCAGTAAAATAGCCACATACGGCCGCTATCATTACCATAGCGATGAGCACTGGTTTAGCAATAGGACGATAGCAAAATAATTGGATGAGTAGCCACATTAAGCCGAACAATAAGCCTGTGATAGAAACTATGAAGCCAACGTTATTACCAAAAGGGTAAATGCTAAGCACTTGCGCGAAAAAACCAAAATTTGCAGTAGTGACTAAATAGAGCGCAACGATAATAATCAGATAGTTAAGATTAATTTCATGATTAAAAATGCTGTTTAGATAGCTTTTTTTGGTAGGAGCTTTGGTGATTTCAGTGCTAAGTGCTTGAGAGGTTGACATAACTAGGCTTCTCAACAGGATGGTAAGGAGTTTGATTCCTTACGATAACAAGAGGCCTGTTAAGAAGACGTTAAGATATTTGGGTTGAGTAATGCTTTAAGAAGATAATATATTCTTAAAAATAAATAGTTAGATAATAAGCTTAAGGATGCATATTGCCTCTACTTTAGCTGGTTAGTCGACGCCTAATAAACCAACTAATTATAATTACTATAGCAATCGATAAAAAAATCTTTGAGTAGGGTGCTAACGCAGTCTCTATAACCTCGTAGTTTTTGCCGAAGTGGTAACCTGCAAGCGTCAGTACAGTTGTCCAAACACTAGAACCCAAAGCAGTCAATACTAAAAAAGATAAAAGTGGCATTTTGTTCATACCCCCATATCAACAACATCACCTAAGAAAATTAGACTTCATAATCTAGCCTTATACACTATATGAATAATAGCATTCAGAGCCTTTCGACTTATCAAAATAAAATAGACCTATAGTAGGTCTACATATTATTAATATTTTGAACACTAGGATATTGAGGTGTATGCTACTTAGCAATCAATAATCCTACAGTAACTTCAAAACAATACTCATCTTTGTTAGTGATATTGACCGTCCCTTTATGAGCATTAGCAATAGCCTGAACGATAGATAAACCCAAACCTGATCCTGAATGGTGCTGGCTAGTTTTATCATGACGATAAAAGCGCTCAAACAAGCGCGCAGCTTCGCTTTGCTTTAGTGGCTTCTCTAAACGATTAGTAATCTTTATCTCTAAATAACGCTGCTTTAAGATCTGAGCATTACTCTTGTCATTCCTAAGCACATCATTAGTGTTCACAAAAGTATTTGAAGTGCTTGGATTATTGGGAGTAATAGTAGCTGATACTTCAATAACACTAGCGCTAGCAGCATAGTAGATGGCGTTGGACAATAAATTGGCAAAAAGTCTTTGCAATAGACCTGCATCGCCTCTTACCGCCTTAAAGTCTCCTGACTTTGTAAAAGTTATGCCGCGTTCATCCGCTATCATCTCAAAGTAATCTAACAGCTTATTGATTAGGACCTCAGTATCTACAGTAGTCACTTGCGAATCACTCAGTCCTTTTTGGGTTTTTGCTAGCAGTAGCATGTTGTTAATCATCGCCGATAATTGCTCTAAGGTGTCATGTTGCTGATGTAATTGTTCGACATATTCCTCTTCCTCTCTAGGCTTATTTAACATGACTTGCGTTTGCGTAATCAGCGTCGCTATTGGCGTGCGTAGCTCATGCGCGATATTGTCTGAAAATCGCGACAACGACTCAAAATTGCTTTCAAGCTTAGCCATCATCGAGTTATAGGATTCTGCTAAAGGTCTTAGCTCTAATGGCATATCACTAACTATTACTCTTTCGCTCAATCTTTCAGGATGAATACCTTTCATCCTTTGCACGATAGTGGATAAAGGGGCAAAACCCCAATACACGCTTAAGGCTGCTATTGAAATCAACAGTAGTGTGATGGCAAATAGGATCAGACTAAGTTGACGGTTAAACTGTAATAAATACTGATGATGCACGTCAATGGGTAAGGCGATAAGGGCAAGCATGTCATCGTCTCCAATAACCATAGCTCGATAACGTCTGTCTTTAATATTTATTACAAACTGTCTGTCATCATGATTTTGCTGTAATGATAATAGGTTAAAGTCGGCACTTAATTCATTAGCAAAGTTTTTGGGAGTACTAGATAGCAATCGCCCCTCTTTATCAGCAATGATAGTTTTTAGATCGTAATCTAGCGCTGATGAATGCAGGTGATCATCATTTTCTGTGGCTATTGTAGGAAGTAGATTTGAAGAAGCTTTCGAGCTTAGCGGTTGTTGAGTGTTTGATGGACTTTGAGGCTTAGGTAGTGTCTGAGAGGCTATTTGGTTATCCGCCTCTGTTACGCGCTTACGTAGATTAAAGGCTGCGTGGGTAATGATTTCAGCATCCATTTGCTCAAAATGGCTTTTAACAGAGTGCTGTACCCAGATATAGATTATCAACTGCGATAAAACGACAAATATCGTCAATAAAAACACAGTTCGCCATAGTAAGGGTAAGCGTCGATTGTCCAATCTATTTATCATATTGGCTATCTTCCGTTTCGCTGGCAGCTTTATTACTAGCTGAAACGTCGACAGCATCTAATCGGTAGCCCATGCCACGCACAGTATGAATTAGCTTGGTATCAAACTCATCGTCTATTTTTATACGCAGACGTCTTATTGCCACATCAATCACATTAGTATCGTTATCAAAGTTCATATCCCATACTTGTGAAGCAATGATTGAGCGTGGTAATACTTCACCGCGGCGCTCTAATAGAAACTGTAATAGGGAGAACTCTTTTGCGGTTAGTTTAATGGGCGTGTCTCCTCTATGTACAGTGCGCTTGGCAATGTCCATTTTGAGATCCGCTATTTGCATGAGCGTACTTTTATAGTCGGCTTGATTGGCGCGTCGTAATAAGCTTTTTATCCTGACTATTAACTCTGCAAAGGCAAAAGGTTTGGTCAGATAATCATCACCGCCAATCTCAATCCCCTTGATTTTGTCATCTAAATCATCTTTTGCGGTTAGAAATAACACTGGCGTATGCTTGCCAGCCGCTCGGTAATTACGTACTAGCTCAAAACCGCTAACATCAGGCAGCATAACATCCATGAGTATCACGCTAAACTCTTCAGTCATCATAGCATGGTAGCCATCTAAACCTGTCAGCTGATGATCAACAATGAAGCCTGCTTCACTTAAGCCTTTTTTTACATATTCGCCGAGTTTTAATTCATCTTCTACTAGTAGTACTTTCATAGTAATCCTTCAATATAATTATGATTTTATAATACCCAAATCAATATAAATGACAAAACGGACTGGTATCTGACAAAGATGTCATGCGCTCGTCATCAAATGGTCAGTCTTCGTTTGTTAATCTATACCTATAGTACATAGCGGCTCATTCTTGATACGAGTAGCTACTATGAATTATTACTACAGGTAATTAGTTTCAATATTTAATAATTTATTAAGGATGTTATATGAAAAGCTATCGTTCATTCAAAAAAGTGGTGCTGCTATCCGCTTCGATGCTTATCGGTATATCAGCAGCTAATGCGCATACTACCAATCTAAGCACTTCAATTATCGATAATTGCGATAACTTAACTACGTTTGCCAGAAATCTAGATCACAATAACGCGCAGATGTCTGATGCTCAAATGAAAAGCTATGTTGATGCACGAGTCGCTTGCCAAGTTCAGCATCAAGATCAACATCTGCAGTCTGAAAAGTATTTTATAAAAAAATATGGTAGCGATCGTGATAGAAATGCTGATGCCATACTAAATGAATACGTGCAGCATTAAAATATAAAAGTAGCAAGATGACAATATTGTCATCTTGCTGTCATCTCTCTGTCAGAATCAATAAGTTATGCTTTAGACTGGTTATGCTTTAGACTGAATTAATATCCTAAAGCTTTATGTACCCTCAACTAAATCAATTAAGGATTAACCATGTCACTCTTTAAATCAAAGTCTTTACCTAAAGCAATCGTAGCCACTGCCGTCGCTCTAGTCGTTTCAACCTCAGCTATGGCGCATGATCCAAAAATGCATGCGCAAAAAGATCAGATGAACTGTGAAAAAATGGAAAAGCATATGCAAATGATGCAAAAAATGGATCATAGCAAAATGGATATGAACGATCCTGCCATGAAAGCGATGATGGCTAACATGGGTAAAATGAAGCAAATGTATCAAAAGCACTGCGTAACAGATAAAAGTGACTCTTAAACATTGATTTTATAAATCCTTTATTACTGCTAGATAGTTTCATCAATCAGTAATAAGGGTTTGTAGGAAATATTTGTAGACGCTAAGAGTAGGGTATTAAAGAAAATGGATTATAGGATAAACCCATGAAGTTTTTACTAGGAGTACTTTTCACTGTCGTGGTCGCTATTGTTGGTGTCTTTACTGTGGTTATGAGTGGTGTCATTAATATTGGCGCTGATCAAGGACATAGTCCATTGGTTTATAATTTCTTGGAAACCGCTCGCAATCGTTCCATAGCAAATGCCAGTAAAGATATTGTGGTACCAGACTTAGAGAAGGTCGATATCAGCTCTGGGGGCGCGGACTATAAGGATATGTGCGCAGGCTGCCATTTGTCTCCTGGGGTAGAGAGCACTGATTTTAGTGAGAGCCTATACCCTAAGCCACCTAATTTCACTAATGCGCAAGTAGTTGATCGTTATAAAACGGATGCAGGAGCTCAGCAAAGTTTTTGGGCGATTAAGCACGGTATTATGGCATCAGGCATGCCAGCATGGGGTGCTTCTCATGACGACGATAGAATGTGGGCAATGGTCGCTTTTATTAGATCACTACCTGAATTAGATGAAAGCCAATACACGATGCTAACCACTAGGATAGATGGCGATATGATGGACATGTCATTTGACGGTGATATGAATATGTCGGATGATGAATCTGGAATGCAGCATTAATTCTTCCATATTCCTTTATAAAAGCGCAGTGCTAAATAGTGCTGCCTTTTGGGATTTAAACTTTGCCTATACTACACTTAGTTATAGGGTATAAATTTTTAGAAGGTTCAACAGATAAGCAGACGCTTAGGAGTAAGTTATGAGACGCTATATAAATATAATGGGCAATGGACATAAAAAGGTATCAGCTTCTGCTCTTTTACTAGTAGCAACGTCAACAGTAATGGCTTGTAGTCAGCCCGATACTAGTGTTTCAAACTCTACTCAAACTGAGCCAACGCTTGCCACCAAAAGTGCTCAAATAGAGCAACCACAACCGCAAATGATGTCTGTCAGTGCTAATTCAGGTACTGGGTCGACAATTCTACAAAACGTCTCGGCTACAGTTTACAAAGATGCTAATTGTGGCTGCTGCAAAGAATGGGTAGGCTATGCCGAAGGTCATGGTCTAAGCGCAACTGCGCAAGACGTTACAGATTTATCTTTATTTAAAGAGCGTTACGGTGTCCCGCAGCAAATGCGCTCTTGTCATACCACCGTCACTACTAATGGTTATGTTTTTGAAGGTCACGTTCCTGCCAAATACATGGCACAGTTTCTAGCCAATCCGCCAACTGATTCCATCGGTCTTGCGGTACCGAGTATGCCAGTTGGTAGTCCGGGCATGGAATATCAAGATAAATTTATGCCCTATAAAGTCATGCAATTGAACAAGGATGGCAGCACTCAAGTGTATGCGGCTATTGAGTCGCCAGCGCAGCAGATGTAGTTCTATTAATAAGTTATCAGATATATAAGTTCAACTCTCGTTTCATGGATTAACTTAGGTCAATATTATGAATAAAAACAGATTTAACCGCAGGCGTTTTTTGACAGGGTCATCCACCTTGCTCGGCGCGTCGATGCTATCCACACTACCGACGATGGCTAATAGTGCTTTAACTAAAAGCCAAAATGTCGTAGTCAATAGTGATAAACCCGATCATAAAGTACCCATACTGACAGGCAAAGAGTTTGATCTTTATGTCAGTGAGAAGATGATAACGGTCAACGGCAAGTCAAGCATGGCAACGCTGATAAATGACTCACTGCCTGCACCAACGCTTAAGATGCAAGAAGGCGATACGGTCACCATTCGAGTCCATAATCAGCTGAATGAGTCGACCTCTATTCACTGGCATGGCCTCTTAGTGCCGTTTGAGATGGATGGCGTGCCTGGCATCAGCTTCGATGGTATTCCTGCCAATAGTACGTTTACTTATAAATTCAAACTCAAGCAATCGGGTACTTATTGGTATCACTCGCACACCGGCTTTCAAGAACAGACCGGTATGCGCGGTGCTATCGTCGTTGAGGCTAAAGGACGAGAACGTCACCCTATCGCAGAAGACCATGTCATTTTACTTAGTGATTGGACGCACCGTGATCCGCATAATCTGCTAAAACTACTTAAGCAGCGTGCTGACTTTGATAATTATCATCTGCCAGACTTTAAAAAGCTATTGTCCGATATTGCCGCTACGGATCTTGAGGCGGCTTATGATAAACGTAAAATGTGGAACCAGATGCGCATGATGCCGACTGATTTTACTGATTTATCTGGTGAGACCACGTTTACTTATCTTATGAATGGTAAAACGACAGCGGCGAATTGGTCGCAATTGGTCAAAACAGGTCAGCCGGTCAAACTACGCTTTATCAATGGCTCCGCGCAGACCATATTTGATGTGCGCATTCCAGGGCTCAAAATAAAAGTGGTCGGCACCGATGGTAATGATGTCGCGCCCGTTGATGTCGATGACTTCCGTATCGGTGTGGCTGAGACTTATGACGTCATCGTCACCCCAACCCGTGACGCGCATACCATATTTGCCCAAAACATCGATCGCACCGGCTTTGTCGCAACCACGCTTGCCACTAAAAGAGGCGCTCGCGCTGCCATACCTGCTATGGATGATGTTGAGTGGCTAACTATGTCCGATATGATGGGGGCTATGGGTGCTAATGGCTATGATGCCCGTCATGCTAAGACCGAATATGACTTTAAGACAGATATGCGCGTCGATAGTCCACGGATGAATCTCGATGATCCGGGTATTAATTTGCGTGATATTAATCGTAAGGTTTTAACCTATAACCAACTGCATTCTGTTGGCAATGAAATAATGGCCGAGCAGCGCAAGCCCACTCGAGAGATTGAAATACATCTAACCGGTAATATGGAGCGCTATATCTGGGCGTTAGACGGTATTATGTTTAAGGACGCATCGCCTGTTAATATCAAACCGGGCGAGCGTGTGCGTATTACCTTAGTCAATGACACTATGATGAACCACCCTATGCATCTGCATGGTATGTGGAGCGATTTGCGCACGCCTGATGGCGATTTTCAAGTTCGCAAACATACGATAATGGTGCAGCCAGCGCAAAAGATTAGTTTCGATGTCACAGGTGAGGCGGGGCGCTGGGCTTGGCATTGCCATCTGCTGTATCACATGGAAGCGGGCATGTTTCGAGAAGTTGCCGTCATTTAACCCTTTAAATATGAGCCTTATTATGAAAATGTATAAAGTAGGTCTACCGTTTATTGGCATATCATCTTTGCTGTTATTACTGTCACCTGTAGCAAATGCCGCTGACATGCCCGATATGGATCACGGCAACATGGATATGTCGAATATGGACATGTCGAACATGGATCACAGTGGCATGGATATGTCAGATATGGATATGTCGAGTATGGATCATAGTGGCATGGACATGTCAGGTATGGATCACAGTAGTATGGACATGTCAGGTATGGATCATAGCAGTATGAATATGGATATGTCTGGAATGCAAGGCGGCGAACCACCTCCTAATGCTCGTAGTCCCGACTACTCAAATGGTGTTACCTATGGACAATATGATAAGCCGGTAATGATGGGTAGTGCACCATTATGGGGCGTGTCAGTAGAAACCTTAGGCTATCAGTTTGAGGACGATCAAATCGATTTTGAAGCTGAAGGATGGTATGGCACTGATAGCAATCGTGTCACTCTACGCAGTGAGGGTAGTGCCCAAACTGAAGGTGATAAAGAAATCGATAGTCTGACCTCGCTCGCTTACTGGAAGCCTCTCGGTATCTATTGGAACGGAGAAGCAGGTGTCGCTTATAATACTGAAAACGATAAGTCCGCAATCATGGCTGGCATTGTCGGTACAGCGCCGTACTTTGTTGAGACTGACGCTAGAGCCTACGTATATACTGATGGACAAGTCCAGCTTGATCTTGGTACAGCGTACGAGTGGCGCTTAGCTCAGCGTTGGATTGTCAGACCAGAAGTGCAGTTGACTGCTTTCAGTAAAGATGATACTGACAACGGTATTACTAAAGGTTTTAATGAGCTTGAAACTGAAGTTCGGTTAGCTTATGAAACCCTAAGTCGTCAATTATCACCCTACGTTGGTTTTAGTTATGCATCAGCCTTAGGGGATGCACGAGACTTACGCCGCCAAGAAAACGTAGCCGTTGACTCTAGTAGTGTAACCGCTGGCGTAATGTTCTGGTTCTAAATTATAAAATGTCCATTATACCAATATTGTTAAATTTAAAGAGGTCACATTATGAATACTGCTAACAATGCTGCTAACAATGGGAATATGAATCATCAAAGCCATCAACAGGGTATAAATCCTTATGTGAAGTTCACTTTGATGATATTAACATCCACAGTGGTGATGTTTATCATGATGTATTTTAATACCTATAAATTGGATCACGTCTATTTTAGTGAAACCCGAGCTTATATGGCATTGTATATGGGCGCTGTGATGGCCATTATTATGCTCGCCTTTATGAGCAATATGTATAAAAAAACCAAGATAAACTTGATGGTCTATGGGGTTAGTGTGGTGTTATTTGCCTTTGGTCTATGGGGTGTGCGCTCGCAGCAAACTGTCGACCAAGTAGATTGGATGCAAGCCATGATTCCGCATCACTCTATTGCTATTTTGACCAGTGAGCGTGCTGATATCGAAGACCCACGTGTACGTCAGCTTGCTGATGACATTATCGAAGCACAAAAGCGTGAAATCGGTGAGATGCAAGCACTTATTGATGAGTTGGAATAATATATTATGATACCAATAAGTAAGCTCTTCTTTAAAAACTATTTACTATATCGCGTCTTTTAATTCTAACTATACCTACTCCTTACTTCAAAAATAACCTGTAAAACTGAAGTTCTACGAAGAAATAGATTAAGGTCGAATAAGTATGAAGCAAGATAGAGCGACTCGCTATCAGAAGGATAGTTTGACATTATCAGGAACAGTTATGCTAGGTACCGGTGTCATGATCGGTGCTGGTATTTTCGCTCTGACCGGTCAGATGGCTCAGATGACGGGTTCGCTTTTCCCACTTGCTTTTCTAGCCGCCGCAATCGTTGTTTCTTTTAGTGCCTATTCTTATATCAAAATCTCTAACGCTTACCCGTCGGCTGGCGGTGTTGCAATGTACCTGCATCAGGCATACGGAGATCGTTTACCGACTGGATTTAATGCCCTGCTGATGTATTTCTCCATGGTTATAGCGCAGAGCTTTTTGGCCCGGACGTTCGGGTCATACACTATGCAGTTATTCGGTGGCGATGACAGCGGTCGCATGGTATCCATCCTTGGCGCCGCGCTTATTCTTGCTGCGTTCTTTATCAATTTACTTGGTAATCGTTGGATTCAGGGGGTTGCATCGGTTATCGGTATTATAAAAATTGTCGGTATTCTTATATTCGGGTTGGTTGGTATCTGGCTAGCTGATAGCTTTGCAGTTGATTCTTCTACATTAGGTGACACTAATACTGTTGGTGACTTTCTTGGCGCAACGGCGCTAGGCATACTGGCATTTAAAGGCTTTACCACGATTACCAACAGTGGCTCGGAAGTAAAAAATCCTCATCGCAACGTCGGCCGTGCCATTGTAATATCAATCGCAATATGCGTAGTTATTTACACTCTAGTCGGTTTCGCGGTGTCTAGTAATCTATCTCTTGCCGAAATCATCGAAACTAAAGATTACTCCTTGGCTGCCGCCGCACGCCCAGCACTTGGCGACTATGGTCTATGGTTCACAGTTGCAATCGCAATGGTAGCTACCGCTGGCGGCCTCCTTGCTAGCATCTTCGCAGTCTCTCGTATGCTTGCTATGTTGACTGAGATGAAGCTGGTGCCTCATCGTCATTTGGGAATGCCGGGAAGCGTTCAAAAACATACGTTGGTCTATACTGTGGTGTTGGGTTTAGCTTTTACGACGTTATTTGACTTATCACGAATTGCAGCGCTTGGCATTGTTTTCTATCTAATTATGGATATCGCCATTCATTGGGGTGTTTTGCGATACCTTCGTCAGGATATAAAGGCGGTGATGTGGGTGCCTATAGTGGCCATACTTCTTGACCTGTTGGTTCTCGGCGGTTTTGTCTGGATTAAACTAAACTCAGATCCATTCGTACTTGGCGTAGCAGTCGTCACTATTGTAGTGATTGCTGTGGCTGAGCAGGTTTACCTGAAATCTTCAGCGAGGAAAAAAGCTATCGAAAAAGATACGCTTGCAGACCATCATTGACAGTAACATCAAAGAGTTTACAGAAAATTGTTTGGTTAAAAATTGCATAGATTTAAGCGTCTGCTTACTATCTTCAAGAATTGATTTCATGCAATACGATATTCATAAAGACAACAGGGAAAGTAAGCTATGAATGAGTCATTTAATCACGCTGGAACTTGGGGTCTCGCACTAATTGTTATTGTTCTGATTTCTTGGTTCTTTTACCGTTATTTCGCACCAAAGAACTGGCGTGAATGGGCGGGTGCTGGTGTAGTTCAGGCTTTCATTATTGCACTTTACGCAGAAATGTATGGCTTTCCGCTCACTATATATTTATTAGTACGGTTTTTTGGTTTGGACAGCCAATATGTCAGCGCTAGCTTATGGTCGACCCTTGTTGGTTTAGGTGAGACAGGCATGATGATCTCAATGCTACTCGGCTATGCTATTGCATTTTTAGGAGTCGGTCTTTTTGCTCAAGGTTGGCGCCAAGTCCACAAAGCACGAGGGGAAAATCGTTTAGTAACTGATGGACTCTATGCCTACGTACGTCATCCTCAGTACACCGGGTTGTTTATTGCACTGTTCGGTGAGGGTGTGGTGCATTGGCCAACTCTGTTTTCAATCGGTCTGTTTCCAGTGATTGTGCTTGTATACACATGGTTAGCTCGACGTGAGGAACGGCATATGTTTGAAGAGTTTGGTAAAGACTACCTTGCTTACAAACAGCAAGTGCCAATGTTTATTCCTCAATGGGGTCAATGGCGTCAACTTGCCGCCGCCGCACGAGTTAAAAAGTAATATCAATACAGGATAAAGCTTTAATTCATACAAATCCTTAGAGTTAGCATGGTTAGATACGATTGGTTATCTTGAGCTTGAACCACATCATACAATAGTGAGGATTACTAAGATGGTCAAATCAAACTTAACAACAAGTACTTTAAGGATTGCCCCTGTTGGCAATAGTGTATCGTTGTTTCTACTCATTAGTTATCTATTATGCATAGGGTTTGGTTTACTCGCACCCGAACAGATAGCGATGCACGAAGCTTGGGCACCTCTACTACCTGGCTTTGAGTGGTTAACATGGACAGGTTTTCTAATTGGACTTGTAGAATCATATCTTTACGGTTGGTATTTCGCCATCTTGTTCGTGCCACTATATCGTTGGTTCGCCAAAGTGCGCTAAAGATATTGATATATTAACAGTCAGTAAACCTCTTCGGTTCGAGTAAAAATTAATTGAAGAGTTGGAGTGATCACAGTTTAGACTGAGGAGAAATCATAATGAATGGGTCAATGCATGGCATGATGAACGGCTCAATGATGTATGGCATGGGCTGGGTTATGATGCTTATCTGTTTGTTATTCACCCTACTATTTTTCGCAGTACTAGTACTAACAATCATGGCACTGCTCAAGTATTTGCGTGATAAAAACTAAATTCCAATTGAAAAGTATAGAAATTATTTTTTAGAGGTTTTTAGATTAATGATTAGATGAATAGCAATCGAGGATTGATGATAGTGCTTTAAGAGTTGTACTTATTATCAATATTTATTGTCTTCAAGGAGTGGTTTTATGAAACATATTGCCGATGAAAAATCTATCAAAGGTGGTCAGTACGATAAAGTACCGGAAAATTATAGCGGTACGGTCTATATTTGTCCTATGCATCCAGAAGTAAGAGATGTTGAAAAAAGTGACTGCCCAATATGTGGCATGTTTCTTAAACCTGAAGACGAAGTTGCTAAAGATGATAGTCACGCTAGCTGTCATGGAAAGGATACTGATAGTAGCGGAGTAAAATCTGTTAAAGGCGGTAAATACGATAAAGTACCTGCTGATTACGACGGCACGGTATATACCTGTCCTATGCATCCTGAAGTGAGAGACGTTAGAAATAGCGGTTGTCCGATATGTGGTATGGCGCTTGAGCCCGAAACGCTTACTATCGGTGAAGAGGACACCTCAGAGCTTGACGACATGACTCGTCGTTTTTGGATATGTACCGTGTTGACTGTACCGCTATTAATATATGTGATGAGCGGTATGTTTGGAGTTGACTTTAGTCAGTATGGTATACCTTCACAGGTTTTACAATGGGCTGAGTTAGTGCTCGCGACCCCTGTAGTGCTTTGGGGCGCCGCCCCGTTTTTCGTTCGTGGCTGGCAGTCTATAAAAAGCCGCAATCTAAATATGTTTACCTTGATTGCGATAGGCGTAGGCGCTGCTTATATTTTTAGTATTGTCGCGACCTTTTTTCCCGATATTTTCCCAGACAGTTTCAGAGATGCCTCTGGTCAAGTCGGAGTCTACTATGAAGCGGCAGCGGTCATTGTGACCTTGGTGCTACTGGGTCAAGTATTAGAGCTCAAAGCTAGAAGTCAAACTTCAGGTGCGATTAGAGCTTTGCTTGAGCTCGCACCACCAACCGCAAGACGTGTCGATGAAAACGGTGAAGAAGTCGAAGTCTCGCTTGATGAGGTCGTCACTGGCGATAAGCTACGGGTTAAACCAGGTGAGAAACTACCCGTAGATGGTACAGTGATCGATGGTAATAGTAATGTTGATGAATCAATGGTGACGGGTGAGCCAATCCCTGTATCAAAAGTAGCAGGAGATACAGTGACTGGTGGTACGGTAAATGGCACCGGAACGCTATTAGTCGAAGCGGTCAATGTTGGAGCAGATTCAGTATTATCTAAAATTGTACAAATGGTTGCTGAAGCCCAGCGTAGCCGCGCACCTATACAGAAATTGGTAGATAAGGTAGCTGGGTGGTTCGTACCGATCGTGCTTATTTGCTCCGTCATTACCTTTATTGTCTGGGCGATATTCGGCCCTGAGCCCGCTATGACCTATGCTTTGGTTAACGCGATTGCGGTACTGATTATTGCTTGTCCTTGTGCCCTTGGTCTAGCGACGCCGATGTCCATTATGGTTGGTACCGGCAAAGGCGCGCAAAACGGCGTCCTCATCAAAAATGCTGAAGCGTTAGAGAGTATGGAAAAAGTCGATACCATTGTCGTCGACAAGACCGGAACACTGACCGCTGGTAAGCCCGAGCTTACCGCAATTGATGCGCAGGTAGGTCAAGATGAAGACGAGTTCCTCGCATTGGTAGCCTCAGTAGAAAGCGCTAGCGAGCATCCTTTAGCAGAAGCTATCGTTAGAGCAGCTCAAGAAAGATCACTCATTATTCCTAAAGCTACTGACTTTAATTCGACTACTGGCGAAGGCGTACAAGCCGTGGTCGATGGTAAGAAAGTCGCTATTGGTAACTCTAAGCTTATGGAAAGCCTAAATAGTTTTGATAATGAGCTGTCCACTAAAGCTGATGTCCGTAGAAAAGACGGTGAAACGGTAATGTTTGTGGCTATAGACGGTAAAGCTGCTGGTATTATTTCAGTTGCTGACCCTATTAAACCAAGCACTAAAGAGGCTATTTCACTGCTTCATGACGCAGGTTTAAAAGTTGTGATGCTAACCGGTGACAACGAAAAAACCGCGCAGGCAGTCGCCAATAAACTAGGTATTGATGAAGTTCATGCGGATGTCTCACCAGAGGATAAAAACCGTATCGTCAAAGAAATGCAAGACAGCGGTAAATTGGTCGCTATGGCGGGTGATGGTATCAACGACGCACCAGCGCTAGCGCAAGCTAATGTTGGTATCGCTATGGGAACCGGTACCGATGTGGCGATGGAGAGTGCGGGCATTACCCTGCTAAAAGGTGATTTAATGGGCATTGCCAAAGCTTATAAGCTTAGCCACGCCACCATGCGCAATATCAGACAGAATCTGTTTTTTGCCTTTATCTACAATGCACTTGGTGTTCCTATTGCCGCAGGTGTGCTCTATCCCATATTTGGGCTTCTGCTCAGTCCGATGATAGCAGCGGCAGCGATGAGCTTGTCGTCATTCTCGGTGATTGCTAACGCGCTGCGATTGCGCCGTTTGAAACTATAATTCTGGTACGGTAAAAAGTGTTCTAAAGCACACTGACACATACTGATCTAAACAAGATCACAAAATATAAGGATACCGTTATGGGCAGCTTTTCTATTACACATTGGCTGATTTTATTGGTCGTAGTGGTGGTCGTATTTGGTACTGCCAAGCTTAAAAATGCAGGTAAAGATTTAGGCGGTGCGGTGAAGGGTTTTAAAGAAGCGGTCAAAGATGAAGAACCCGAGAATGCTCGCAAAAATCATGTGCTTAGCCATGAAAATAGTACGCCAGCTGCAAGTAATGATTTAAATACGCGTGTAGGTAATCAGGCTGATGATATGGAAATCAGCCCTATTTCCACTGATGACCAGCCTAAAGTATGAAGCGCGCCGCTTATAAATAGCGGCACTAAGTAGTCTATTAATATATGTGACTGTTATGTTTGATATTGGGTTTTCCGAATTACTCTTGTTTGGCGTCATTGCTTTAATCGTATTGGGCCCAGAAAAACTACCACAAGCTGCACGTACCGCTGGGCAATGGTATGCCAAATTGCGTCGCACGATTTCAACCTTACAGTCTGATATAGAGTCTGAGCTTGATTTGGCTGAGACACGAAAACAGATGCAAGATGAGCTGGCAAAGATTCGTCAGACTGAGACAGACATGCGGCGTGAGTTAGCCGAGATGCGCGGTAGTATGGATAAGTTTGAAAACTCGCAAAACCAAAGCTTAGATACTTCCTATCAGTCAAACACTCCTCAGCAGCAAAATCATCAGCCAGATACTTCCTCTTCTTCAGCTATAGAGAAGGGGGATAAATGAGCTTATTTAAGCGCCAAAAAAGTCGCCAAAGAAAGTTAGCAAATACAGATGCTAAGGCGTCAGATGCTACCCATAATGTTGAGACTGATAATGTGCTGAATGTGCTTAGCGACATGCCTATTACTGAGCATTTGATTGAATTACGCAAGCATCTCATCAAAATATGCGTAGCCGTTTTGATCGTCTTCTTAGCATTGGTAGGGTTTTCGCGTGAGCTCTACAATCTTTTATCAGACCCTCTGGTTGCGCAGCTGCCTGCGAATTCGACTATGATTGCTACTGATATTACCTCGAACTTTATGGCACCTATTCGCTTGACGATTTTCGTTGCTGCCTTTGTAGTGATGCCGTATATTCTGTATCAAATTTGGTCATTTATAGCGCCTGGATTATATAAAAAAGAGAAAAAAATCACTATTCCAGTGCTGATATCTTCGATATTCCTATTTTATTCTGGTGTCGCTTTTGCCTACTTTGTGGTACTCAAAGGCGTATTGAAGTTCTTTATTTTATTCGCTCCGCAAAACGTTATACCTATGACCGATATCGACAGTTATTTAAGCTTTGCGCTAAAGTTATTTATGGTATTTGGACTCACTTTTGAGATTCCAGTGGTTACTTTATTATTGATAATGGTCGGTATCATATCCACTCAGAGTCTAGAGAGTAAGCGCCGATATATCATCGTCGGTTGTTTTGCTGTGTCAGCGGTAGTCACACCGCCCGATGGGGTGTCAATGCTATTGCTCGCGATTCCAATGTGGCTACTGTTCGAGTTAGGTTTGTTTTTAGCGAAAGTACTCATTAAAGAAGAGCGTAAAACCGTATAACCTTGCAAAGTAGCTAATTTATAAACTAGATATATTGCAAATTAAGTATCTTGCAAAATGACTATTTCGTAAAGTAACTATAAAAACAACCTTATCTTAAACATTTAAGACACTTTTTTTATTTCGGCTGTCCCCTAAACCCTATCAGTACATTCAACTTAGTAATGAGATTTAAATGGAATCCCTAATTAATAATAAAAACAAAACGAATGATAATCTGGCAAATCAGCTTAATCAAGAGTGCTATTGCCGTACTTTAGATCGTAAAGCGCTTAATAACAGCCTGCAAGATCAATTAGTAAACACAAGAGATAATCCACTAGGAGCCAATGAGCTTAATAAGCTGTTTTCAGCGACACCGGTGTTCGTCCCTAAGACAGAGATAGAAGCAATGGTGCGAATCATCGCAGCTATTGAGTCGACTGCTAGACTACCGTCATATCAACAGCAAGTACTGTCGTGGGCACCCAATATCGCGGCTTTCGATCCGGGGCCAATAGGGGCCTTTATGGGTTATGACTTTCACTTAGGGAGCGATGACCCCAAGCTTATTGAGATCAATACCAATGCTGGAGGCGCATTTTTAAACGTAGCACTTGCCCGCGCACAAAAACACTGCTGTCGCCCCTCAGAGCAAAGTGTTGCTACTACTAAAATGCTTGATGGGTTTGAAGAAGCGGTCGCTAATATGTTCATACAAGAATGGCAGCGACAATCGGCAACTAGCATGCCCAATCGCATTGCTATTGTGGATAATGAGCCCAAAAGCCAGTTCATGTATTTGGAGTTTCAGCTGGCCTGCCAACTACTTCAAGCTAAAGGCATTGATACCGTTATACTCGATCCGTCTGAGCTTAACTATGCTGATGGTGTACTGACAGCTCATAGCAAGCCCATTGATATGATCTATAATCGGTTAGTCGATTTCGCCTTTGAAAACCCCAACCACGCCGTGCTTAAAAGTGCCTATTTAGAGGGTGCGGTAGTAGTAACCCCCAATCCGCATGCCCATGCTATATTCGCTAATAAGCGCAACCTGACTTTACTATCCGATACGCAAACTTTGCAGTCGTGGGGACTAGGTGATGATGATGCAGAATATCTAAAAAAGTCAGTACCAACTACCAGAATGGTTACAAAAGAGGATGCAGCAGAATTATGGCGTACTCGGAGACAATTGTTTTTTAAGCCAGTAGCTGGTTATGGTAGTAAGGGCGTTTACCGTGGCAGCAAGATTACCCGCCGCGTATTCGAGACTATTTTAGATGAAAGCTATATTGCGCAGACCTTTATCCCTGCTACAGAGCGATCAATAAAGATTGATGATGTGGTGACGACTAGAAAGGTAGATATACGTCTTTATACCTATGCAGGACAGCTGCTACTAACTGCTGGGCGTATCTATCAAGGCCAAGCGACTAACTTTCGCACACCAGGGGGTGGCTTTGCGCCTGTTTTTCAAGTCTGAACATAGCATGAACATGTAGCTTTGGCTTCTTAAGTAACGTTTACTAGTTTAATTATTCTGCATACCAACTTATCAATAAAACATCATGCTGAATTGGAAAGATGATGATCCAAACCGTTATCCACTACTTCCTGCATTTTGGCATGCCGTTGATTATTGCCTATACTTTTTTTCGTGATGATTACAAACGAGTATATTTGATTCTTTTAGCAACCATGCTGGTAGATTTAGATCACTTGCTAGCAACACCTGTTTTCTTACCTGATCGCTGTAGTATTAATTTTCATCCATTACATACTTACTATGCAATGGCAGTTTATGCGGCTATGCTATTTCTACCAAAGCCCTATAGAATAATTGGTCTAGGATTGTTACTACATATGCTGACTGATTCAAATGACTGCGTAATGACCTATCTGAATAGACTCTAGTGCTTATGCGTAGTCGTTAGCTATAGTGAAAAAATTATACAGGATTAGTTAAAATAAATAGGGTAATCTTCCTTTAATGTCGTTCCTTCCTCAAAAAGGATAAAAAGTGATTCTGGCAATTATAATGGCAGCGATTCTAATCGCTGTCTGCACAGCAATACATTATGGCGTATTAAAATTCTCGTCACAGTTTGTGACGCCGTCGCGCCATCCGGGACACTGCCTTGGGGTCGCAGTTGCCTCAATCGTGCTGGCTCATATCCTTGAGGCACTGCTTTATGCGACTGGCTTTTGGGTTGCTGTGCATAACTTTCAGGTTGGTGACCTCGTCTCGTCCTCATCCAACGGCAGTGCCTCCCTTACCTTTATGGACTACTTTTACTTCTCGCTAGTTAACTACACAACGCTTGGGCGAGGTGACCTCATGCCTAACGGACATCTTCGATTTATGACCGCGATGGAGGCCTTCCATGGTTTCCTACTGATTACAATGTCCGGAACCTTTGTGCTGCAGATCATGAATGGTAAAAAACCCCTTGCAAATTAGCTAAAGACTATTTAGCTAAAGACTATCTCGACTATGTGTAGCATAGGGCTGCATAAACCTATGTCAGGATACTAACGTTATTCTGGCATAAGAAAAATAGTTCAAGTTGTTATAAGGAATAAAGCTATGAATCCAAACAATAATAACTACCATCAGGACATTCATCAGTCTGATACTTCTAATAAAACATTAAATACTAATGACAACTGGATTGAGAAAATATGGGCGTGGGCAGATGAGTTTGAGCTCAAGCATTCTGAAATTCCTCGTAATAAAGAATCACTGTTAGCCCTAAAAAAGCTAGAGATCTTAGAGCCTGAACATGATGAGCAACACTCAAAAGACGTCTATAGAATAGCCTATCTACCCGATGAGCTTACCAACCTTACAAATCTAGTAGATATAACTATCAGTGGCATATGTTCAAGTCATTTACTGCCCAATATCGGTAAGCTCACTAATCTAACCAAACTGTCTATTAGTCACTCTAAACTTGTCGCATTACCTGAGAGCATCGGGCAACTGAGTTATCTTACTGAACTCTTTATTGATCAAAGTGAACTCGAAGCGCTACCTGATAGTATTGGACAACTTCATAACCTTACTAAGATGTTCATTGGTCGCTGTCAGATTCAATGTTTACCTGACAGCATTGGACAGCTTACTAAGCTTACGGTACTTGATATAGTTCACTGTGAGATTGAAGAACTGCCTGACAGCATAGGGCAGCTTATTAACCTCGCTAAGCTTTTTATTAGTTATTGCCCGCTCAAGCACTTGCCTGACAGCATAGGGCAACTCAAAAATTTAAATGACCTTGATCTTATTAACTGTGATCTCAAAGACCTACCTAGTAGTATTGGACAGCTTACCAACCTCAACAAGCTTTATATTAATCGTTGTCGTATTAAAGAGTTGCCCGCCAGCGTTGGACAACTGAGCAGTCTTACAGAGCTTTTTATTACTCATTGTGAGCTTGAAGAGCTACCTGATAGCATAGGCCAGCTTTTGAGCTTAACTCACCTTGACCTGCTTCACCTTGAACTAACGGAGCTACCCGATAGCTTTGGACACCTCATTAACCTTGCTGAGCTTAATATTATCAACTGTAAACTTAAAGTATTGCCTGATAGCATCGGACAGCTCGTTAACTTAACTAAGCTCAATTTTAATCACTCTAAGCTTGAAGTCCTACCTGATAGCATAGGGCAGCTTATTAGCTTAACTGAGCTTTTTATTAGTCATGGCAAGTTTGACAAGCTACCTGATAGCGTAGGTCAACTTACTAATCTAGAGAAGCTTTATATTAACCATTGTAGCCTCAAAGAGCTGCCTGAAATCATAGGGCAACTTAAGAGTCTGACTGAGTTTTTTATCAGTTATTGTAAATTGGGCAAGCTACCTAATAGTATTGGTGAGCTTAATAATCTTGTTAAGCTTGAGCTTGTTTATTGTAATCTTAGAAACCTGCCAGATAATTTTACACAGCTGAATAGTTTGAGATGTATCAATCTTACTGGTAATCCTCTTGATAGGCTTTCTCCGAGGGTGAAATGTTATTTACGTTCTATTGATACAGTCTACGGTTGGGATAAACAATCATACTCTTAGCGGTTGTGCGATATTCACATCATACTCTTAGCAAACTTCAAACCCTAATATTAACAACCTCACCTGAGTAAAATATCAATTTAAACGAAGGCTACTAACGCTATATATAGCATAGTGTTAGTAGCCTTTTTTAATGTCTCAAATGCACAAAATATAAGCGCATATATACCATGAAGTAAGATTTATAGCCCCTCAATAGTTGAGTTTTTGACATCTAACAAATTATGATTTCGCTCGTAGAAATTCATCAAATCCTCATTAATAATGACAGTGTGGATTCCTGATAAGATTATTATTGGAGAATAACTTAGCACACACATTGAACCGCCCCGGTATTGTCGGAGACTTAACATTCTGAGAGAATACGACAATGAAAAGACAAACCTACACTCCTGAAATGAAAGAGCGCGCCGTCCGTATGCTAATTGAAGCTAAAGACGATTACCCATCCACCTGGTCAGCCATCAAAGCCATAGCGCCAAAGATAGGTTGCACGCCTGAGACCCTACGATCATGGCATAAAAAGCACATTGATAAAACCATTCCTGCAAAGATTCAAGCTCAAAGCCAAGCCGAGCGCATCAAAGCGCTTGAACGTGAGAACAAAGAGCTTAAGCAAGCTAATGAAATCATCAGGAAGGCTGCGGCTTTTTTCGCCCAGGCGGAAATAGACCGCAAACCTTAGTGATGGTTCAATTCATCGACGAGAATAAATCTATTTATGGCATTCCAGCTATTTGTAGAGTCTTGCCGATTGCTCCATCCACATACTATCGTACCAAAGACTTAAACGACAATCCGGAGAAGCGTTCACAGCGTAGTCAGCATGACGATTTCTATCTAAATGAGATTAAACGTATCTGGCAGGACAGCAAATGCCGTTATGGTACTCGTAAAGTCTGGAAACAGTTGAAAGCAGAGGGTATACATCCTGCACGCTGCACTGTAGAGCGTTTAATGCGTCAGCATGGAATGCAGGGTATTTGGCGAGGTAAAGGTAAGATAACGACTAAGTCTCGTGACGATCAAAAGCGTGCTGATGATTTGGTTAAT
>JGI24025J20009_10000414_pt1 | contig 33225 bp, 38 predicted proteins | sample Cruoilmetagenom3_FD_20009 | JGI IMG/M metagenome (IMG submission 20009) | reverse complement strand
GGGCCAGTGGCATGGAGCCGTCCGAGGGGCCGTTGCTGGACTATCTCGAAGCCAAGTTCGGCGCTCTCTACCGGTTGTAGCGCGGGCCAGAAAATTCGCGAATTTTCTGGTCACCGCCCGATTGCCGCTGCGCGCATCGCCGCTTGGGCGCAGAAACACGACGCGCCGACCGCGGCATCGGCGCGGGCCAGCGCCAGATCAAGGCGCTGTTTGATCTGAATGATCTCAACCGTCTCTCCCCGTGCTTTAAGGCAGTCGTGCAAGCCCTTTAGGGACCACACATTATCCGGATGAACCGTGGCGCGGCTTAGCTGACCGCCAAGGCCCAGGTCTTGGCGGTAGACCGCCTCGGCCTCGGTCACGTGGCCCTGTTCCAACAGCAATGCGCCCAATGCGTGCCGTGTCGGCTGCATCCAGCCCCAGGGTTCGTCGTATGGCAGCGTGTCGTCATGCGCCACCGAGGCGCGCAGATGGGCATAGGCGGCGGCAAAGTTTTCCTTGCGGTACTCGATTTCGCCCCGCAGCATTTCTGTCGCGATTTCAAGCAGATCAACGACCTTGTTATTATGCAATAGCCGGGTGTCCGGCACCCGGTCACGGGCGGCAAGGAACACCTGTTCCTCGGCCTCGGCTTCGGCCACGCGGCCCGTCGCGGCAAAGGCCACGGCGCGGGCATAATGGGTGGCGGCGGTGAGGGTGCAATAGAGGCTCTGGTCCTCGGGCGGCTCAAGGGCAATCGCCTCGTCCCAGCGGCCAAAGCGGATCAGGATATGCGGCAGCATCGCCATGTAGCTTTCAAAGTAATCGGCCATCGGCGGGCTTTGCATCTGCAACATATCCGCCGGCACCGTGTCGATCATGCCCTGTACCGCATCCAGCGCCGGCTGCATCTGTCCCAGAAACAACGCCCCGAAGATGACAAAGTGGTAATCATGCAGCCGATAGCCGGTATAGATCGAATACGCCCCTTCGCGGGCGTAATATTTCAGGTCCGCCTCGACCGCCTTTTGGTTCCAGATGACCACGTTGTGATAATGTCCGCACAGCACGTCGATATGGGTCGGCATATGCACCAGATGCCCCGCGTCCGGCACCAATGTGCGCAGCGCATCGCCCGCCTTCAGTGCCTTTTCCGGGAAGGGCGACATTTCCATCAGGTGAATATACAGATGCAGCAGGCCGGGGTGCGACATGGCCCCGTCAATGCTGTTCAGCGCGGTTTCCAGAACTTCCTGCGCTTCCAGGGTTGGCGCGCCTTTGGCCGGTGTGCCAGCCTTCAGATCCCACATTTTCCAGGGTGTCAGGTTGAGCAGGGATTCGGCGTAAACCGTGCGCAGGTCCATATGGTCGGGATGGGCGGCAAAGGCGGCGCGCATGGCGTCGGCATAGTCATAGTCCCAGGCGTGCATGTCGGTGCCCAGGTCACGCTGAGGATAGCGCGCGGGCAGGGCGCGGATCAGCGCCGCCTCGACCGGAGTGACCGTATCCGCAAGGGCCAGCGCCGCCTGGCTGGCGTCATAGGCGGCCCCGATGGCAATGGCCCGCCCGGCGGCGTCATAGAGTTCCCAGGGCATGTTGTAATTCGGCCCCGTGGCATAGGCGATGCCCCAATGGGCCATGGCGCAGGCCGGGTCGTGTTCAAGGGCGCGGTTGAAACAGGCCGTGGCCTCCTGGTGGTTATAGGCATAGGTCCAGATCAACCCGCGGTCGAACCATGTTTGCGCCTCGGGTGATGTGGTGGTGACGGGGCAGCTATGGCTGCCAAGATCGTAATAGTCGTCCATGAGTGTCTCCCTCTTGTCGGGCAGGTTAGCGTATTAGGGCGATCATGGGAATTGACGCGCCTCGATCCGGCCCATGTTCAGCATCAGCGTGAAGCCGATCACCGCCATGGTGAAGACCCCGGTCGCCAGCGGCCACAGGGTCGCGTTGAACAACAGCCCGATCGAGGAGGCGATCACCGCCGCCAGCACCGTCGAGATGCCGCCGATGACCGAGGCGGCCATGCCGGCGATATGGCCCATCGGCTCCATCGCGATGGCGTTGAGATTGCCAAGGGTGGTGCCGGTGGTGAAAAACAGGCTGCACTGCCAGGCGACAAACACCGCGAATGATCCGTCCAGCGAAAGATGCGTTTGCGACAGCAGCATCAACAGCCCGGTCAGGCAGATCTGCATGCCCAGGGACCACGTGACAATGCGGCGCATGCCGATGCGCACCACCAGGGCGGCGTTCAGCAGGCTGGCGCTGCCGGCAAAAAGCGCCACGGCTCCGAACCAGAACGGAAAGCTGTCGGCGCGACCGTAGATCACGTCAAACACCGGCTGCACCATGACCAGCATGGTGAACAACATGCCCAGGCTCAGGNTTTGCACCATGATCGACAGGCGAACGGTCGGATGGCGCAGCATTTCCTGAATCGCGCTCCAGAGCAACGGTGCCCGGAACGGGCGGCGCGNGTCACGCGGCAAGGTCTCGGGNAGGCGCAGGCCCATCCAGATGACCGCAATCAGCGAGAACAGGATGAAGGCGNCNAAGATGCCGCGCCAGCCCACCAGGGCGATGATCGCCATGCCCATCAGCGGCGCTATGGCCGGAACGATGGTAAAGAACATCATCGAAATCGACATCATCCGCGCCATGACCCGCCCGGAAAACAGATCCCGCATGATGGCGATGGACACAACCCGCGGCGCGGCCGCCCCCAGCCCCTGAACCACCCGCGCCGCCAGCACCAGTTCCAGCGAGGCACTGGCCCAGGCCACAACCGAGGCCGCGATGTAGATCATCGAACCGGCATAGATCACCCGCTTGCGCCCGAAGGCGTCCGACAATGGCCCGGTGAAAAACGTGCCGATCCCCATGCCCAGCACAAACGCCGTCAGGATAAGCTGGGCGCGGTTGATGTCATCGGGGCTAAGTTCGGCCCCGATCCGGGGCAGGGCGGGCAGCATCGAATCGATGGAAAAGGCGATGGTGGCAAACATCATCGCGATCAGCGCGATGAATTCGNGCTGCGACATACGGTTTTGCATACGGGAATCCTTGAANCCTCTTAGCCGTATCATGGCCGGGGGCGGGTTTCATAGGGGCTTGTTTTGTATCTGATAAAAATACTAAGGATTNGGCNTCANCCGAATCAAAAGGAATAATCCCATGAAATCCATATTGAGTTTTGCAGCTGCCTGTCTTGTTGCCGGTGCGGCCATGGCCTCGGGGCCGGGGGGCGGGCATGGTGACGGCACATCCTATCTGGGCAATGGCGTATTTACCTACGCGCTGTTCGAAGCGGCGGTGGAACACGCGGATCTTGAGACCTGCCCGGCTGAATTCGATCCCGACGCAGTGTTCTGCCGTCTGACACTGGCCGGCGACATGGCGCATGTCTTTGTGTTCGATTTTGAAGGCGATCAGCCGTTGCTGGCGCTCAAGTCCTACGAGCTAACCGACGGCATCCTGTCGTTTTGATCCTGCGGGGTTTGAATGCGCTGGTGCCGGGTGTTCTGGCCCCGAGTGTTCTGGCCCCGGATTTTCTAGACCCGGCACCAGATCTTTGTTCGCGGCGGGCGGGTCTTTGACCGGGTGGTGCCCCAACCGTGCGATCAGCCATTCGGTATGCTCTTCGCGTTTGCGCATGTGATAGATGGCGAACTGCTGAATCGCCACGACGAACACGCCAAGACCGACAAAGATAAACACCGTCGTGCCGATCATCCCCGCCGGCGTGACCGGCACCAGCTTGCCATAGCCGACCGTTGACACGGTGATAACGGTGAAAAAGTAGGAATCAAGCCAGCTCCAACCTTCGACAAGGTGAAAAAACACCGTGCCCAATGTGATGATCGCCACCAGCGAGATGATGATCGTATGCGGCTTCAGGTTGGTCACAGGCTGCCTTTTGCGCGGATCTCGTCAATCACCCTGGCCCAGAGTTCGGGCGGCTGTGCGCCGGGAACCGCGTGCTGGCCGGCAACGATGAAGGTGGGCACCGAACTGACGCCCATTTCCCGGCTGTGGGTGTCGCGGGTGCGGATATCGTCAATGTCCTCGTCGGTGGCCAGCAGCCGCAGCACCAATGAGGCGTCAAGACCGATGGAATCGGCAATATCCCCCAGCACCTCATGCGCGCCAATATCGCGCGCCTCGACGAAATAGGCGTGAAACAGGGCGTCGACGGCGGCGATCTGTTTGCTTTCGATCCCGGCCCAGTGGATCAGCCGGTGCGCATCCAGCGTGTTGGGGGTGCGCTGCATTCCTTCGAAGTTGATGTTCAGCCCCAGTGCCCCGGCGCGTTCCACCACCGGCGCATAGGCGCGCACGGCGGCCTCTTTGCCACCGAATTTGGATTCCAGATAGGCGCGCCGGTCCATGCCTTCACGGGGCATGTCGGGGTTGAGCTGAAACGGATGCCACTGGATCACGAACGGATGATCGGGCGCGGCGGCCAGCGCGGTATCAAGCTGGGTCTTGCCGATATAGCACCAGGGGCAGATCGGATCAGACAGGATATCAAGCGAAACGGTCGTGGCGGTTTTGGTGTCGGTCTTTGTATCGGGCATAATATCGGGCCTTGAAATGCAGGGTTGGGGCCGGCGTGTCGGGTCAATGCCTCACATAGGCACCGGAGGCCGTTTCGTCCAGAGGTGTGGCAGTTTGGGCGGCGGCGCGAGGCCGGGGCGTTAACTGACGTTGGGGTAGAGCAAAAAATTAAACTTCCTGCGGCAATTCTATCGCCTTGAACCGCCTTTGGCCCCGTTGACCCTCTGATGTGTCGGGGGTAGAGAAAGGCCAGAGGTCAACACGCCAATTGACGGCGCGCCAGGACATGCGCGCACGAAAGGAGCCACTCGTGGAAGAGCTGTTGCGGGAATATCTCCCGATCCTGATGTTTATCGCCGTTGCCGCCGCTTTGGGAATCGTGCTGATTCTGGCGGCTGTCATTCTGGCGGTGCGCAACCCGGACCCGGAAAAACTCAGCGCTTATGAATGCGGCTTCAACGCGTTTGACGATGCACGGATGAAATTCGACGTGCGGTTCTATCTGGTGTCGATCCTGTTCATCATTTTCGATCTGGAAATCGCCTTTCTGTTTCCCTGGGCCGTGGCCTTCAAGGATGTCAGCATGGTCGGGTTCTGGTCGATGATGGTGTTTCTCGGGGTGCTGACCATCGGCTTTGCTTATGAGTGGAAGAAAGGGGCGCTGGAATGGGAGTAGCGGCAACCGCCGGAGGCGACAAAGAGGTCGCCACTCAGGCCCTGAATGCCCAGTTGCAGGACAAGGGTTTCCTGCTGACCTCGACCGAGGACATCATCAACTGGGCGCGCACCGGATCACTGCACTGGATGACCTTTGGTCTGGCCTGCTGCGCGATCGAAATGATGCACACCTCAATGCCACGCTATGACGCCGAACGCTTTGGCATTGCCCCGCGCGCATCGCCGCGCCAGTCCGACCTGATGATCGTCGCCGGCACGCTGACCAACAAGATGGCACCGGCACTGCGCAAGGTTTACGACCAGATGCCCGAGCCGCGTTATGTGCTGAGCATGGGAAGCTGCGCCAATGGCGGCGGCTATTACCACTACAGCTATTCGGTGGTGCGCGGTTGCGACCGGATTGTGCCGGTGGACATCTACGTGCCGGGCTGCCCGCCCACAGCCGAGGCGCTGTTGTACGGGTTGCTGCAACTGCAACGCAAGATACGGCGTACGGGGACAATCGCGCGATGACTGATGCACTGAACGAACTTGGCGCACATATCGAACTCAAGCGCGCCGATTGCGTGCTGGCCTGGGATGTCACCGACGGCGAGCTGAACGTCGATGTGGCCCCGGCCAATATCGTCGCGTTTGTCGAGTTTCTCAAGGCCGACCCGACCTGCCGGTTCTCGTCCCTGGTGGACATCACGGCAGTGGATTACCCGGATCGGGCCAAGCGGTTTGTCGTGGTCTATCACTTCCTGTCGATGTACCAGAACCATCGGATCCGCCTGCGTATGGCGATCCGCGAAGAGGATATGGTGCCGTCGATCACCGATGTTCACCCGTCGGCCAACTGGTTCGAACGCGAAGTGTTCGACATGTTCGGCATCCTGTTCTCCGGCCACCCGGATTTGCGGCGCATCCTGACCGATTACGGCTTTCGCGGCCATCCGCTGCGCAAGGATTTCCCGACCACGGGCTATACTGAAACCCGCTATGACGAGGTGGAAAAGCGGGTGGTTTACGAACCCGTCTCGCTGGTTCAGGAATACCGCCAGTTCGATTTCATGTCGCCATGGGAAGGGGCCGAATACATCCTTCCGGGCGACGAGAAAGAGGAGGCCAAGTGATGCTGAACAACATCGGATTGCCGGGTTTGATTCTGATAATTGCATTTCTTGCTCTCTGGATTGTACCCATGTGGAAACTGCTGGAGAAATTCGGCATTCCCGGGTGGCTGGCGATATTCAGCGTCGTGCCGCTGGTACAGCTTATTCTGCTGTGGGTGATGGCGCTGTCTGAGCCGAGTGCATCCAAGCAGGAGGCCAAGTAATGGGCAGCATCTGGTGGCTGGTCCTTTCGGCACTGACGGCCATACCGATGGTCAAACTGCTGCCGTTCTTTGGCATCAACAAATACTGGGCGGCGGCCTGCATTATTCCGTTTGGTACGATTGTGTTGTTGTGGGCGATGGGCCTTAAACTGCAAGAGCTGGAGAAGCGCTGATGGATGGCTCAAAAGGTTTCGATGACGCCCTGGCCGGCGAACAGAAAATTCGCAATTTCAATATCAACTTCGGCCCTCAGCACCCGGCGGCACATGGCGTTTTGCGGATGGTGCTTGAGCTGGACGGCGAGATTGTCGAGCGTGCCGACCCGCATATCGGCCTGCTGCATCGCGGCACCGAAAAGCTGATGGAAAGCCGCACCTACCTGCAAAACCTGCCCTATTTCGACCGGCTCGATTACGTTGCGCCGATGAACCAGGAACACGCCTGGTGTCTGGCGATCGAAAAGCTGACCGGCGTGGAAATTCCCCGCCGGGCCTCGCTGATCCGGGTGCTTTACTCTGAGATTGGCCGCATTCTGAATCACCTGCTGAACGTTACTACACAGGCGATGGATGTCGGCGCGCTGACTCCGCCTTTGTGGGGCTTTGAAGAGCGTGAAAAGCTGATGGAATTCTATGAGCGGGCCTGTGGTGCGCGCCTGCACGCGGCCTATTTCCGGCCCGGCGGTGTGCATCAGGACCTGCCTGATGCGCTGCTGGACGATATCGAGGCATGGACCCACGAATTCCCCTCTTCCCTTAGCGATATCGACGGGCTGCTGACCGAAAACCGGATTTTCAAACAGCGCAATGTCGATATTGGCATTGTCAGCGAAAAGGACATTCTGGATTACGGGTTTTCCGGCGTCATGGTGCGTGGTTCGGGCCTGGCCTGGGATTTGCGCCGCTCGCAACCTTACGAATGTTATGACGAATTCGACTTCCAGATCCCGATTGGCAAGAACGGCGATTGCTACGACCGCTATCTTGTGCGGATGGAAGAAATGCGCCAGTCCCTGCTGATCATGCAGCAGGCGATTGCCAAGCTGCGCGATTGTCCCGGCGATGTGCTGGCGCGTGGCAAGCTGACTCCGCCCAAACGCGGCGACATGAAAACCAACATGGAATCGCTGATCCACCACTTCAAGCTCTACACCGAAGGCTTCCACGTGCCTGCCGGCGAAGTTTATGCCGCGGTCGAGGCCCCCAAGGGCGAATTCGGCGTCTATCTGGTATCGGACGGATCGAACAAACCCTACCGCGCCAAAATCCGCGCGCCGGGCTACCTGCACCTTCAGGCAATGGACTATGTCGCAACCGGCCATCAACTGGCCGATGTCGCGGCCCTGATGGGCACGATGGACCTTGTATTCGGAGAGATTGACCGCTGATGGCTTATCCCGTCCCGCTTCTTCTTCTCGTGAAAAATACTCCCGCCGGAGGCTCCGGCGTTGCAACAAAACACAGAAAGACGAATTGATGCTGCGTCGTCTCCACCACACCCAACCTGAAAGCTTCGCCTTCACCCCGGACAACCTGGCCTGGGCGCAGGGACAGATCACCAAATACCCCGAAGGCCGTCAGGCCAGCGCCATCATCCCGCTGTTGTGGCGCGCGCAGGAACAGGAAGGCTGGCTAAGCCAGCCGGCGCTGGAAACGGTCGCCGACATGCTGGGTCTGGACTATATTCGCGCGCTTGAGGTGGCATCGTTCTACTTCATGTTCCAGCTGCAACCAGTCGGATCACTTGCACATATTCAGGTTTGCGGCACCACGTCCTGCATGATCTGCGGGGCCGAGGATCTGATGGGCGTGTGCAAGGAAAAGATTGCTGACAAGCCGCATACGCTGAGTGCCGATGGCAGGTTCAGCTGGGAAGAGGTGGAATGCCTTGGCTCTTGTTCGAACGCGCCGATGGCGCAGATCGGCAAGGATTATTACGAGGATCTGACCGCCAAACGGCTGGGCGAAATTCTCGATGAACTGGCCGCCGGCAAGGTGCCGGTACCGGGTCCGCAGAATGGCCGTTACGCCGCCGAACCGCTGAAAGGGCTGACCAGCCTGACCGAATATGACAGTGGCCGCACGCAATACAACGCGTCCGTGCAGCGGGCGGTGGATATGGGCGATACGGTCAAGCGGATTGATGGCACCGAGGTGCCGCTGCTGACCCGTGGAACCCGGAAGCGGCGAACATGCCGGTGGAACCTGCCGCGCCGAAGAAGGCAAAGAAACCTGTTGCTGCCAAGGCTCCGGTCAAGGCCGTGGAAACCGGTATCAAACCCAGCGCAGCCCTGCCCGGACAGGACGAACTGGCCGCGCGCAAGGGGGGCTGGAAATATCAGGCCCCGGCTGCGGCAAAGCCGAAAAAGGCCAAAGCGAAAAAGCCAAAGCCAGCCGCGACAGCGACCGGTGACAAGCCCGAGATGCTGAGCGCGGCGCGCGGCGGCAAGGCCGATGATCTGAAGATGATCAAGGGCGTTGGTCCCAAGCTGGAAGGCGTGCTGAACGGCATCGGCGTCTATCACTTTGACCAGATCGCCGGTTGGAGCGCCGACCACGTGGCCTGGGCGGATCAGAACCTTGTCGGGTTCAAGGGCCGGGTCAGCCGCGACAACTGGGTGGATCAGGCCAAAAAGCTGGCCGCCGGGGAAGAGACCGAATTTGCCAAACGGGCAAAGAAAGACGGAATTTACGACTAGGACCGCCCATCGCGGCAATGAACAACCACTGAACGCAGGGACCGGATGAACAGCGAACAGGATCAGGAGATTGCCCGCAAGGGTCGCCATGTGGCGCTGGTTATTGCCGGTGCCATGGTGATCTGGTTCGGCGCGGGCCTGCTGGGCGCATCACTGGGTCTGCCGGGGCGCTATGCGCTGCTGTTTGATTTTGCCGCGTTGGCGGCGCTGATCTATGCGTTTGTGAACATATACCAGATATGGCGCTTGCGCCGTCAAAGCCAAGGGTAACGGGCATGCTGAAAGACCAGGACCGGATATTCACCAACCTTTACGGGATGCATGACCGCACGCTGAAAGGCGCGCAGGCGCGTGGACATTGGGATGGCACCGCCGGGATCATCGAACACGGGCGCGACTGGATCATCCAGCAGATGAAGGACAGCGGCCTGCGCGGGCGCGGTGGTGCCGGCTTTCCGACCGGTCTGAAATGGTCGTTCATGCCCAAGGAAAGCGATGGCCGCCCGGCTTATCTGGTGATCAACGCCGACGAATCCGAACCGGCGACCTGCAAGGACCGCGAGATTATGCGCCATGATCCGCATACGCTGATCGAGGGCGCGCTGATCGCCAGCTTTGCGATGGGGGCGCACGCATCCTATATCTATATCCGTGGCGAATATATCCGCGAACGCGAGGCGCTTCAGGCGGCGATTGACGAAGCGTATGACGCCGGCATGCTGGGCAAGAACGCCGCCGGATCCGGCTGGGATTTCGACCTTTATCTGCATCACGGGGCCGGGGCCTATATCTGCGGCGAGGAAACCGCGCTGCTGGAAAGCCTTGAGGGCAAGAAGGGCATGCCGCGCATGAAGCCGCCATTCCCGGCGGGCGCGGGTCTTTATGGTTGTCCCACCACTGTGAACAACGTCGAATCCATTGCCGTGGTGCCGACCATCCTGCGGCGCGGACCTGAGTGGTTTTCGTCCTTTGGCCGTCCCAATAATGTCGGCACCAAGCTGTTTGCCATCACCGGCCACGTCAACACGCCCTGTGTGTTCGAGGAGAGCATGTCGATGCCGGTGCGCGAGTTGATCGACAAGCACGGCGGCGGGGTGCGCGGCGGCTGGGACAACCTCAAGGCGCTGATCCCCGGCGGCGCGTCCTGCCCGGTGTTGCCGCGTGACGCACTTGAAGGCGCGATCATGGATTTCGACTGGATGCGCGAGAATAAATCCTCGTTCGGCACCGGCTGCATGATCGTGATGGATCAGAACACCGATGTGGTCAAAGCCATCTGGCGGCTGGCCAAGTTCTTCAAACACGAAAGCTGTGGGCAATGTACGCCCTGCCGCGAAGGCACCGGCTGGATGATGCGGGTGATGGACCGTCTGGTGACCGGCGACGCCGAGGTCGAGGAAATCGACATGCTGCTGGACGTGACCAAGCAGGTCGAGGGCCACACGATCTGCGCGTTGGGCGATGCCGCCGCCTGGCCGATCCAGGGTTTGATCCGCCATTTCCGGGGCGAGATCGAAGACCGGATCAAATACAAGAAATCCGGGCGCGTCAGCGCTGTGGCAGCCGAATAGGCANATGATGAATGGCACATCATATACGCCCTTGGCTGAGGGAAACCGCCTGATACGCTGCCACTGGGGGGCAAGGCTGGCTTTGCTTGGTCTGTGTTTCGGCGCGTTGTTGGCGACAGCCGGCTGCGCCAAGCGCGAGGACAAGCTGATCCCGTTTGACGGCTATTTGTACAAGGCCAAGGCCAGACCGGTGGACAAGAAAGTGTCGCGCGCCGATTTCACCGCAACCGTCTGGGAAGTGTCGCAATCGCTTGAGGGCGCGCGGCAGGCCGGGCGCTATGAGGGCACGAAATACTGCATCGCTCAGTATGGCTCGTCCAGGGTCAAGTGGTCGGTCGGCCCGGATACGCCGCCGGAAAACCTGCGGATCGTTGACGACACGCTGACCTTTGCCGGGCGGTGCGATCCATGAGTGGGTTTTTGCCATCATCCCGTTGGTTGCCGGCACTGTTATTGAATAACAGCGCCTGTCGCCGCCCTTGTGGTCTCTCCCAAATGGAGAGAACCGCGATGAAAACCTTTTATTCCGCCGTACTGGCCCTGACGCTGGCCATTCCCGCCAATGCCGCGATTGCCAAGCCCTCGCTGCGCGATGTCCCCGAGGTCGAGAACATCATTTTTGCCGCCGCGATTGCGCATGAGATCTCGGAGCGTTGCCATTCGACCAAACCGCGCCGGATCAAGGCGCTTGGCATGGCCTGGAAACTCAAGGCGCGCGCCAATGATCTTGGCTATTCCGACGCTGAAATCCGCGATTACGTGGAAAGCGACAGCGAAAAGGCCAGGATGCGCGCCAAGGGCGAGAGTTTTCTCAAGGCCAACGGCGTTGACTATGACAAACCGGAAACCTTCTGCACCTTCGGGCATGCGGAAATTGCAAAATCCAGCGCGATCGGCGCGCTATTGAAGGCGAAATGACCCATGTCTGACCTGAAGAAGATCAATATCGACGGGACCGAGATTGAGGTGGACGGGGCCATGACCCTGATCCAGGCCTGCGAGGTCGCGGGCATCGAAGTGCCACGTTTCTGCTATCACGAACGCCTGTCGATTGCCGGCAACTGCCGCATGTGTCTGGTCGAGGTCGTCGGCGGCCCGCCCAAGCCCGCTGCCTCTTGTGCGATGCAGGTGCGCGACCTGCGCCCCGGTCCCGAAGGCCAGGCCCCGGTGGTCAAGACCAACAGCCCGATGGTCAAGAAGGCCCGCGAGGGCGTGATGGAATTCATGCTGATCAATCATCCGCTTGATTGTCCGATCTGCGATCAGGGCGGCGAGTGCGACTTGCAGGATCAGGCGATGGCNTANGGCNTGTCCGGCAGTCGTTTCACCGAGGCCAAGCGCGCGGTGGACAATCTGGACCTTGGTCCCCTGGTCAGCACCGAGATGACCCGCTGTATTTCGTGCACCCGTTGCGTGCGGTTNACCTCGGAAATTGCCGGNATTACCCAGATGGGCCAGATCGGGCGCGGCGAAGACGCCGAGATCACCTCGTATCTGAACCAGACGCTGAATTCCAACCTTCAGGGCAACATCATCGACCTGTGCCCGGTGGGGGCGCTGACCAGCAAACCCTATGCCTTTACCGCCCGGCCCTGGGAACTGACCAAAACCGAGAGCATCGACGTGATGGATGCCCTAGGGGCCAATATCCGCATCGACACCAAGGGGCGCGAAGTGATGCGCATCCTGCCGCGCAACAATGACGGGGTGAACGAGGAATGGATTTCCGACAAGACCCGGTTTGTCTGGGATGGCTTGCGCCGTCAGCGGCTGGACACGCCTTACATCCGTGAGAATGGCAAACTGCGTGCCGCTACCTGGGGCGAGGCGCTGGCAAAATGCGCCGAGGCCCTGAAAGGGGCCGAAACGCCGGCCGGCATCGTCGGAGATCTGGCCCCGGTCGAGGCGACATTTGCCCTGAAGCAACTGATCGAGGGTCTGGGCGGCATCGTGGAATGCCGCACTGACAATGCGCGCCTGCCGGCGGGCAATCGCGGCGCTTATGTCGGCACCGCCACCATCGAAGACATTGATGATGCGCAGATGATCCAGCTGATCGGCACCAATCCGGCGGTTGAATCGCCGGTTCTGAATGCCCGTATCCGTCAGGCCTGGTCCAAGGGGGCCAATATCGGCCTGATCGGCCAAGCGGTTGATCTGACTTATGAATATTACCACGTGGGCAATGACCGCGCCGCTTTGACAGAGGTCATGGCGTCTGAATTCTCGGATGTTCTTGAGATGAATTCGATCATCATCGTCGGGCAGGCGGCCTTGCAGGAGGCCGATGGCGCGGCCGTTCTGGCCGCCGCGATCAAATTGGCCGAAGATACCAAGGGCAAGCTGATGATCCTGCACACCGCCGCCTCGCGCGTCGGGGCGATGGACGTTGGGGCCACCTGCGAGGGTGGCATGGAAGCGGTCGGCACGGCGGACGTGATCTATAACCTTGGCGCGGACGAGGTGGACATCGCTGATGGTCCCTTCGTGATCTATCAGGGCAGCCATGGCGACCGTGGCGCGCATCGCGCCGACGTGATCCTGCCGGGGGCCGCCTATACCGAGGAATCCGGCCTGTTCGTCAACACCGAAGGGCGCCCGCAAATGGCCTTGCGGGCCGGGTTTGCGCCGGGCGAGGCCAAGGAAAACTGGGCCATCCTGCGCGCCCTCAGTGGAGAATTGGGCGCGGCGCTGCCGTATGATTCACTGGCGCAACTGCGCGCGGTTCTGGTGGCACATGTGCCGCATCTGGCGCAGATCGACGAGGTGCCGGTCAACGAGATTGCGCCGCTTGAGGCCGGACCGCTGGGCAAGGCGACATTCCGCACCGCCGTCAGCGATTTCTATCTGACCAACCCGATTTGCCGCGCCAGCACGCTGATGGCTGAATTGTCGGCCGGTGCCAGGGCGTCCGGCGCGCAAAAGATTGCCGCTGAATGATCCGTGCCGCCCTCATATCGCCGCTGATGCTGGCCGCCTGCGAAGCGGGCGACGTCGATCAGGTGACTCAGTTCCGGCCCGATTATCAGGGCGTCGAGACCTCGCTTCTGGATGGTGATCTGGTGCAGTTCGACGTGACGATGACCGGCGCGCGCGACAAGGCGGATGTGGATGCCTACGCCGAATGTGCGGCGGCGCAATATGCGTTGATCCGGGGATACGGATTTGCGCGGCATTTGCGCACGAATGTCATCGAAAAGGGTGGCGTGTGGGCGGCAGATGCTGTTTACACCATCTCGCCATCACTGCCGCGCGGTTTGCGCACCATCGACGCTGAAGTCGTGGTGGCGGATTGCGCGGAAAACAAAATACCCACGGTGTGAGGACTTATGGCTGAATTTCTTACCACTCCGCTAGGCATCGGCGTTCTGATATTCGCCCAAGTGCTGGCGATCGTTGCGTTTGTGATGATCTCGCTGTTGTTTCTGGTGTATGGCGACCGCAAGATATGGGCCGCTGTGCAGATGCGGCGCGGCCCCAATGTTGTCGGTGTTTATGGCCTGCTGCAATCGGTGGCCGACGCGCTGAAATATGTGGTCAAGGAAGTGGTCATTCCCGCCGGGGCCGACCGCACCGTTTTCATCCTGGCACCGCTGACGTCCTTCGTGTTGTCGATGGTCGCCTGGGCAGTGATCCCGTTCAACGACGGCTGGGTGTTGTCGAACCTCAACGTGGCCATTCTGTACGTGTTTGCCGTGTCCTCATTGGAGGTTTACGGCGTGATCATGGGCGGCTGGGCCAGCAACTCGAAATACCCGTTCTTGGGCGCGCTGAGATCTGCGGCGCAGATGATTTCCTATGAGGTCAGCATCGGTCTGATCGTCATCGGCGTGATCCTGTCGACGGGTTCGATGAATTTCGGCGATATCGTGCGCGCCCAGGATGGCGGGTACGGCTTCTTCAGCTGGTACTGGCTGCCGCATTTCCCGATGGTTTTCCTGTTCTTTATCAGTGCGTTGGCGGAAACCAACCGGCCGCCCTTCGACCTTCCGGAGGCGGAATCAGAACTGGTGGCTGGCTATCAGGTGGAATATTCCGCCACCATGTTCCTGCTGTATATGGCCGGGGAATACATCGCCATTTTCCTGATGTGCGCACTGATGTCACTGCTGTTTTTCGGCGGCTGGCTGTCGCCAATTCCCGGCCTGCCGGACGGCGTTTTGTGGATGTTCGGCAAGATGGTGTTCTTCTTCTTCATCTTCGCGATGATCAAGGCGATCACCCCGCGCTATCGTTACGACCAGCTGATGCGGCTGGGCTGGAAAGTGTTCCTGCCATTTTCGCTGGGCTGGGTGGTTTTCGTGGCCTTCGCGGCAAAATTTGACTGGTTCTGGGGCGCATTTGCGCGTTGGGGGGGCTGAGAATATGGCACAGATTGATTACACCCGNGCGGTAAAATANTTCCTGCTGGCGGATTTCGCCAAGGGTATGATGCTGGGGCTNAAATATTTCTTCGCCCCCAAGGCGACGCTGAATTATCCGCATGAAAAAGGCCCNCTTAGCCCGCGGTTTCGCGGTGAACATGCGCTGCGCCGTTATCCCAACGGCGAAGAACGCTGCATCGCCTGCAAACTGTGCGAGGCCGTGTGCCCGGCGCAGGCCATCACCATCGACGCCGAACCGCGCGAGGACGGCAGCCGTCGCACCACGCGTTATGATATCGACATGACCAAATGCATCTATTGCGGTTTCTGCCAGGAGGCCTGCCCGGTAGATGCTATCGTCGAGGGGCCGAATTTCGAATTCGCCACCGAGACCCGCGAAGAATTGTTCTATGACAAGGCCCGCCTGCTGGACAATGGCGAGCGCTGGGAGGCCGAGATCGCCCGCAATCTGGAACTGGACGCGCCGTACCGATGAGTGATCCGACCAACCCATTCCAGGTCATGATGGCCCAGGCGCAGGAGATGGCGAAAGCCTTTAATCCGTCGCTTGAATCGTTCTCGGCCAAAGGGTTCGAGGACCTGTGGCCGACCATGCCCAAAGAGGCCATGGAGATGATGTTCGGGCGAACGCTGAATAAGGACGGGCTGGATGCCAAGACCCGGTTGCTGCTGACGTTGGCGGGGCTGACCTGCCAGGGTGCGCAGGCCGATGCGGCGCTGCGCCAGACGATCAGGCACGCGGTCGAGGCCGGGGCCAGGAAACAAGAGATCGTCGAGACGATCGGCCAGATGTCGGTGTTTGCCGGCATTCCGGCCATGACCCGCGCGCTGGAGCTGGCGCAAGAGGTTTTGGGTGACACTGACGCGACCGGGGAAGACAAGACATGACAGTGATAGCGTTCTACTTCTTTGCCATCTGCGCGATTATCGGCGGGTTGTTTACCGTGCTGTCGCGCCAGCCGGTGCATTCTGTGCTGTGGCTGATCCTGTCGTTCCTGTCTGCGGCGGGGTTGTTCGTGCTGCTGGGGGCGGAATTTGTCGCCATGTTGCTGGTGATTGTCTATGTCGGCGCGGTGATGGTGCTTTTCCTGTTCGTGGTGATGATGCTGGACGTGGATTTCGCCGAGATGAAGGCCGAAATGGCGCGGTTCCTGCCGCTGGGCATGCTGATCGGGCTGGTGATCCTGATGCAGTTCGTGATGGCCTATGGTGCCTGGGAAACCAACGCGGCGGCCGAAGGGTTGCGCGCGCAGGTGGTGCCGGCCGACCGGCACAACACCGAGGCGCTGGGGCTGATCCTTTATGATCAGTATTGGCTGTTGTTCCAGCTGGCGGGGCTGATCCTGCTGGTGGCGATGATCGGCGCGATCGTGCTGACCCTGCGCCACCGCGCCAACGTCAAGCGGCAGGACATCATCGGCCAGATGATGCGTGATCCGGCCAAGACGTTGGAACTGAAGAACGTGAAGCCGGGGCAGGGGTTGTGATGATTTTTTTCGCGAAAAAAAGCAGGCAGAGAATTTTCTGCGAAAATTCTGGTTCCGGGAGCTGAGACATGATCGGACTTGAACATTACCTGACTGTGGCGGCGACGCTGTTTGTCATCGGCGTCTTCGGGCTTTTCCTGAACCGCAAGAATGTGATCATCCTGCTGATGAGCATCGAATTGATGCTGCTGGCGGTGAACATCAATCTGGTGGCGTTCTCCAGCTTTCTGGGTGATCTGGTCGGCCAGGTGTTCACCCTGTTCGTGCTGACCGTCGCCGCCGCCGAGGCCGCGATTGGCCTGGCCATTCTGGTGGCATTCTTCCGTAACCGTGGCACGATCGACGTCGAAGATGTCAACGTGATGAAGGGCTGAAATAATGGAAATCATCATCCTGTTTGCCCCTCTGGTTGGCGCGCTGATCTGCGGCTTTGGCTGGAAATTCATCGGTGAGGTCGCAGCCCTTTGGGTTTCGACCGGCCTGCTGTTCCTTGCCGCATTGCTAAGCTGGATCGTATTCCTGACGTTTGACGGCACCACCGAGCAGATACAGGTGCTGCGCTTTATCGAAAGCGGCACGCTGAGCGCNGACTGGATGATCCGGCTGGACCGGCTGACGGCGATCATGCTGATNGTNGTGACGACCGTGTCNTCCCTCGTGCATCTTTACAGCTTTGGCTACATGGACAAGGATCCGCAGTGGAAAGACGGCGAAAGTTACAAGCCGCGTTTCTTTGCCTATCTCAGCTTTTTCACCTTTGCCATGCTGGCGCTGGTGACGGCCGACAACCTTGTGCAGATGTTTTTTGGCTGGGAAGGGGTGGGTGTTGCGTCCTACCTGCTGATCGGGTTCTATTACCGCAAGCCAACCGCCAATGCTGCCGCGATCAAGGCGTTTGTGGTCAACCGGGTGGGCGATTTCGGCTTTGCCTTGGGTATTTTCGGGCTGTTTTTCCTGACTGACAGCATCAGCTTTGACGATGTCTTCACCGCCGCACCAACGCTGGCGCAAACCCAGCTTTCGTTTCTTTGGACTGAATGGAATGCCGCCAACCTGATCGCCTTTCTGCTGTTCATCGGCGCGATGGGCAAATCGGCGCAATTGTTCCTGCACACCTGGTTGCCCGATGCGATGGAAGGTCCGACCCCTGTGTCGGCCCTGATCCACGCCGCGACCATGGTGACGGCGGGTGTGTTCCTGATCTGCCGCATGTCGCCGCTGATGGAGTTCGCGCCAGAGGCCACCACATTCATCGTCATCATAGGTGCCATGACGGCGTTCTTTGCCGCCACCGTGGGGCTGGTGCAAACCGATATCAAACGGGTGATCGCCTATTCGACCTGTTCCCAGCTGGGCTATATGTTTGTGGCCGCCGGGGTTGGCGTCTATTCGGCGGCGATGTTCCACCTGCTGACGCATGCGTTCTTCAAGGCGCTGTTGTTCCTTGGGGCCGGGTCGGTCATCCACGCCATGCATCACGAACAGGACATGATGAACTATGGCGGTTTGCGTAAGAAAATCCCGTTCACCTACTGGGGCATGATGATGGGTACGCTGGCCATCACCGGGGTCGGCATCCCGCTGACCACCATCGGGTTTGCCGGGTTCCTCAGCAAGGATGCGATTATCGAAAGCGCGTTTGGCGCGCATTCCCAGGCCGGTAACTTTGCCTTCTGGCTGTTGGTGATCGCCGCCTTCATGACTTCGTTCTATAGCTGGCGGCTGATGTTCCTGACCTTCTTTGGCGAGGCGCGCGGCGACAAGCATACCCATGACCACGCCCACGAAAGCCCGCGCACCATGCTGATCCCGCTGGGGGTTCTTTCGGTCGGGGCGGTTCTGGCCGGCATGATCTGGTTCCAGCCGTTCTTTGGCAGTCACGAGCGGGTCAATGCGTTCTATGGTGTGCCGGCCCATGCAGAGGCGGGTGAGGATCACGCCGCCGCGCAGGAGGGCGAGACAGCCCAAGCTGGACATGCGACCACCGGGGACGAAACCCACGCCACAACCGCGAATGAGGGTGGCGATACCCACGCCAGCACTGAACCCCAAGAGGGCGAGGCCGCAGGTCACGCCGTTGCGGCGGGCTGGACCGTAGGGCAGGGCGCGATGTACACGCATCCCGACAACCACGTGATGGACAATGCGCACCACGCGCCCAAATGGGTCAAGGTGTCGCCGTTCATCGCCATGATCCTCGGGCTGGGGCTGGCGTTCTGGTTCTATATCGTCAACCCGACCCTGCCGGTGCGTCTGGCCGAAAACCAGCGCCCTCTGTACCTGTTCCTCAAGAACAAGTGGTATTTTGACGAAATATATGACGTGATCTTTATCAAGCCGGCGCTTTCCATCGGCAAGTTCTTCTGGAAGCGCGGCGATGGCAACGTCATCGACGGGTTCCTTAATGGCGTCGCCATGGGTGTCGTGCCGTTCTTTACCCGCCTTGCCGGCAAGGCACAGACCGGGTTCATCTTTACATACGCCTTCTGGATGGTGCTGGGCATTGCCGCCCTTGTCACCTGGATGTCGATCGGCGGAGGGGTCAACTAATGGATAACCTTCTTTCCATTGTCACCTTCGTTCCGGCGCTGGCGGCGCTGATCCTGGTGATCTTCCTGCGCGGAGACGACGAGGCGGCGCAGCGCAACGCCAAATGGGTGGCGCTGTTTGCCACTTCGGTGACCTTTTTGGTGTCGTTGTTCATCTATTTCGAATTTGATCCCGCCAACACCGGGTTCCAGTTTGTCGAACAGGGCGAATGGCTGCTGGGGCTGCAATACAAGATGGGTGTTGACGGCATTTCGGTGCTGTTCGTGATGCTGACCACCTTCATCATGCCGCTGACGATCCTCGCCAGTTGGAATGTCACGTCGCGGGTCAAGGAATACATGATCGCCTTCCTGCTGCTGGAAACGCTGATGCTGGGCGTGTTCATGGCGCTGGATCTGGTGCTGTTCTATCTGTTCTTCGAGGCAGGGCTGATCCCGATGTTCCTGATCATCGGCATCTGGGGCGGGGCCAACCGGGTTTACGCTTCGTTCAAGTTCTTCCTCTATACCTTCCTTGGATCGGTGCTGATGCTGGTCGCCATGGTCGCCATGTTCTCGGACGCGGGCACCACCGATATGGAGGTTCTGCTGACGCATCAGTTCGCGTCAGAAAATTTCTCGCTCCTCGGCATTCAGGTCGTCGGGGGGATGCAGACGCTGTTGTTCCTGGCGTTCTTTGCATCCTTTGCGGTGAAAATGCCGATGTGGCCGGTGCATACCTGGCTGCCCGATGCGCACGTACAGGCACCGACCGCCGGGTCGGTGGTTCTGGCGGCGATCCTGCTCAAGATGGGTGGCTATGGCTTCCTGCGGTTCAGCCTGCCGATGTTCCCGATCGGCAGCGATGTGATGGCCCCGATGGTCCTGTGGATGAGCGCGATTGCCATTGTTTACACCTCGCTGGTGGCGCTGGTGCAGGAAGACATGAAAAAGCTGATCGCCTACAGTTCCGTGGCGCATATGGGCTTTGTCACCATGGGCATATTCGCCGCCAACCAACAGGGGGTTGACGGGGCGATTTTCCAGATGCTGAGCCACGGGTTCATCTCGGCAGCCTTGTTCCTGATTGTCGGGGTGATCTATGACCGGATGCACACCCGCGACATCGACGCCTATGGCGGGTTGGTGGTAAGGATGCCGGTTTATGCGCTGGTGTTCATGCTGTTCACCATGGCCAATGTCGGTCTGCCGGGCACGTCCGGGTTCGTCGGGGAATTCCTGACGCTGATGGGGATTTTCCAGGTCAATACCTGGGTGGCGATGGTGGCGACATCGGGGATTATCTTTTCCGCCGGCTATGCGCTTTGGCTGTATCGCCGGGTGGTATTTGGCGATCTGATAAAGGAAAGCCTGAAAGCGATTACCGATATGACCAGGCGCGAAAAGGCGATATTTGCGCCGCTGGTGGTGATGACCCTGTTGCTGGGCGTCTATCCATCGCTGATCACCGACATCATCGGCCCGTCCACGGCGGCGCTGGTATCGAATTTTGACACGGCACTGGGCGCGGCTGAAACCGCCACCCAGCACGCATCGAACTAAGGGGGACGGGGACACATGCTCCAGTCTGATCTGAGTGTTATCCTGCCCGAGATCATCCTCGCGGTTTATGCCATGCTGGCGCTGCTTGGCGCGGTTTACACGTCCAAGGACGGGATGGCCCCGTTGCTGACATGGGTGACGGCGGGGCTGATGGTGGCGCTGGCGGGCTGGATCTCGACCAGCACTGGCGGCACAAACGTCGCTTTTGGCGGCATGTTCCATGACGACGGGTTTGCCCGCTTTGCCAAGGTGGCGATCCTGCTGGCGGCGGCGTCCATTCTGGTGATGAGCCAGGATTACATGGCGCGCCGCGGGCTGTTGCGGTTCGAATTTCCCATTCTGGTGGCCCTGTCGGTTGTCGGCATGATGATGATGGTCAGCGCCGGTGATCTGATGGCTTTGTACATGGGGCTGGAACTGCAATCGCTGGCGCTTTATGTGGTCGCTTCGATGCGGCGCGACAGTGTGAAATCAACCGAGGCGGGGCTGAAATATTTTGTGCTGGGCGCGCTTTCCTCGGGGATGCTGCTTTATGGTGCCTCGCTGGTTTATGGCTATTCCGGCACCACTTTGTTCTCGGGAATCATCCAGACAGCCCAGCATGGCGAGGTGTCTCTGGGCCTGTTGTTCGGGCTGGTGTTCCTGATCTCCGGCCTGGCGTTCAAGGTTTCGGCAGTGCCGTTCCACATGTGGACGCCGGATGTCTACGAAGGCTCGCCCACGCCGGTCACCGCGTTTTTTGCCACCGCGCCCAAGGTTGCGGCGATGGGCCTGTTTGCCCGGGTGCTGCATGATGCGTTTGGCATGGCGGTTCAGGACTGGACACAGATCATCGCATTGTTGTCCGTCGCCTCAATGTTCCTGGGGGCCGTGGCGGCGATTGGTCAGACCGATATCAAGCGGCTGATGGCCTATTCGTCGATCGCGCATATGGGGTTTGCCCTGATGGGGCTGGCGTCGGGCACGGTGTTTGGCGTGCAGGCGATGCTGATCTACCTGGCGATCTATGTGACGATGAATGTCGGCACGTTCGCCTTTATCCTGATGATGCAAAAAGACGGTCAGCCGATCACCGATATCCGGGCGCTGAACCAATATGCCGCCCGCGAACCGGGCAAGGCGCTGGCCATGCTGATCCTGCTGTTTTCGCTGGCCGGGGTGCCGCCGATGCTGGGCTTTTTCGGCAAGTTCTACGTGTTGCGCGCGGCTTATGACGGCGGGTTGATCTGGCTGGCTGTGGCCGGCGTTGTCGCGTCGGTGATTGGCGCGTTCTACTATCTGCGCATCGTCTATTACATGTATTTCGGCGAAGAGGGCGATGCGCTGGACAAGGGATCATCGCCGGTTCTGTGGGGGTTCCTGATGGCCTCGGCGGCGGTCATGTTGCTGGGGATCATCAACATGTTTGGCGTTGAAGGGGCGGCTGCGGCTGCGGCTGCGGCACTTGTCAACTAAGCCGATGGCAAAGCGCGCGGGAATATTCAGAACGAGAAGAACACCGTGACCGCCTGGCCGCAAGGCTATGGGCGGCGTGTTCTGGACGAGGTAGACAGCACGCTGGACGAGGCGGCGCGGATTGCCCCGGGGCTGAGCGGACCAGAGTGGATACTGGCACGCCGGCAGACCAAGGGGCGCGGGCGGCGCGGGCGTGAATGGGCCGACCCGGTTGGCAATTTTGCCGCCACGCTGGTGCTGTTCCCGAAGGATGATCCCGCCAGCATCGCCCTGCGCAGTTTTGTGACCTCCCTGGCGTTGTTTGATGCCTGTGTCGCCGTGACCGGGCGGGCAGAGGGGTTTGCCCTGAAATGGCCCAATGATGTGTTGCTGAACGGTGGGAAACTGGCCGGTATCCTGCTGGAAAGCTCGGGGCGGGGCGGGGCGGTCAGGCATCTGTCGATTGGCATCGGTGTCAACCTGGTCCAGGCCCCGTCGGTTACCGAGGTTGAGGCGACGGCACTGAGACCTGTGTCGCTGTTGTCCGAGACCGGCGCTCAGGTGGAACCAGAGGCGTTTCTGACCCATCTGGCAGCGGCTTATGCCCGGTTCGAACAGCAGTTTGTCAGTTTCGGTTTCGCGCCGATCCGCACGGCCTGGTTGAAACGGGCGGCACGGTTGGGGCAGGTGATCACGGCGCGCACCGGCAATACCAGGACCACCGGTACGTTCGAAACGGTGGACGCCACTGGTAACCTTGTATTAATGACCCCCAAGGGGCGAGTCAGCATCCCGGCGGCGGATGTCTATTTCTAAGGGGGAAATCCATGCTTTTGGCGATTGATTGCGGCAATACCAATACTGTTTTCTCGATCTGGGACGGCACGCAGTTTCTGTGTACCCTGCGCACCTCGACCCACCACGCAAGGACGGCGGATGCCTATTTCACCTGGTATTCGACCCTGGTGAAACACTATGGGATCGAGGCCGACATCACCGAGGTCATCATATCTTCGACCGTGCCGCGCGTGGTGTTCAACCTGCGGATCTTTGCCGACCGGTTTTTTGACTGCCGACCGCTGGTTGTCGGGCGGCCAGACTGTCATTTGCCACATGATCCGCGTGTGGATGAGGGAACGCAGGTCGGTCCTGACCGCCTGGTAAACGCGGCCGGGGCCTTTCACCGCCATGGCGGNGATCTGATNGTCGTGGATTTCGGCACCGCCACCACCTTTGACGTGGTGGCGCANGACGGGCCGTATGTCGGCGGAGTGATTGCGCCGGGGGTGAACCTGAGCCTTGAGGCGCTGCATAAATCCGCCGCCGCGCTGCCACATGTGGACATTGCCAAGCCACAAGGCGTAGTTGGGACCAACACGGTTGCCTGCATTCAGTCCGGCATATTCTGGGGCTACGTTGGCTTGGTGCGTGAAATTTGCACGCGTATCAAACAAGAGAGAGAGCGCGAGATGAAGATCATCTCGACCGGCGGGCTGGCCCCGCTGTTTCAGCAAAGCGTCGATCTGTTTGACGCCTTTGAAGAAGATCTGACGATGCACGGGCTGACCGTGATTCATCAGCATAACAAGGAAAATGATATCCAATGAGCCGTGAAAGACTGATCTACCTGCCTTTGGGCGGTGCCGGGGAAATCGGCATGAACGCCTATGTGTATGGCTATGGAAAACCGAATCAGGAACGCCTGATCCTAGTTGATCTGGGCGTGACATTTCCGGATATGGACAGCACTCCGGGGGTGGATCTTATCCTGCCCGACATCACCTGGCTGAAAGAGCGCGCCGACCGGCTTGAGGCGGTGTTCATCACCCATGCCCACGAAGATCACGTCGGGGCCGTGGCGCATTTCTACAAAGATCTGGGCGTGCCGGTTCATGCCCGCGCCTTTACCGCCAATATCGCCCGGCGCAAGATGGAAGAACTTGGCCATCCCCCCGAGGCGGTGCGCATCGCTTCGCCCTGGCCCGAACAGGTGCGGGCGGGGCCGTTCAGTGTTGGGTTCCTGCCGATATCGCATTCAATCCCTGAAAGCGCAGCCCTTGTCATTGACACGCCCGAGGGGCGGTTGATCCATTCGGGCGATTTCAAACTGGACCCGACACCGATGGTTGGCGAGGCGTTTGATCCGGAACTGTGGGCCGGGGTCTGCAAGGACGGTGTGCGCGCGCTGATCTGCGATTCCACCAATGTGTTTTCACCCGAGCCAGGCCGGTCAGAAAAGGATGTCGGGCCGGCGATTGAAAAGCTGGTAAGCGGGGCGGCGGGCATGGTTGTCGCCACCACCTTTGCCAGCAACGTGGCGCGGGTGAAAACCCTGGCTGAGGCGGGGCAAAGGGCGGGGCGTTCCATCGTCTTGCTGGGACGGGCGATGCGCCGGATGGTCGAGGCGGCGGTTGAAACCGGTGTTCTGACGGATTTTCCCTCTGTGATCAGCCCGGAAGAGGCCCGCGATGTCCCGCGTGAGAACGTGATGCTGCTGGTGACCGGCTCTCAGGGCGAACGCCGTGCAGCAAGCGCACAACTGGCGCGTGGCAAGTACCGGGGGCTGACGTTGAAAGAGGGCGACCTGTTCCTGTTTTCCTCGAAAACCATCCCCGGCAATGAACGCGGGGTGATCCGCATCATGAACCAGCTGAGTGAAAAAGGCGTGGACGTGGTGGATGACAGCGATGGGCTTTATCACGTATCCGGCCATGCCAACCGACCCGATCTGGAGCGGATGCACGATGTGGTCCGACCGCAGATGCTGATCCCGATGCACGGCGAACACAGGCATTTGCGTGAACACGCAAAACTGGCCGAAGCCAAAGGGTTGCAGGGGGTTGTTGTGGTAAATGGGATGATGATGGACCTGACCGGCAATGCGCCCAAGGTGGTGGAATACGTTGAGACCGGGCGCACCTATCTTGATGGCACGGTCAAAATCGGCGCGTTGGACGGGGTGGTGCGGGACCGCATTCGCATGGCGCTGAACGGTCTCGTGATTGTCACGGTCATACTGGATGAAGAGGATGAACCGTTGGGCGAACCCTGGTGTGATGTCATGGGGTTAAGCGAGGTCGGCTCATCGCGCGCACCGCTGGTCGAGGTGCTTGAGGCCGATCTGGATCAGTTCCTGAAACGGGCCAATCCCAAAACGCTGGTTGATGATAGCAAGCTGGAAGAAGGGCTGCGACGGGTTGCCCGCCAGACCGCTCAGGGCGAGATTGGCAAGAAACCCGAAGTCTCGGTGGTGATCAGCCGCATGCGGTGAGGCCGCATGTGTTCTGGCAATTTCTGGTTTGAGAAACTCAGGCGCGCGTTAACCCGCGCGCCTTTCGTCAAAGCTCAGGGCGATGAAACTGGGCAGGTGATCGCCCATGCCGACCACTTTTCTGCCACCACGCTCTGATCCCCGGCGACCACGTTCGGCGGCGGGTTTCTTTTCGGTCCGATTCTCGTCTTGCGTATCAACGGGTTTGTCGCGCAGTTCTTCGGTTTTTGCGGGTTTTCGGCTGCGGCTTGGTCTGGCCTTGCTTGCCGGCGTTTCGCCCTTTGCCTCGTCCTTGGGTTTATCATCAACCGATGCCAGGCTTGCGGATTTCAGCGGATTATCAAGCCGGGGGATTTCCTTTTGCACCAACCGTTCGATATCGGCGAGGTTCTTTTCGTCGCGCGGTACGCAGATCATCATCGCCTTGCCTTCGCGCCCCGCACGGCCGGTTCGTCCGATCCGGTGCACGTAATCCTCGGCATGGCCAGGCACGTCAAAATTGAACACATGGCTGACCGCCGGCACGTCCAGCCCCCGCGCCGCCACGTCCGAGGCAATCAGGAACCGCAACGATCCCTCGCGAAAACCCTCCAGCGTTCTGGTCCGTTGGCTCTGGTCCAGATCACCATGGATCGGGGCCGCGTCATAGCCGTATTTCTTCAATGATTTAGCGACGATATCCACATCCGACTTGCGGTTGCAAAAGACGATCGCGTTGGTGCATTTGTCGCCTTCACCGTCGATCAGCGCGCGCAGCAGCTTGCGCTTTTCGCTCGCCTCACGATCACGGCGCGAGCCTTTGAACATTACCACGCATTGTTCGATGTTCTCGCCCGTGGTGGCCTGACGGGCCACTTCGATCCGTTCGGGGTTGGACAGGAACGTGTTGGTGATCCGTTCGATTTCAGATGCCATCGTGGCACTGAAAAACAGGGTCTGGCGGGTAAACGGCGTCAGCGAAAAGATGCGTTCGATGTCGGGAATGAACCCCATGTCAAGCATCCGGTCGGCTTCGTCCACCACCATGATCTGCACGCCGGTCAGCAACAGCTTGCCGCGTTCGAAATGGTCCAGAAGACGCCCCGGCGTGGCGATCAGAACATCGACACCCTTGTCGATCAGCCGGTCCTGTTCCTTGAACGACACGCCACCGATCAGCAGCGCCTTGGTCAGTTTCACATGTTTGGCATAGGTGTCGAAATTCTCGGCCACCTGGGCGGCCAATTCGCGCGTCGGACACAACACCAATGAGCGCGGCATGCGCGCCCGCGCCCGACCGCGCGCCAGAAGGGTGATCATCGGCAACACGAAACCAGCTGTTTTGCCGGTGCCGGTCTGGGCAATCCCCAGAACATCGCGCCCTTCAAGGGCAGGGGGAATCGCCCCGGCCTGAATCGGTGTAGGTGTTTCGTATCCTGCCTCTTCGACAGCTTTCAGTACTTTTGGGCTCAGGTTCAGGTCAGAAAATTTTGTCATACTTATCCGCATCTTGCGGACACTGATTTGGCCCGCTCGTCTGGTTTGAGCCGGACCCTTACGGTCCTGCGCTTTTTGCGCATGAGGGCTCGTGCGCGGCATAGCAAAAAGGCTGGCAAGGGTCAAACAAAGTCGCGATTACTGCGGATTTACGGCAATTTGTTTCCTGATGCGCGACAATTCAGCCGTATTCGGGAAAGTGTTTCTGCCGTTTTGCCTCAAGTTGCAGATCGCAAAACCTCAGAACCCCCTCGGCGGACAGGCGCGCGCGCAGCTCGGGCGTGTCGGCGCATACTTCGTCGAAAAAGGCGCGCAGGCCGGCCTCGCCCATATCGGTCTCGATCCATTGGAACAGCTCATGCAGGCTCATCCCGCCTTTGTTTCGGGGCCGGTTGGGGGTCAGTTCGGCCCGGTAAGACCCCTGTTTCAGGCGAAAATGATAGGCGTTGATCCAGTCCTCCCAGCTTTTGGCGTGCATATGGCACAGGGAAACATCGGATAATTCAACCTCGTTCGGGTTCATTTCATCGCCCTGAAACACGTTATGGATTTTGACTGTCAGATCATTCAACCCGGTGCGGACAAACACTTTCCCCGCCAGATGGCTTAGAAACCCGCCCTTCATATATGTGCCGAACCGGGGGTAAAGCCGCGCGACAACGGGCTGGCGGTCCGGGCCGCTGGGAATGAAGGCCTTGAACGCGGTGCCATCGCCCGACAGTGATTCCATCGGGCGGACGCGGGCGCAGTGGACCTGCGCGTCAAGAGAATTAAGATCGCCGTCTAAGATATTGTCAGAAAATAGAAATTCGTCTGCATCCATGTGGATCAGCCAGTCCACCTCGGTCCCGCGATGATAGGCGTGGGTGGCATTGGCGGTCTGGCGCACCTGGTGTTTCAGGGGGCGTTTTTGCGACAGTTTGCGCCAGTACTTGTCGTCACATTGCGTAACGCGGATTTTCGGATGCGCCCTGAGCCAGCTAAAGGCAGTGGGATTGTCATCATCAAGGTAAATATAAAGCCGGTGCGCGCCCAGTTCCAGATGGTACGCCGCAAAGCAAAGTATGTCGTTCACCGGGGCTTTGATCGTCGCGCTCAGGCCCCATTTGGTCATGATTTTTCCTCATATGCCGGCAACTGATCTGATCGGTGTTATACCATCAATTCCTTGGTCGCCGTCAGGCGCACATCCGGATAATCACGCTCGACACGGTCGATATCCCATTGCAGACGAGTCAGGAAAACGGTGTCGCCGTCATTATCGTACGCAATATGCTGTTTGTTGGTATTTACAAAGTTCTCAATGGCTTGCCTGTCGCCGTTCACCCATCTGGCCGAGGTGAACTGGGACGGTTCAAACCGCACCGGCAGGCCATATTCCATCTCGATCCGGCTGGCCAGAACTTCGAACTGCAACTGGCCGACAACGCCGACAATGAAGCCCGAGCCGATCGAGGGTTTGAACACTTTGGCGGCCCCTTCCTCGGCGAACTGCATCAGCGCCTTTTCCAGGTGCTTTGACTTGAGTGGATCGCCCGCGCGCACACCCTGAAGAAGTTCCGGCGCAAAACTGGGGATACCGGTCACCCGCAACGCCTCGCCCTCGGTCAGGGTGTCACCAATGCGCAACTGGCCGTGGTTGGGAATGCCGATGATGTCGCCGGCCCAGGCCTCTTCCGCCAACTCGCGATCCGAAGCCAGGAACAGCACCGGGCTGGAAATGGTCATCAGTTTTTTGCTGCGCACATGGGTCAGTTTCATGCCGCGTTTGAAATGCCCCGAGGCCATGCGCACAAACGCCACACGGTCACGGTGCTTGGGATCCATATTCGCCTGAACCTTGAAGACAAAGCCGGAAACTTTTGATTCTTCGGGTAAAATATCGCGCGGTTCGGCCTTTTGGATCTGCGGTTCCGGGCCGTATTGGCTGATCCCGTCCATCAGTTCCTGCACCCCGAACGAATTGATCGCCGAGCCGAACCAGATCGGTGTCAGCGTCCCGTCAAGCAGCGCCTGACGGTCCAGAGGCGGCAGCAATTCGCGCGCCATTTCCAGTTCTTCCAGAAAGGTCTCCAGAAGGTTTGCGGGCACGTGTTCGACCAGTTTCGGATCATCAATCCCGTTGATTTCGATGCTTTCCGCTATCTTGTTGCGGTCGGCGCGGTCCATCAGTTGCAACCGGTCACGCAGAATGTCGTAACAGCCGATAAAATCACGGCCCTGACCGATGGGCCAACTGGCCGGGGTCACGTCAATTGCCAGATTTTCCTGAATTTCGTCTATGATTTCAAAGACATCACGACTTTCGCGGTCCATCTTGTTACAGAAGGTCAGGATCGGCAGATCGCGCAGGCGACACACTTCGAACAGCTTTTGCGTCTGGCTTTCCACGCCTTTGGCCCCGTCGATCACCATCACGGCGGCGTCGACCGCCGTCAGGGTACGATAGGTGTCCTCGGAAAAGTCGCTGTGGCCGGGCGTGTCCACAAGATTGAAGCGGAAGCCACTGTAATCAAATGACATTGCCGAGGCGGACACGGATATTCCCCGGTCCTTTTCCATCTGCATGAAATCCGATCGGGTCCGGCGGGCCTCGCCTTTGGCGCGTACCTGGCCGGCCATCTGGATCGCGCCGCCATACAGCAGGAATTTTTCGGTCAGCGTTGTCTTGCCCGCATCCGGATGCGAGATGATGGCAAATGTGCGCCGGCGGGCAATCTCGGGCGGCAGCGCGGGGCGGTTGGTCTGAATGTCTGGCATGGTCGTGCTTAGTCGGTCATCGGACGGCCATGCAGGCGCAAGAAGTGGCTTTCTTCGGCACCGTTACGGAAAAATGGCACCGAATCGGGCGCGGCCCAGTCGGTGACGCGCCCCGCCACTTCGGCCAGAACCACCTCGGTGATGAACGGCAGGTCAAAGTTGCGGGCGTCCGACAGTTTGATCCATTGCAGATGCGAAAGCTCGTCCGAGGCATGGGTGAAATCATCCAGATCGGTCTGAATCGCGCCGGCATCGACCAGAAAGAACCGCGCGTCAAAGCGGCGCGGGCGTCCCGGAGGGGTCAGGGCGCGGAACACGAATTGCAGATCGCCGGCGGCGGGCAGGTGGCCGGTATCGGCAAAACCTGTCCAGTCCTGTGACGGTTCACTGTTCCAGGTACCCGACGTGCCCAGCACCAGGCCGGTTTCCTCCCACAGTTCGCGAATGGCAGCCACGGCCAGCGCCTGTTGCAGCCCGTCCGGAGAGTCATCGGCCAAGCGGGAATGGCACAGCTCGTTCAGGGGTGTGGCCAGTGCGACCGCACTGTCATCGGCATCCACGGCCCCGCCGGGAAACACGAATTTGTTGGGCATGAAGGCGGCCTTGGCCCCGCGCTGGCCCATCAGGATGGCCGGTTCGGTCATTCGGTCGCGCAGGACGATAACGGTCGCCGCATTGCGGACTGCGGATTTGTCGATCGCCGGTTTTTCTCCGGTGTTTTGTGTGCTCATGGTGCCTCGCTCAGGTCATCAGGTCAGGTATGGGGGCAGGCAGGGTCTGCGAACCCGTGCATCTGCCGCGCCCACTGAAATCCGACAACCGCCCCTTTCAATCTTGGCAGAAGGTACAGCGACAATGTGATGCAGCCAACCGCAAAGATGGAAAACAGCGTCAAAGGTTCAGGGCGCCACGCGGTGAACACAGCCAGAAGGGACGGGGCCATGATGTGTCCGACGATCAGAATCGTCAGATAGGCCGGGCCGTCATCGGCCCGGTGGTGGTGAAATTCCTGGTCACAGACCTCGCAGGACGGGTTCACCTTGAGATAGCTGTGCAGCAACGGACCCTCGCCGCACTTGGGGCATTTGCGCCGCCAGCCCTTGGCCAGTGCAGGCCCCAAAGGGCGTTCGGGCGGTGTGGTCTGGTTGTGTTCGGTCATCGGATTTATGCGGCCATTTAGTTGAGTGTTGCCCCTTAAGTGGGGTCGGGCAACACCGTTGGAAAGGGGTGAGCATAGCCTTGCGGCGCGATGTCGCAAAGCGGTTATCGACAGGTTTATCACAAATATCCGACGGAAGTCTTCACGCCCCGCGTTTGAATTGTATGGTTGACGGCACCGGGCCGTCGCGACGGATAGGAAAGAGCATAAAATGAGAAACACTTGTTTCACGGTTGGAAATTTCAGGTCCGGAAGTTTCAGGGCCGGAAATCTCATGGCCGGGGTCGTCGTTGTCGGTTTCGCGGTTGCCGGCACGTCTGCGATGGCATTCGGGCCGGGCACGGGTCACGCTGGGCACGGGCCAGGAATGAGCTTTGCGGAACTGGACAGCGACGGCGACGGTCAGATCACCCAATCTGAGATGCAGGGCCGCGCCGCGGCGCATTTCCAGGAGGCCGACACAGACGGCAATGGCCTGCTGAGCGCGTCCGAGATGGAGGCACAGGCGCAAAAGCGCATGGCAGAAAGGATCGCCGGCATGATCGAGCGGTTTGACAAGGACGGCGATGGTGCCCTGTCGCAGGATGAAATGCCCCGGCCACCCCGGGCCGGCCGGATGTTCGATCATTTCGATCAGGACGGCTCTGGCGGCATCTCGGAAGAAGAATTCAGCGATGCACGCGAAGAGATGCGCGGGCATATGGCAAAGCGTTGGGGCAAGCACGGGAAAAATTACGAGGACAAGAACTGAGTGTGTGCAAAGGGTTGCCACCATATCCGGGCTGGTGCCCACAGGCCGGTCGCGGGTCACGATGAGTGTGCCCGCGAGTCTGCCCGCGCCAACCGACGACGCGCTGCTGGTGCTGTTTGCCAATGGCGACCGCGATGCGGCGCGCGAATTGACTTTGCGTCTGACCCCGCGCGCTTATGGCGTGGCTGTGCGGGTGCTGGGCGACCGGGCCGAGGCCGAGGATGTGGCGCAGGAAGCGATGATGCGCCTGTGGCGCATGTCGCCGGACTGGCAGCCGGGCAACGCGAAAGTTTCGACCTGGTTGTACCGGGTTGTGCTGAACCTGTGTCTCGACATCAAACGGCGCAGGCGCGGCACAATGGCGGCGCTGGACGAGGTGCCCGAACCGGTCGATCCGGGCAAGGGCGTGGTCGAAGGGATGCAGGATTCTGCCCGCGCGGGGGCGCTTCAGAGGGCGCTGATGCAACTGCCCGAACGGCAGCGACAGGCGGTTGTGTTGCGCCACATGGAAGAATTGTCGAACCCCGAAATTGCCGGGATCATGCAAATCAGCACCGAGGCGGTCGAGAGTCTGACCGCAAGGGGCAAAAGGGCGCTGGCCACGACATTGGCTGGCCAGCGCAGGGAACTGGGATATGAAGATGGCTGAAACCGATAAGGATTTCAAAGACCTGGATCTGCTTTTTGCAGAGGCCCGGCAAAGTGAAGGGCAGATGCCCGAGGGGTTGTTCCGGCGAATTGTGGCGGATGGCGAACAGGTCCAGGCCGGGTTTGCTGCGGCGGCAGCGACGCATGGACCGGCACGTGGACAGGCGCACGGACAAGGGATGTGGTCCCAGATAGTGACGGTTTTGGGGGGCTGGCCGGCTTTGGGCGGATTGGCCGCGGCCTGTGCTGCGGGTGTGTGGATCGGGCTGGCTCCGCCGTCGTTTTTACCGGACCCGGCCGAGCTGGTGCTGGGGGGCAATGCGCAGATGGATCTGATTGGCCTGGACGAGTTGATCGCGGTCCTGGCAGAGGAGGGGTAGATGGCAGAGAAAAGTGAACAGCCCAGAACCAGACTTTGGATTAGGGTGTTGCTGATTGTGTCGCTGGGGCTGAATCTGCTGGTTGTGGGGCTGGTTGGCGGGGCGATGCTTCGGTTTGGTCCGGACGGCATGCATCCGCCGCTGCGTTCGGTTGGCGCGGCCATGTACCGCGAACTTCCGCGCAAGGACCGGCGCGCCCTTTGGGCCGGGGCATCCCACGCGCATGGGGACCGTCACGCGCGCCGCAAGGCGGACGCATTGGCGGTAAGTGCGGCGATACGCGCGACGCCGTTTGATGCGGCGGCACTGGCGGCGGTTCTGGACGAACAGGCCGAACGGCGGCTGGGTTTTCGCCAGTCCATGCAGTCGGCGTGGCTGGCCCGCGTCGCCGGGATGAGCGGGGCCGAACGTCAGGCCTATGCTGACCGGCTGGAGCCGCGTTGAGATGGTCGGGCACCCGAAAATTGCGATATTCTGGGCAGTATTCTGGGCAGTATTCTGGGCAGTATTCTGGGCGGTATTCTGGACCGGGTTCTTGCAAGACACCGCTTCATTCAGGCGGCGGGGCGAATCATTGTG
>JGI24025J20009_10000413_pt1 | contig 33261 bp, 30 predicted proteins | sample Cruoilmetagenom3_FD_20009 | JGI IMG/M metagenome (IMG submission 20009) | reverse complement strand
AAACTTTTGTGGGCGAGCCGGCACTGCCGATACAGTTAGAGTCAACCTCGACATCCTTACAGCACCACTCTTTGATTTCCTTTTCTGCCGCCTCTATTATGCCAAAGGCTGTGGCCAGGCGGGGTTTGTTAATCTCCTTGCGAACTGTGATGAGAGCTGGAAGCCTCAGCCTCACCTTCATGTATCCCCCCTCCAAGGACTGCTTAGCCACCAAGCTCATTTCCTCCTCGAAGGTAATCTCCTTCACATTGCTCACACAGGAGATACCCAGAAACTGAGCCAACTGAGGCCCTACTTGAGAGGTGCCGCTATCTGCTGTTTCATTGCCGCATAGAATCAGGTCAAAATGTCCCATAGTCCGGACAGCACAGGCCAGAGAATAAGCAGTAGCTAAAGTGTCTGCCTCAGCGAAAGCCCTGTCACAAAGCAGGACGGCCTCATCAGCACCCATGGCCAAGGCCTCCTCCAGGGCTCGCCTTGCCTGGGGTGGTCCCATAGTCAACACGGCGATTTTTCCGGAGTAACTGTCACGTATGCTGAACCCCTCTTCCAGGGCATTCTTATCCACAGGATTGATAACAGCAGGTATCCCCTCCCGCCTTATGGTCTTGGTTACAGGGTCAAGGGTAACCTTAGAGTAATGCTCCGGGTCGGGAACTTGTTTTATACAAACAATGATGTTCAGAGCCATACCTAAGCCAAAATACTTCTGCCAATGGTGAGTTTCATAATCTCCTGGGTGCCTGCCGCTGGGAAGAGCTGTAAGGCGTCATTGAGACGACGAGTCACATGATACTCCGCAGTAACTCCATAGCCTCCCATTAGCTGCACTGCCNTAGGAGCTACCCTATTAGCCAAGTCGCAGCCAAGGAGTTTAGCTCGGGCTATGTCTGCACCTATTTCCCTAAGGCCCTTACCCTGGTCAATCTGCCAGGCAGCATAGTAGGAAAGCCACCTTGTTGCCTCGATCTCCACGTTCATGTCAACCAGGGCAAACTGTATGGCCTGCAGTTCGCTTATGGACTTACCATAAAGCTTCCTTTCCTTAGCGAAGTTCAGAGCGGCTTCATAGCATCCTCGGGCAATTCCCAGACCAATTCCGGCCACTCCCGTTCGGCCAATCACAGCTACCGTGGTCAGGGCTATTGCCAGTCCTCGCCCCTCCTGTCCCAGAAGGTTAGACTTGGGAACATGACAATTGGTGAAAACCAGCTCGTTGACCGGTGTGGTACGGAATCCGGCAATCTTCTCTCTCCTGACAACTTCAAAACCGGGAGTCCCTTTCTCCACCAAAATCTCACTGAATTTATCGTCCATCCTGGCCAGTATGCAACCAAAATCAGCCGCTCCTGGTAAAGTTATAAAAACTTTCCTGCCGTTGACAACAAATTCATCCCCTTCAAGCTTAGCTGTAGTTTGAGCGGCTGCAGGGTCAGAACCACCTGAAGCCTCAGTAATAGCATCAAACATTATCTTCTCGCCCTTACACAAGGAGGGGAGGTATTTTTTCTTTTGTTCCTCCGTGCCATAAGTTTGCACAGACCAATGTCCCAAATGCCCCGTCTGAAAGAAGAAACCCAGCGGGGGATAGACCCGGGATATTTCCTCTATGGCTATCATCCGCGCTAGATGCCCCATGTCTGTCCCGCCATATTCCTTGGGTGTCATAATCCCGACCAATCCCATCTCGCCACATTTCTTGACGATATCGAAGGGGAAATCCCCCTTCTCATCCAGTTCCAGGGCTCTGGGGGCTAATTCACTGTCAGCAAACTGGTGAACCGTGTCCCTTAACATCTCATGTTGCCTGGTAAGATTGAAATCCATATTTCCCTCCTAATTCAAAATTTTTGTTTAGACTATCGCCTCCCCACGAAATTCTAGCACAAACGCCTTGCTGACTGAATAACCTCAAGCATAGTTAACCCTGTTTTAATTTACCCCTTAGGCAGATGTGCCCTCGCGAGGCCATAATGCTCTTGCTGATGGCAACTCTCCCGATTAGATTTTTGCCTGAGTCAGCCCCAGGTGGAATTCCACCATTAATACCCGGTGCAACCGCAGATACTTTCACCAGCTATCTTCCAAGCCTCCATCCCGTCAAATAAGCCCGGGCACTACCTGATTAATTTAAACTGCGTTACGTCCACCAGTCCCAGGTCTGTCAGCCTCAGTTCGGGGATAACGGGCAAGGCAAGAAAGGAAAGGATAGCAAACGGTGCTGGAGGTAAATTGCCCAGGCTGGCGGCAGCCCCCTCCACCTTCTGGAATTGAGCCACAACTGCCTCCAGGGGCTCAGGGGAAAGCAAGCCAGCAACAGGCAGCGGCAAAGAGGCCAGAATTTCCTCATCGGCACAAACAACAAGCCCACCTTCTAATTTCACGATTTCCTCAATCGTCTTTAATATATCAACGTCATTGGTGCCTACAACCACTATATTATGGGAGTCATGCGCTACAGAAGAAGCCAACGCTCCCCGCTTTAAGCCAAAACCTTTAACCAGTCCTCGCCCAACATTGCCGCTAGCCTTATGCCGTTCCACCACTACGAGCTTCAAAATATCCTTCCCCACGTCAGGCACAATAGCACCATCCTCGACTTTAACTCTTTCCATACTTTTCCTGGTAACTATCTGCCCGGGGACAATTTCTATAACCGGATAGCTCTCCTCGGTGAGATTGCCTCGCTTCCCCTTCGCTGCCTCTTCGCTTCGCTCAGAGCTTCGGCTCAGGGCTCCGGCTGACCGCAATAACAGTGATTCCATTGTGACAGGCTTAATATGTACTGTGTCTGTAAGCTCAGATGTGGTATGCGGCACGGAGAACAGAGGTTTGCCTCCTCTTGCCACCAGCTTGCCCTTATAAAACACCAGGTCTATTTCTAGCTTGGGAAGCTCGGTGATGCTGATGAGGTTAGCCAGATAACCCGGAGCGATACCTCCCCTGTCATAGAGCCTGAAATACTCAGCAGTGTTAAGTGTCGCCATCTGAACTGCCCGGACTGGGTCTAGACCTCTGCTGATGGCCTTCCTCACCACAGCGTCTATATCGCCCTCGTGGAGCAGGTCAGCGCAACTGCGGTCATCAACCACGAAGAAACACCTCTTATAAGAGTTATCAGTAACCAGAGGCAGCAGAGTGTCCAAATTCTTTTCCGAAGACCCCTCTCGAATCATCAGGTGCATTCCGCGCTGCAACTTCTCTCTGCCCTCTTCCAGCATGGTGGATTCATGGTCGGAATAAATCCCCGCCGCAATGTAGGCATTAAGCTCCTTACCACCAAGTCCAGGAGCATGTCCGTCAACAACCCTGCCCTTTGAAACGCTAATCTTGCTCAACACTTCCTCAATACCATTAACCACGCCGGGAAAGTTCATCATTTCACCCAGGCCGATTACATTGGGTAGAGTTAGAATCTCCTTTATCTCTTCAGCCCCAATTTGGGCACCCGAGGTCTCCAGTGGAGTCGCTGGCACGCACGATGGAGCCATAAATAAGATATCCAGAGGCAAGTTCCGTGCCCAGTTCATAACAAATTTAATACCCTCAAGCCCACAGACATTGGTGATTTCATGCAAATCGGTTACCACGGCCGAAACACCTCTGGGGACCACTACCTGGGCATATTGGGCAGGGTGAAGCATGGAACTCTCTATATGAACATGCCCGTCCAACAAGCCTGGAGCCAGGTAACTACCTCGCAAATCAACAATCTCCTTGGCATTGTTATAATCCCCTATGCCGGCTATCCTATCGCCACAAATAGCCACATTGCCCTGCTCTATTTCGCCAATAAAGGTGCTTATTATGAGGGCATTCTTCAGCACCAAATCCGCCGGCGAGTCTCCTTTAGCTACAGAGATAAGTCTCTTCAAATCCATTGACTGGTCCTCCCCTCTAAATTGACCGACTAATCCTTGACAAAACAGATGTCAGGCAGATAGCGGAACTTCTCATCAAAGTCCAGGCCGTAGCCAACGACAAATTTATCAGGCACGGTAAAGCCAAGGTAGTCAATAGATACAGGAACACGGCGGCGAGACGGCTTATCAGTTAGAACACAAAGCTTTAAAGAAGCAGGCTTTTTCTTCCTCAAATAATCAAGCAGGAAGGAGATGGTGATGCCGGTATCCACGATATCCTCAATCACCAGGACATCTCTGCCTTTCACCGGTGTTTTTAGCCCCTGGACTACTCCGACTTTGCCCGAGGTCTCCTTACCGGCACCGTAGCTGGACAGCCTGATGAAATCAAGCTCTACAGGCGAATCAAGCCTCCGGATAAGGTCAGACATGAACACGAACGAGCCCTTCAGGACACCTATCAATAACGGTTGCTTCCCTTGATAATCCCTCCTGATTTCAGAAGCCAGCCTTGTGACAGCTTTATCTATTTCCTCACGGCCGATAAGTACTTTAAGTTGAGAGCTCACGTCCTTTACACTGCCCCTTTAATGGTTCATGCCTCAATTGGTAAAAGCCTTCTCAGTCTCAGTATTTACAATCCTCACCAATATGAGTTTACCACTTTTACAGCCAAATTGTTACTACTGTAGATAGAATCCCTTACCGCTCACAAGTCCCAGGGCAGGAATAACTTGGTAAGGAGATTCTGGCAACCCAAGTGCCATTCCGAGGCCTCCCCTCCCGCCATTCTGAGCCCTTCCCACCTTGTCATTCTGAGCATGGCGAAGAATCTGATACACTCAGGACAGGGCCATAAAGAATCTCCAGCGAGGCAGTTTGACATCGCCAATCTGCTGTTGCTAGACTGTAGCTCCGATTGCTAAGGCCCCGTGGTGTAGCGGCCTAACATGCCACCCTGTCACGGTGGAGATCGGGGGTTCGAATCCCCCCGGGGTCGCTTCTTCAATACATAATTTGACAACCCATCATATTGGAGACCAAAGATGGTGGCCTTCCAGGTAAATGCCAATACTGTCCTGAAAAAGAGAATCCTGGCAAGGTTCCCGACTAGAGAGGGCTTCTATTATGGAATACGCCATTCCAGTTTTTCCTCTTTGTCTGCATGAAGACGCCACACCCGTATCCCTGTAGGACCGACACGAATCACCTTTCCCATTCGTTTGACTTGTGTGTTGAATGTTGGATGTCGCAGAAAGCGTCTTATGAAACTTGCTGATTCGTATTGACCAACTGCTAAGTAAACAAGACAATAATCAGCGTGACATAGCTGGCGATTGTATAGGCTGAAGTCGCGGGTGAAAAAGGTAGAATGACGGAACTGATGTAAAAGTGGAACGATTCCCTCGTCTTTCATTCCCTGGCCCCCCTACTTCGACACCGATCTGGCGAACACGAATACGCCAGCTCCGCAACATCTATCTCTGGCTTTCTGGAAGATTCTCATCTAGTATATTCATACGGTAGCCGGCTCGGGGGCAAGTTCCTCCGCATGGGTTAGTAGGACTTCGCGAGCCAGACGGACAGCCTCTGCGATTGCCTCTCTGGTTATCTTTCCATGCCACTCTTCAACTATTGCTTCCCATGCTAGACCACTAGCCACTTGTTCTAGAACATCTGAAACTAGAATACGAGTGCCACGGAAAGTAGGTTGCCCATGACATATAGCAGGATCTGTAACAATGTAACGTCCCAATGCTTTGATTGCCATCTAGCTCACCTCCTCTTTACATAGATTCTAGTATCTGCCACAGTGGCTGTCTAAATATCTATTTCCCTTCGTGGATTTCTTTCCGAGTGCTTGGTATTTTCTAGCCTTCTTCTAATTGTTTCGTAAGACACGCCAGCTCCTTGGCTAAAGTGCGATGACGCCATTGCTCTTATCAGGCTCGGGTTGAGGAGGTTCAGCAGTATGCCCCACACATGGCATATATTCCGTCTCAAGACTCCTGGTGGACTTTCCAGCAGGGCAGCGTCCTGAACTTCCGCTCCATTTGAGCAGGGAGCTATGGAGCTTACGCACTCAGTACCTTTACTCTGCTATCGCTTGTCACCTTTGTTCTGTCCCATATTGAGGCTGTGGCAAGCCCTGAATCAACTACCGAAAGTATCTCAAAATCATCCAGCCAATAGCCCCAGTCATTCCTCCGAGCGACTATGAAATTGCCCGTGTCTCTCGGGTCTGGGGCCCTGTGGTATCTCATGTAGACGTGAAAATGGTCTAGTCCTACAACTTCTATCTTCCCAAGTGCATGGGACATGATAAAAATTGCCCTCTTGGCTGTACCAGAGATATTCTTTCGAGCTTCTTGAAAGATACGATATGCCCTAACGAGGGGAACAGCGTAGGGTTTGTTTCCTACTGCTGGCCTGGTTTGAAAGACATAATAGGGAGAAACCCCTATGAAAGAAAGCTTCTTAAACAGCTCAGCCAAGACCTCTGGACTATCATTCACACCGCGAAGTAAAGGATTCTGGTTACAAAGGATGGCACCGCTTTCAAGAAGAATATTCACTGCCTCGATTGCCTCTTTGGTTATCTCATTGGGATGGGAGAAATGCAGCATAAGGTATATCCGCTTCTCCGGAGTACTGAATTCCTTTATTACCTTGCCTAGCTCCATATCGTCAATGACACGGAAAGGATTATAGACAGGCATCTTCGTTCCAATTCTTATGATCTGAACATGGTCAACCTCTCTCAGTGCAGATAAAACTCGTCTCAGCGAGGGAGTTGCAAGTCGAAGAGGATCTCCTCCAGTTAGAAGCACATTGTTGATTTCTTTGCGCTCTCTTATATATCGAACTGCGGGATGATAGTCCTTTAAAATCTCATGCTCTCTATGCGCCATAAAGAGCCGCTTGCGGAAACAATAACGGCAGCGTCCTCCACACAAATCACTGACGAGAAAAAGCGCCGTGTCTGGATACTTGTGTTGAAGGCCAGGAGCTACGGTAAAATTAGCTTCGTGGGAGGGATCAGTTTCTCCCCATTCCTCATCCTCAAGTTCTTCAGTGNTNGGNATTACCATTCTCCTTATGGGATCTGNTTTATCCTCCCAGTTAATCAGCCCAAGGTAGTAAGTATTTCCTCCAAAGGGGAACTTATCAGTAACCCTCTCTAACTCCCTTAGTTCTTCCGAGCTGAGTTGGGGAACATTAGCAATTTTGTTGATATACCTGACTTTTGACATCACAACCCTCCTTTCACCTCTCCCTAGTCTGGAAGCCCTCAATGGCTCTTTCAATTGATGTATTTACTTCCCCCAGCCTTTGACATCCAACCGGATGACAATGATAAACTACATCAACTCCTATTTTACTACGATATTCGTAGTCTGTCAACTTTGCGGTGAGTAAATATGATACGAAATTCGTAACACCTAGAGGCGTGTTTGGGCTTCTATAATTGTTATCCCGTGCCACTTACAAAAACGCGTGAAGTGGGTTAAAATTATTGCGATTTATTTAGCACTATGACGGAGGCGTGCCTGTTTGATTAAGAATCTAGATAAGCTTGACCAAAAACTCATACTAAGCCTACAAGAAGATGGTAGGCACTCTTATATGGACCTTGCCAGAATGCTAGGGGTTACCGAGGGCACCATAAGGAACAGGCTGAGAAAGCTGGTGGATGGAGGCGTCATGAAGATAGCTGCCATTCCAGAGTTACATAAACTGGGCTATGGTTTCATGGGTATTGTGGGGATGCAGGTTCGTCTGGCAGATTTGCGAACGGTGGCGGAACAATTGGTAAAGAACCCAAATGTATGTTACCTGGCCAATGTTACTGGCAGGTATGAGCTCATAGCCATCGTGGTGACGAGATCGCAAAAGGAATATGCCGATTTTATGGAAAATGCGGTCTCCGCTATCCCCAGCATATTGAGAACCGAAACTTTTGTGAACCTGAATATCTATAAAGGGCACGCAAACGGACTGGACACCACACAACTCATCCGTAGCCTGGACATTCCACCATCCAACGAGCATTGAGGGGATACCTCAGCATCCAAATCAGCATGACCATCTGCGTCTACTCTAAACACTTGACCCCATTCTGTCACGCTACCTGTGGAATGAGCAAGGCGGCTAGAGATATCCTTCCGGTGCTACTCCCTCCAGCCGAAGCCATAAAGCAACGCAGATAATGCTTTCCTCTACCACCCCTCTGTGAGGGAGGACTATCACCCAAGCCGCTTGCGGTAAGATTCCGAAAGTGTTTCCTTCACCTGAGAAAGAAATCTGGCCTGAAGGGGTCCCATCTGCCTACCAGGCGATCGAAGGCAGGCTGGGGGAATGTCTTCTTGAACATTCGATAGTAATACAGTTCTTCTACAGAGGACAACCACGGGTTACCCTCTACATTGTTGTGCTCTGCAACTTCGCTCTCAGAAATATGTTTCTCCGCCTGTGCACGCATTACCTCAGCTACACCTGAACCCTGCGCAAAAAAGCGTTTTGTCTGGTAGATGATATGCTCAGGTAAACAACCCTCGAATGCCTGGCGCAGAATCCATTTCCCGACTTGTTCTGCGCCATGAATCTTACAACTCAACGGTATCTTTAAACAGAAATCGACCACCTTTGCGTCAACAAAGGGTGTACGCGCTTCTATGGAATTCGCAGCCGCCAACCTATCTAATCTCTGCAATGCCGTGTTATGAGCTACGTTGATAAGTCTCTCCACTATATCAGCGACTTCCTCCTGGTTCTTTCCCTGCCTAAACTGGCCATCATACCCCCCAAGAAACTCATCCGCCCCTTCACCGGTGAGAACGCAATTGGTATGCGGGCTGACAAAACGTCCCGCCAGGAAATTGGCGATTGCTCCATGCACACAGCTTTCCTCGAACATCTCTATGTGGTGTATCGCTTGAGGTAATATCTCATTTATCTCCTTTTCACCGAACATCAAGACATGGTGCTTGATACCCAAGTATTTAGTTACGTCTTGAGCCAATGGGAGGTCTTGCCCGGCCTTCATACTTACTGTAAAGCACTCGATATCTGGCTTCATCTGATAGGCCATGTAGGCTATGAGGCTACTATCCAGTCCACCGCTTAAGAGAATCCCTCCCACGGCGTTGTCCTTCATTCTTCTCTCCGTAGCCTCTTCCAGTAATTGGGCCAGCACCTTCTTAGCCTGGTCGAAATTCTCAAATTCGGGAGTTTGTACAGCCTGACAAGTATATTTCTGGAATCCCAGTTCCCGGGAATAAACATAGCCAGGCGGGAACTCTTCAATATCGTCAACCACCCCTACCAGGCTCTTTGCCTCAGACGCAAAGCATAATCTCCCATTATTATGTCCATAGTAGAGCGGTTTTACGCCCACATCATCCCGTGCCAGGACCAGCCCATCTCCATCAGCTATAGCACAGGCAAAGTCCCCTTCCAGTTTCTCAGCAAATTGGGTGCCAAACTTCTCGTAGAAATACAGCACAGCCTCTGCATCGGTCATGCCTGCCACCTCTGGGTTATATATACGCCCGTCAAGGACAACTGCTTTGTGATTCGCAGACGTATGATGTGCCCCGGCTTTCGAGCTTCCACCCACATTCAACTCACAGCATCCCAGACTTATGTTCCCTGTCTGATTTATCCAGGTCTCGTGCGGTCCCCTATGCTTAATTCCGTTAAGCATGGCACCTAATTCAACATTGCCAGTCCCCTGGATTCCCGCAATTCCTGCCATATTCAAACTCCTCCTTGAAATTTTTCCAGCACCTCAAGGGCTTGAAAACCATCTATGCAATAGGCATCTGCCCCTATCTCCTGAGCGAACTCCTCGGATACCGCCGCACCTCCAACCAAAACCTTGACCTTGTCTCTGAGATTATTTTCCTTCAGCGTTTCAATCACCTCCCCCATGCCGACCATTGTGGTGGTTAATAACGCGGAGAGTCCCAGATAATCAGGTTTATATTCCCCAACCGTCTGCACAATCTTTTCCGTAGGCACATCTATGCCCAGGTCATTCACTTCATATCCAGTACCCCTGAGCAGGATGGCAACGATATTCTTGCCAATATCATGCAGGTCTCCCTTCACCGTAGCTATAACAAATTTCCCCTTGGAGGCAACCCCAGCTTTTTCCAGATGTGGCTTCAGAATGTCCATAGCTTTGCTTACCGCCTCAGCCGAGGCCAACATGTCCGGGATAAAATACTCCTTCGCCGCAAACTTATCCCCTACAACCTGCATCCCCGCGGTTAAACCTTGCTTAATGATTACCTGTGGGTCAATATTGCTCTCAAATGCCAGTTGTGTTAACTCCACCACCCCNGGCTTCCCCACCATATCCTCTTCTATCCCCTCATCATCGCTGGTACTCCTCCCTTGAATNACGTTGTCCTTAAGTAAAGCAATTATGTCCTCAGACATTATGCTTGCCCTCCTTCATATATATTCAACCGGGGCAATATGCCGGGTATCTCCTTAAACACTCTCCCGGTGGTAGCTGCATCAATATGCTCGACAGGTTGAGATAAAAGCTCCTCCATCCTTTTCTGGGCTAGCGCCAACACGTTGTCCTCCAAATCTTCAGATTCAAAGGGATAAGGCAACGAAAGTTGCCCACTGCGCAACATGTGGCGAATATGGCGAATATATAACTTCTGTGATGTCCCCATCACCTCTCTTATCTGCTTTAAAGCGTCAGAAATTTCTTGTTCATCTATTCGCGGTGGCCGTAGGAAGAACTTGATCATTTGAAAATGAGCATCATCTAAAACGGCCTGGACAGGACAAAAGGTGGCATTTTTATCCAGCAGTCCATAGGCACAATGCAAGTATTGCGGCCCACTTAAGGTAATCACAACATCTGAGAATAACCTCTCTATCGAAGATTGAATTCCGGGTATCTTCGCATCACAAACTCCAGAGGTAGAGTAGCAAGGTAGCTGGTAAAAGTGAGCCATCTGGACGCAGTCAATATTATACTGGCTTGATTCAGGAGCACCATAAGAGTCGTGAAGGTTGTCCATTCGAGCCCTCACAGGCACACTTCCATAAAGTACCGGTGTTCCCCCATTTACCAGTTGACTTAAGGTTATACCCGCTAGAATTTCAGCATTTATTTGAGCCACAATGCCATCTTCCCTGATAGGAGCCGTGGTCCCACCCTGAGGCGCAACAGAAACTACTACAGGTAGCCCTCTCCTACAAATTTCGATTAATGTCTGACTGGTATCATCAACAAATTGCAGAGGGCTTTTGACTAAACAGGTAATAAAGGAAATGACAGGGTTCTCCTTAAATTGTTCCTCCCCTCCAGCCACTATCTCCGCCATCTTTACCACATTATCCAGTTGCTTCAGGCTGGTTAACCCCGCCATAACATGCTTGGTAGTATTATTTAAACAGGCGAAGAACTTGTTAACATCCTTATTACCCTCTGTAATGTCCTTATCCTGGATATTCACGGGACGGATGAAAGCATCCAGGCTTTCCAGGTGCTCACATAAGCGAGCTGCCTGGCAAAGGTCGAGAACAGTCCCCCGTCGCGGGTGAAATTCAGGCACCTGAATCTCAACACCAGGAGTAGATTTTTTGACATAAGTTTCCAGCACAAGATCAAGCCAGAAATTAGTTTCAGAGCCGGTGACAAAAAATACTCTCGGCTCCTCCCCATTCAATACCAGGCTATTATCCTTATTCCTGGCACCTAATGTGACTACTTTAGGCGCACTCTCGATGGCATCTAGAACGAGATTCTCCGGTATTTTTACCAGCCAGCAAGGATTATCAACATCAGAAACCAGTGTCACCTCTGCGCCGTTAGCATGAAATATCTCCGCTGCTTCACGATTAAAAGATACCATGCCGGGGTCATTCAAAATCTGCATAGACGCATGATGGATTTGCTCAACTTGCTCTTTGGTCATCCTTTCGTACGGAGCTTGTACCAGAATCCCTTCTCTAGACATTGTCAAAAAGCCCCTTCCTGTATGCTTTTAAATAGTCTTTGCAATGGACATCCTTCCCTAATAGCATTTCCCCTAGCCTAATGGCAGCCATAACAGCTTTGTGTAGTGGATTCACAATTACTGAATTCAGGCCGGCATACATGAGCATTAACAGGAAGGCCTGGTTTATTATCGGCCGCTGGGGTAAGCCATAGGAAATATTGCTCAAACCCACAATAGTGTTAGCCTCAGGATACCTCAGCTTGATTTGTTCTACTGTCTTTAAGGTAACCTGCCCCTGGGTATTGTCTACCCCAATGGGCAACACCAGGGGGTCGAAATATATCTTCTCAGGTGGGATGTTATAGTGGCTCAGGCCTTCTAAAATTCGGTCACATGCCTCTATACGCTCTTCCACTCGCGATGGTATGCCACTGTCACCCATAGCAAGAGCAATAATATCAACCTGATACTTGGCTACCAGAGGTCCTATAGTTTCCAGTCTAGCTTTCTCAGCATTAACTGAGTTAACCATTGCCACGCGACCTTTACCTTGCTCTAATCCAGCCTCAATTACCTTAGAATCAGCACTGTCCACAACCAGCAGCTTATCAGTAACCTCGCAGACTATATCACTTAACCACCTGATGTCCTCAATTTCCTGCTCTGCGGAACCTCCACCCCTTCCCACATTTATTTCAAGGTAATCTGCAGCACTCTGAGCTGAAGCTAGCCCTTGGAGAAAAGAGCTATCACGCGTCCTTATTGCTTCTGCTACTCTCTTGCTAGTAGCATTTATATTCTCACCGATAATCAGCATAGCTTCTCAGTCAATTATTTCAGGAAACTCGGTTAATATCCTGTTTGTTATGTGGGCAGGCAACTTACGTATGGGTTTTCCCAAGATTTCTTCTACTCGTTCTTTCGCCCTCATAAACGTGTCCTTGCTTCCTTGTTTCTCCCATTTTTGTCTAAATTCCCTGTTGCTCAAAGTAGGCTCATAATGCTCTCCACGCATGTAGCTTCTCGTATGCTTGCTGGAAACAAAATGACCACCAGGGCCCACCTCCTTGAGTAAATCAAAAGCCAGAGTTTCATCATCCACTTCTATCCCTTTTACGGCTCGCATTACCATCCCCAATATTTCATTATCAATTACAAGTTTTTCATAGCTCACGGTGAGCGCAAACTCCATCAGCCCGGCAGCATCATGGATAAAGTTTGCACCAGCCAGGGCGCAGAGAAGGTTGGTAATAGAAGATTCATAACCACACTGGGCATCAACCACATTAGAATCACTCATGCCCCCGGTAGCATAAAAAGGCAGCTTGTAAAATTGAGCCATTTGAGCTCCAGCAGCGTTTAACAATCCCATTTCAACAGAGCCTGTGATGTATTTCAGATCACGGAGGCTAGTGCTGCTGGCCACAGAACCGTATATAACTGGTGTACCCGGATTGGCAAGCTGGCTAATCATCACTCCTGCCAAAGAGTCAACAACTTGCACGACCAATGTTCCAGCCAGTGTCACAGGCGCAGTAGCCCCACTGAGAGGCTCAGCAGGACATACCACCGGGACTCCCGCTTCAGCTATAGTTACCAGCATGTCGCCGTATAGAGAATCAATCTTAAAAGGGCTGATACTACAGGTTATCATGGATATGACGGGCCTCTCCCGCAGCCTTCGTGCAGACCCGGCGATGATTTGAGCCATTCTTATGACCTTGTTTACACCGTCCAGAGTATATACACCGCCCATAACATGCTTACGGGAATTGTCTAGACCGGCAAAGAACCGATTTACATCAACTTTTCCCACCGGAACATCGCTCGGATAGATAGGCAACATGAAGATGTGAATATTATCCAGACTATCCACAAGTCTGGCTATTGCTTTTAGGTCATCGAGCGTTGCTACCCTCTTATGCCCGTCCTTCCTATCAATAACATGGAGAGCGGTGCCACCAGTACCCGCATAGACTCTGCTGCCACCCAGGATTACATCATGTTTCTTGTGCCTGCCATACAACGTAACTTCGGGTGGAGCTTTGTTAAGCAAGATCATAACCATATCTCGGGGGATCCTTACACGCCGAGTCTGTTCATCCACCCGAGCATCAGTGTCCCTGAATAAATCAAGAGCTTTGTCGGAATTTACTTCAATGCCTACTTCCTCAAAAATTCTCATCGCTGTCTCGTGGACTCTCTCCACAGACTCTTCCGATAGAGGCTTGTACCTGCCACCCATCCTTTCCCCAATAGCTATTCCTGTCTCACTCATGGAGCAAACTCCTCCCTCCGAGTAGGACAATCCTTCTTATTACAGAAGCGACATGCAGAAGAAGTGGTGCAAGATTTTCCTACGCCTATTATGCCCGATATGGACTTGCGAGGCATCATCACGCATGCGCTGCTTAAATTGACTCCAATTGATTTATCATCAAAGACCCTAAAAAGCTCCTGTTGCTGCGTAATATCCCAGTCGCAATAGCCAGGACTGTAGCGCCAGCCTACTTTATCACCATTTGTGGCAGCGATGTTTCTTACCAAATCTTCCAGCCAATCCGCCACTTTCTCCACCGCTACTGAGCCTATACTATCCATTATCACCGACTCAAGCGTAAGCCCCTGTTTCATTAAACGTGCAACTTTCCTCTCCAAGCTTCCACCTATAGTTACCAAGAATAGAACAGCTTGACTACAGCCGGAAAATATCGGAGCAATGTGGCGGCTCGTAAAGACTAAGCCATCTACAGACAGCGTAGAACTGTTAACACCCACTATGGGCTCGATGGCATAGCAAGCCTGAGGCTTAATAAGTGCATGCGCTTCATCTAGTTGACTATCTATTACTGACGATACATGTGGTGTAGGACTCCGACCTCTTTTATAACCCAAATACTGACAGACTTCGTTCTTATTTATCTTCGCTTCAATGTCATTCACAACCCTTAACACTAGAAAACCACCTCTCCAAAAGTTTCCTGTGGCACAACTATCTCTACCTCCATATCCTTTGAGCGGTTAAACTGTGAGGCAGAATGAAGAGAAAAAGAAGACTAATTCAACAAATCGAGGTCAGTCATCAGACTGAGACAATGGTGAGATAACGAAGGCAAAATAACAATGCGCAGCAATGGAAGAGATATCACCACAGTAACTTACCAATTTCACAACTTTACCTTTTTCCTCCTCCCATTATTTGGAACTCACACGTTGGCTTCCCAGCACCATAATACAACCCCCGCGGAGCCAGCGTTAGTATAACCGCAGAGGTAAGCCCTGTCAAGGATAAGCAGGCTGGGCTTTGGATTGAGAGCGGAGTCATTGACCACCTTCGAAGTAATAAGCTAAACTAAACAACTGACCAGTTTAAATTTATATGGAGCAAGGAGGAAAATATGCTAGCTTTGGATGGTATGAAGGTTTTAGATCTTTCAAATTATGTGCCAGGTGCTCTTTGCACCACAATCCTGGGAGATATGGGAGCTGAAGTAATCAAAGTTGAGCCAGCTACACCGTTTCCAATGGAGGAAATGGGATTTTCGCCTAAGGGGGAAGAGAAGAGAAAGGAGGCTGCTTATTTTGCTCTTAACCGTAATAAGAAGAGCCTGGGGCTTAATCTCAGGTCAGAAACAGGACGCAAAATATTCCACCGCCTTGCTGAGGAAGCAGATGTTATTGTCGAAGGTTATCGGCCAGGAGTAGTCAAACGCATGGGAATAGACTATGAAACCATAAGTAAGCTAAACCCTAAGGTTGTTTACTGCTCGCTCAGCGGCTATGGTCAGGATGGGCCTTACCGTCTTTTCCCGGGACATGATATCAATTATATATCTATGGCTGGTGTTCTTGGCTTGATTGGTTCTAGTGAGGGCTTACCAGCTATTCCCTTGAATCTGGTGGCTGACTTCGCTGGTGCCTCTCTATATGGAGCTGTAGGCATTTTAATAGCTTTGCTAGCTAGAAATAAGACAGGTAAAGGGCAATTTGTGGATACAGCCTACCTGGATGGGTCCATATCACTGATGACCTGGTTCACATATCGCTACTTCCTTAACGGTACCATGATACAGAGAGGTGAATCATGGCTTCATGGTGCTTACCCCTATTATGGAGCATACGAGACTAAAGATGGTAAATACATTACTATTGGTTGTCTCGAACCTCACTTCTGGGAAAATCTCTGCCGAGCATTAGGAAAGGAAGAATACATTGCCCATAGCTGGAACATGGAACAAACTTATCACAAGCCGGATAAGAAATGCGAAGAAATGCGTTCCTTCTTGAAACAAACTTTTTTGACTAAAACGAGGGATGAATGGTTTGATCTGCTTATCCAAAAAGACATCCCCGTGGGCAAAGTTTATACAATGGACGAGGTCTTCGCTGACCCCCAGGTGCTCCATCGTCAAATGGTGATAGAGGTAGAAGACCCCACCCTGGGCAAAATCAAGCAAGTTGGTATACTTCCTAAGCTGTCGGACACACCGGGAAAGGTGAGAATTCTACCCCCACTCCACGGCGAGCACACTGATGAGATATTGCTGGGGTTAGGGTACGGCCAGGGGGAGATTGCGAGTTTACGGCAGGAAGGTGTGGTAGGTTAAAGGCCTACACCCGGTTTATTTCTGAAGAGGTGATAGTCAAAGGGGATGATAAAGGTCAAGCATGGTAACAGAGTGTCTTTTTTGTCGTATTGCCGCTGGTGAGATACCAAGCGACATAGTGTATCAAGATGAGGAGTTCCTGGCCTTTCGAGATATCCATCCTCAAGCACCCAAACACGTGATTGTTATACCCAAATCTCATATCGCGTCCTTAGCAGAACTTACTGAGCAACAACAAGGACTCTTGGGACGCCTAATACTAGTAGCCACAAAGCTAGCTGAAAAGGAGGGAATAGGAAAAAGCGGTTACCGCTTAGCGATAAACTGTGGCCCTGAAGGAGGACAGCTAGTCCCCCACCTTCATCTGCACCTCATCGGTGGCAGAAAGTTAGACGACCAGCTTGGGTAAAAATTCCTATATTAGCGACTGTAGGATTTCAGCCTAACGAGTAGTTCCTCTATAGCCTCGTCCGGGGTAGAGGCCCCGGCAGTAACACCAACGCGCTCCTTGCCCGTTAGCCAGGAAGCTTTGACTTCATCCGCTGTTTCTATCAACTGAGTTTCTACAATGGATGAGCACACTTCAAAAAGACGCCTGGTGTTGGCACTATTATATCCCCCCAGCACCAGCATGAGTTCGCTTCTTTTAGCCAGCCTTACAGCAGCTTCCTGCCGTCTCTTAGTAGCCTTACACAAGGTATTGATAATGCGCATTTCTTTAATTTTAGAAGAGAAGGTAGCCATGACCTGCTTGGTAAATTCGACAAACGCAGAGTGATTTTGAGTGGTCTGAGACATAATTCCTAGACGTGATAAGTGGCGGGAGGTGTTTATTTCTTTTACATCACAAACAGCTATACCCTGACCTCTCGCCCAGCCCAGTAGTCCTTTGACCTCAGAGTGCTCTGCCTCCCCAAAGATGACCACAGTAAAGCCAGCCTTGGCTAACCCCTCAGCCGCATTTTGAGCCTTGCGAACTATGGGACAGGTGGTGTCAATGATACGAATGTGGCGAGCTTCAATCTCAGATAGCACCTCAGGGCTCACTCCATGAGCAGGGATAGCAAGGGCTGTGCCCTGAACTAAGTCGAGGCTATCCACCATCTCCACTCCTACCGCGGTCAATCCTTGCACTAATTGACGATTGTGGGCCACAGGCCCCAAAGTTTCTATCCTCCCATATTTGCTGGCTGCCTTCCTTAACAGCTTTATAGCTTGTCTAACACCGAAGCACAAGCCAAGTTCTTGAGCCCTCTCAATCTCCATGTTCCCTGTAGACCCCCTGGCGCTCGAGTGGCAAAAGAGCAGCAATTTTCTTCATCATCAATTCAGTTGATGCTCTCATTATTGCTCTATTTAACCTGCCTTCCACCGAAGGAAACTTGAAGGGTTGACCAATATTAATGATTATGTGTGGGCGTTTCCACGGCCAGTTTATCCACTTAATCCTTTCTGTGCCAATAATGCCCACAGGAAGGACAGATACTCCCGTTCGCAAAGCAATCACCGCCGGGCCTGGTTTGCCCATAATGAGTTTGCCTTCCCGACTCCTCTTACCCTCCGGGAAGGTGCCCATGACTAGTCCTCTCTCCAAGATATCTTTGCCTTGCTCCAGTACCTGTCGCTTGTCCTTAATCGTACCCTTGCGACGTACCGAAACAGCCTGTGACCAGCGAATAAGAATTCTCAGAAAAGGATAGCGAAAAAGCTCCTCCTTGGCCATGAAAATAATCCACCGAGGAAAGTTAATCGCTAATAACGCTGGATCAAGAAGGTGAACGTGATTAGCCACTACGATGACAGGACCAGTTAAGGGTATATTTTCCTTTCCTCTCACTTCCCAGGAAACCAGACCTCTGGAGCAAGTTCTAGCTATGGCTAGGACAATCTTTTGCCATAGGCTCACCGGTCTACCGCCAAAGCATATATTTTGTCAACAACCTGTTCCAAGCTAAGTTTCCCCGTATCGATAGTTATAGCATCGGCAGCGGGCTTAAGAGGCGAAATGGCTCGCTGGATATCAACCTCGTCTCGATTCTTCAAGTCGGCCAAAACAGTATTATAGTCTAGTTCTCTCCCCTGCTCTAGTAATTCTTTGTAGCGACGATTAGCCCGTTCCTCCATGGCAGCAACCAGAAAAATCTTTAGTTCAGCCCAGGGTAAAACCACCGTCCCAATATCCCTGCCGGCCATTACTATCCCTCCACTTTGGGCCAATCCTCTCTGCTCAGACACCATTTTCTGACGCACTCCCGCCACCTTGGATATCAGAGGAACTTGCTCTTCTATCTCAGGGCAGAGCAGCTCAGCAGAAACATCCCCACCATCAACAAGAACAGAGAAATGCCCTTCCGGACACGGAATAAAATCAAATTTAGTATCTCTAGCTAGCTGAGAAAGCCTGTTTTCATCATCTGGAGGGATGCTCAATTTAACCACCTTCCACGTAAAAGCTCGATACATGAGGCCTGTATCAAAGAAGAGATAGACTAATCTCCTGGCTAGCAGTGACCCGACACTACTTTTGCCCACTGCTACCGGTCCATCTATGGTGATTAACTGCGGCTTCAAGCGTTCTTTTTTCATCTTACCATCCCTGATGAGACTCTCTCAAGTTTCCAATAACATACAACGGCTACAAGCTTAGTGGCGTTGACTTCGGTACAAGCTGACAACCACTATTAAGCCCAAAATCAAACTCAAGGTACAAGTACGAAACATAGTTGTGTAGTCAGTGACACCAGCCACGACACCCATAACTGTGGGGCCAAGAGCCAATCCAGCGTGGAGAAAGGCAGTAGTCATTCCCATAGCTAGCCCCCTTGCCTGGGGAGGAGTCATATCAGCAACCAAAGCATAGCTTGCTGACATGGCTATTCCCATGCCCACGCCATAAAAGGCAGCCGCCGCTATCAACTGAGGAAAAAGATGGACAGCGGAAATTAGGAGCATGGCAACACCGCCTATAGTCAAGCCTAGTAGCATCACAGGCTTTCTGCCAATCCTGTCTGATAGTTTGCCACCAGGAACTCTCAATAGAGTTGAACCAACATAAATAGCAGCAATAATAATCCCAACCCCAGCTTCCTCTATGCCCAAACCTCGGCCGAATAACGGCATGAAAATCAAGAGCGTGCCTGAGCCTACAGTGAAAAAGAAAGGCGCTGTTAAGCCGGCAAAGAGCCTCGGTTCCTTTAGCCAGTCCCGATGACTACCACTAATTATCTCCTTTGTGCCTTCCTGACGAATGAAGCTCAACCTGGCAAGAACAAAAACAAGTCCCAGCAATGGGATAACACTGCAACTATAAAAAACTATGTTAAAACCAAAATAACTCAACAACAAGCCTCCAATAAGCGGCCCAACAACTAAAGCTGACTGCGTTGCAGTGGTAAGCCAACCTACAGCTTCACCCCAGCGCTCCGGAGACGCTGCTTTAAGCAGCAATGCCACTGTTGCAGGAAAAAATATAGCGCAGGCCAAGCCGTGAAAGGCTCGGACAAGGCCGAGTTGAGTTAAATTGCTAGCTAGGGGATAAAAGAGCGGAGCCAGTGTGTAAATGGCCAGACCGGCAACTAACATTCTATGATAGCCTACTCTATCGGAGAGCATACCAAAGGGAATCATCGCTATGGCAGTAACATAGGAATAGCCAGCTAATATGAAGCCTAGCTCAGATGGTGAAGCACCCATCCCATCAGCATAATAGGGCAGGACTGGAATCAGAATGCTGAAGCTAATGTTAGCAGCAAAACCTGTTATACACAGCGTGAGTAAGACCTGACGCCTATTCACAATTCAGCTCCAAATTGACTAACAAGGTAAAGGGAATCTGACCACAACTCATGCCACCAGAGAGAAGAATGGATTCCCTGAAATACCAACTCCTAAATCAATAGTAAACAAGACCTAAATATAGCAGATGATGAGCCAACTTAAATAGTGTTTCGCATTTCTTGCTCAAAGACAAGCCTAGAGGTATTATGTTTAAGGCGTCGAACTGAATTGACATGCGCAACAAAGTTACGGTTATAGGGGCAGGGAATGTCGGTGCCACTTGTGTCCATCAATTAGCACAGAAAGATTACGCCGACATTGTTCTGGTAGATATTATTGAGGGTTTGCCCCAGGGTAAAGCTCTGGATATTCTTCAAGCTGGCCCTATTATTGGCCACGATTCCCATATCGCGGGAACCACCGACTATACGGATAGCGCTGACTCCGACGTGGTGGTTATCACCTCTGGTATGCCTAGAAAGTCCGGGATGAGTCGTGATGACGTGTTATTGAGCAATATGAAAATAATCCAAGACGTTACCAAAAAGGTGGTTGAATACTCGCCTAACTCCATCATTATTATGGTGACCAATCCAGTGGATGCCATGACACAGCTAGCTCTTCATACGAGCAAGTTTCCCCGAAATAGGGTTTTGGGGCAATCTGGCATCCTGGATAGTTCCAGGTTTAGAACCTTGATTGCTCAGGAACTCGACGTTTCTATTGANGANGTATTTGCCTGCGTTCTAGGGGGACACGCTGATACAATGGTGCCGATTCCNAGGCTTTGCACTGTGGCTGNCATCCCCATCACTGAACTTCTTCCCAAGGAGAAAATTGAGAGTTTAGTACAGCGTGTGGTGAATGGAGGGGGAGAGATACTCAATCTACTCAAGACAAGCGCCTTTTATGCCCCTGGAGCAGCAGCAGCCCAGATGGTAGATGCCATAATCCTGGATAAAAAGGAAATCCTGCCCTGTGCTACTTATCTGGAGGGGGAATATGGCATTGACGGAGTGACAATTGGGGTTCCAGTTAAACTAGGTAAGAATGGGATTGAGCAAATAATAGAGCTGAAGCTGGATTCTGAAGAAGCTTCAGCTCTGAAGAGGTCTGCAGAGGCAGTACGAGAGCTAATTAAAGTTATGCATCTGACGTAAGGAAGATGAGAGAGATTCAGGCCAGCGATGTTACCCACACCGTAGATAGCTTATGTCAAGAAGCTAATTTCTTTCTCCCTGAGGATGTTCTGCTTGCTCTGAGACAAGCTCGAGCTACAGAGGAGTCACCGCTGGGGCAACAGGCACTGGAGCAGATTTTGGAGAATGCCGAGATAGCTCAAAGGGAGAGAATACCCTTATGTCAGGACTGTGGTTCTGTGGTGGTCTTCCTGGAACTGGGGCAAGATGCCCACATCGTTGGTGGTGACCTCTACACTGCAGTACAGGAAGGAGTGCGGCAAGGTTATCACAAGGGCTATTTACGCAAATCAATGGTATACCAGCCTTTCTCCGCCCGGGTGAACACGGGGGACAACACTCCCGCTATCATTCACACCGACATAGTCTCTGGTGACAAAGTCAAGATCGTCGTGATGCCCAAAGGGAGCGGCAGTGAGAATATGACCCGTTCAGGCATGTTGCTACCAACTCATGGCCGCCAGGAAGTCATAGATTTTGTGGTCACTGCTGTGGATGAGGCTGGTAGTAATCCTTGCCCCCCGGTTATTGTGGGTGTGGGAATAGGAGGGACAGCCGAGAAAAGCTTACTCCTGGCTAAGAAAGCATTGTTACGCCAGGTGGGCAAGCCAAATCCAGATGCTGAAGTGGCTGAGCTAGAAAGGGAAATTCTCCGAAGAGTTAATAATCTAGGCATTGGACCTCAAGGCTTTGGTGGCAGAGTCACCGCCCTGGCAGTTCACATTGAGGTCTTCCCTACCCATATCGCCAGCCTGCCAGTAGCGGTTAACTTGCAATGCCATAGTGCCCGGCATAAGGAAGCAATCCTGTGAACTCAGATGAAAGGTATGTTAAGCGCTGTTTTTCCTTTAGCAGTTTGCTCACTTCCCTTTAAATACTGGTTTCCTTTTCTCCAAGAAAGCTTTTATTGCCTCGGCATGATCCTCCGACTGGAGAGTGCTGCGAATCGTTACCTCCTCCCAAAGCATCTGCTTGTGGAAATCGCTATCTAACCCTTGATATAGCCCCTTTTTAGCTAACTGCATAGCCATTGGTGCTCCCGCAGCTATAGTTTTTGCTAATTCAGAGGTAACCTTTTGCAGTTCGGATAATGGAACAGCATCATTAACTAATCCTATCTCCTTAGCTTCTTTGCCCGTGATAGTCTTGCCAGTGAATATTAACTCGCAAGCTTTAGCTATACCTACCCGCCTGGGTAGTATATAGGTTGAATTCATCTCCGGGGTAACGCCTACACTAGTAGCAAAAGGCATCGCCAAGCTAGCATCCTCTGCAGAAACTATTATGTCACAACTTAGTGGCAAAGTTACCCCCCATCCCACACCCATGCCATTTATGGATGCAATCGTAGGCTGTGGCATATCCCTCAAGGCTAAACGAAATTTAGTTACCCAAGCAGCTACATCATACACCGCCCCTCCACGTTTTCTTTGCTCTACCATGCTACGAGCCCACTCAAGATCCAGTCCCACAGTAAAGGCACGGCCACTGCCGGTAATGACAAGCACTTTTATTGCATCATCTTTGGCTAACTTGTTAACCGCATCAAGTACTTCCTCACACATTTGCTCATTGAGAGCATTAAGTCTGTCAGGACGGTTGAAGGTAAGAGTAGCTATATTTTCCTTTTTTTGAAGCAATATAGTTTCGTAATCCATTAATCCCCCTTTTTTCTTAATTTTACCCATTCTAACTTGGATGCTTAAGTAGTTAAATATCCAAAGGGCATTTCTACTTGCTTAAAGTCAGGCAAAATAAATGATGAGAGCTTTATATTTATACTTATATAAGGTTCCTCATCTCCATAAAAACAATTGAGGGTGTAAAATGAATAGTATTAAAGCCTTCATNAAAACTNAAAAGTAGAGGAGGACAATACCGTGTCTAAAAGAGTTAAGCTTCCCTTGACTGACGAGGTTTTGCCAGACCTCAAAGCTGGAGACAGCGTTTTACTCACTGGCACCATTTACACAGCTCGCGATGCCGCCCACCAAAGGATGATTGAGTCCCTGGAAAAAGGGCAACCCTTGCCCTTCGATATCAAAGGTCAAACAATATACTTTGTAGGCCCTTCCCCACCCAATCCAGGTCAGGTAATCGGCTCTGCTGGCCCCACCACCAGTAGCCGCATGGATGCCTATTCACCTCGTTTGATGGCCGAAGGCCTCAAGGGGATGATTGGCAAGGGTAGCCGCTCACAGGCAGTAAGAGAGGCTATGAAGAGATATAAGGTGGTATATTTCGCCGCCACTGGTGGTGCTGGTGCTCTTATCTCCAAAAGCATTAAGAAAGCAGAGCTAATAGCTTACGAAGACCTGGAAGCTGAAGCAGTTCACCAATTAGAGGTGGAAGACTTGCCTGTGATAGTGATAAATGATATTTACGGCGGCGACCTTTACCAGGAGGGAAAGGCTAAATACCATATCAAAGACTAATTTCTAGTCTTGCTTGCTCTCAACTACCACACTAGCAGCGGAGGGGGTGGGATTCGAACCCACGTTCGCTGTAACGCGAAAACGGTTTTCAAGACCGCCACCATAAGCCACTCGGTCACCCCTCCGAATCCTAATTCAAGTATAGGAAATACCACTGCCAACGGTCAAACTATTCCGACACAGTTTTGATGCCGTGCAGGGTGAATACATGTCGTTTACACCCTCTTTCCATCGCTGCTATAATGCAAGCAAAGCAAAGGAGGTAACCTGAAATTGGAACTACAAAGGATTAGTCAAGTTTTAGATTCCTATGTTCGTCCGGGGACTTTTCCAGTGGCCATCAAAATGGTTAGCTCAACGAGTGAAATTCCCAAGAAAGCCAGGATGCCAAAGCGAGACTTGGGAACGCCGATGCCGGTATGCCAGAGTATAGCTTTAGCTCGGCGTTATGGCTGGGTGATGGCAATGGGCGAGGAGGATATGCTTTGCCCGCTTGGCGCACTCACATTAGGCTTTCTGCCAGCCAAAGCCAAATTCCTTGATGGTAGCTTCAATGTCCCCTTCTGGGTAAAGAATCAAGATGTCAGAGCTAAAATAGCTCAAGATTTACCCCAGCTTGAACAGGGAAAATACACCCATCTCGTGGCAGCACCCCTTCATCGGGCCGATTTTGAACCTCAGGTCATTATAATCTATGGTAACCCAGCTCAGATATCTAGATTAATACAGGCTAATTTATATGGGACAGGTGAACCTATCGTTTCAAGCAGTATAGGCGGCTTGGCTTGTGGTGAACAGATTACCAGAACGATTCTGACTGACCAGTACCAGTTCATTGTAGTTGGCGGTGGTGACCGAGCGATTGCCCAAACACAAGACCATGAGGTTTCTTTCGCCATACCTATGAGCAAAATGGAAGCCCTAATCGAGGGACTTGAAGGAACCCATAAGGCTGGGATGAAATATCCGACTCCTTCTTTTCTCACATTTAAGGCAGGATTTCCTCCAAGCTTTAGTGAGCTCATGGACTATTTGAAGCAAGGTGGTTAGCAATCAGGAACGCTGTGTAATTTTCATTGAACGACCCACGTTGTTCTATTAAAAACTAATGCGGCGCAATCCGTTTTGCTCTAGTTAAGATAGATGGGTAACACTTTATCTGAATTTGCATTTGTGCTAAAATCCTTTCCACCCTGGCTAGAGATTGATAACAGCGAAGACCAAGTATAACTTGATTAGCGGGAGGTTAGATGCCCATTTACGAATTTTTGTGTCAGGATTGTGACAGGAAAACAAGTATCTTAGTAAGAAGTGTCTCAACTCCCTTCACCCCAAAATGTTCCTTCTGTGGCAGCACCAACGTATCCCGCACTGTTTCAGGTTTCCTGTACAAAAAGTCAATGCAATCTATATGGGAGGAAAGTGGCGAACCTAGCTTGTATCCCGGCGATGATTACTATAAGCGCCCCGAAAACATCGGACGATGGACAGAGAAGAAGTTCAAGGAAATGGGCGAGGAAATACCACCCAGGGTACGAAATATGATAGACGCAGCCAGGGAAGGGATATTACCAGAGCCAGCGAGGGATTTAAAAGGTGTCTCTCCAACCGCTTCGTATGATTGATGCTAACTTCAATCGCTCAAGTGAAGGCTTGCGTTTTCTTGAAGATGTGGCCCGCTTTATCCTCAATGACACTGCATTAACTCAGCAGCTTAAAAACATGCGCCACAACTTAGCCAATGAGGCAAAATCGCTAGGCATAAAGCTTTTGTCTCAAAGAGACTCAGAACATGATGTTGGCATCAGCACTGAAGCAATCCCACAGCAAGACCTCGCCGGTGTCATCACAGCCAATGCTAAAAGAGTGGAGGAATCTTTACGTGTAATTGAGGAACTGGCCAAACTAGCGGAGATAAGTCCGATGTTAGACGCAGCCAGATTTCAGCAAGCACGTTTTGCCCTCTATGCCCTGGAGCAAGAACTGGTCTCCAGGATATTACGCCAGGACAAGCTAAAACAACTAACTGGACTTTATGTCATCCTGGATAAGCAAACCTTAGCTGACAGGGATGTGCTGGAAATCGCTAGCCAGGTCATTCAAGGTGGCGCCAGGGTTATCCAGTTCCGTGATAAGCAGAGCGCCAGGAGAGAATTACTGCCCGTATGCCAGAAACTCAAGGACTTATGTGCCAGGTCAACCACCCTACTCATAATCAATGATTACCTTGACTTAGCCTTAGCAGTTGATGCTGATGGGCTTCATGTCGGTCAGAAAGACTTGCCCTTGCCCGTAGTCCGAAGAGAAATGCCCCTGGATAAAATAGTGGGCTGCTCTGTTACCACAGTGCCTCAAGCAGTGAAGGCACAAAAGGAAGGAGCAGATTATATCGCCGTAGGCTCCATATTCCCCACAGCAACAAAAGAGGATATCACCATACTTGGACTAGATAGGCTCGAGCAAATCAGACAGGCAGTGTCCTCGCCTTTAGTAGCCATCGGTGGCATTAGCGAGGATAATATTGAGCAAGTTGTGGCTGCGGGTGCTGATTCTGTAGCCGTAATTAGCGCTGTCTTGAGTAAAGAAGATGTTAAAACAGCCACACAGCGATTGACAACAAAAATAGACTTGGTCAAAGAAAAATGTCACAACAGACAGAAGATTTAGAACTCGTTGCCACGGAGATTTACCCCCACTTTGTGGCCCAGAATGAGGCCAGGGAGAAAACTCTACGTCTGTGTCGTCAGATAATCCAGAATAGTGCCAATGCTATACGCGCTGTGCATCGTCAGGAAGAAGATAAGGCCAGGCACCTCCTCCACTTGACCCACGATTTAATCCAAGACATAAACAACGACCTCAAGGAACACGGCGAACTGCTTCATTCAGGCTTTGTTCACGATGCCCAAAAGGAGTTTGCTGAAGGATGCATCACCCTAGCCTTAATTAACCAGGAAAATTTGCCTCGACCCGCAGCGTTAGGCATTGGCTACGCTGCTTACCTCAATGGGCTAGGTGAAGCCATGGGTGAGTTAAGGCGCTACATCCTGGATAGTCTCAGGCGAGGAGATTTCTCTCGCTGCGAAGAGATGCTAAGTACGATGGACGATGTTTATGGAATACTAATGACTATGGATTTCCCAGAGGTTGTCACTCATGGTTTAAGACGAACTACGGATGCAGTGCGAGGCATTGTAGAAAGGACTCGGGGCGACCTGACAAGCGCCTTGAGGCAAAAAGATTTAGAGGCAAAACTTGACAATTTTGGCACTAAACGGTGTTGACAAAAGCAATTTTTGGTATTAAAGTTTTAGCTTTGGCATGCTGGAATATAAAAAGCACATAAAATAAGGCGCTTAATTTATGGTAAGCGCCTTATTTTATTAACGAAAGGAGGCTAAAGCAGTATGAACCTTATATGGATTTGCGTAATTGTAGGGCTTATAGGTGCGGGCGTAGTGGCATATTTTGTGCGCTATGTTTTGGCACAGGATGAGGGCTCAGACAAGCTTAAAGAGATTTCTGCTGCCATCAGGGAAGGTGGGTTGGCTTTCATCACCAGGGAATATCGCACTTTGGCTATTGTGGTGGCTGTACTAGCCATTATCTTTGCATTCGTCCCTGAGTTAGGCTGGAAAGTGACTGTGGCCTTCCTCTTTGGCGCCGCATGTTCTATGGGTGCTGGCTATGCCGGTATGAACATGGCACTCAGGTCCAATGCCAGGACCTGTGCTGCAGCACAGAAAGGCTTGAACCAGGGGTTGAGAGTTGCCTTCAGGAGTGGAGCAGTTATGGGGCTAACCGTGGTCAGCATTGGCATTATCGGCTTAGCCCTCCTCTATTTCGTCTGGCATAACGACCCTAACTTCCTGGCTATAATTCCAGCCTTCGGTGTAGGAGCTTCAGGTGTAGCCCTTTTTGCCAGGGTAGGCGGCGGCATCTTCACCAAGGGAGCTGATGCCGGCTCTGATTTGGTGGGCAAGGTGGAGGCAGGGATACCAGAGGATGACCCCAGGAATGCCGCAGTCATAGCTGATAACGTGGGCGATAATGTCGGCGATGTATGTGGCATGGGTGCCGACCTATTTGAGTCTTATATCGAAACTGTTATTGCTTCTATGACATTGTGCGCCGTTGCCGTAGCAGTCGGACTAGTTTCCGATGCCAAGATTGCCTGGTATCTACCTATGCTAATTATGGCTGGCGGACTGGTAGCCTCTGTAATCGGCTGCTTTTTAGTCCGGGTAGGAGAGAAAGTGGAGATGGGTGCTCTCCTGGGAGCGCTACGTCGTGGCACGCTCAGCGCCACGATACTGACGGCGATATTTGGCTTTTTCGTGGTCTATTTCCTCGCCGATAGTTTAGGCCCGTTCTGGGCCATGCTTGCCGGTCTTATAGCTGGCGCACTTATGGGGGAAAGCACCAACTACTTTACCTCCTATGCCTTTAAGCCCACACGGGAGATTTCTGAAGCTTCCACCGCTGGTGCCGGCGCTACTATAATCCGCGGCTTTGCCAACGGCATGATGAGCACATGGCCGCCTATCCTTTTGATAGCCATAGCTATCGTTGTCGCCTTCAAATGTGCCGGCTTCTATGGTGTAGCCTTAGCTGCTGTGGGTATGTTGTCCACTTTGGGCGTGACGCTGGCTACCGATGCTTATGGACCTGTGGCTGACAATGCTGGAGGCATTACCACTCAGGCAGGGTTACCCGAAGAGGTGCGTGAGAGGACCGATGCTCTAGATTCTCTGGGTAATACTACCGCAGCCACGGGCAAAGGGTTTGCCATTGGTGCTGCCGCGATGAATTCCCTGGGGTTAATTCTCTCCTTTGCTCTGGCGGCACAGATAGTAACACTTTCCTCCACAGGCGAGGTGATAGTACCACCAGCCTTAAGCTTGCTTAGTATGCCAGTTATCGTTGGTATAGTTCTGGGTGCCGTTATGCCTCCCGTGTTTTGCGCCATGACGATGAAATCAGTAGGGATAACTACAGAGCTTATCGTAAACGAGGTTCGGCGACAATGGCATGAGATAAAGGGCATAATGGAGGGAACCGTCAAGCCTGAGTATGGTAAATGTGTAGATATTGCCACTTCAGCAGCACTGAAGCAGATGCTGGCTCCCTCGATACTGACGATAATTATGCCTATACTTGTGGGATTAATTCTGGGCAAATATGCCCTGGCTGGCTTCCTTATTAGCGCCTTAGCCACAGGCTTTATCTTCGCTGTCACCCTGAACAATGCCGGTGGCGCCTGGGATAATGCTAAAAAGTTTATTGAGGCAGGGAATCTCGGTGGTAAAGGCTCGGAGACTCATAAAGCAAGCGTGGTGGGAGACACCGCCGGTGACCCTATGAAAGATACCGCCGGACCATCTCTCAACATAATGCTTAAGCTGATGTCGGTAATTTCATTGCTATTAGCACCGGTATTAATAAACTTCACTGGTCTGATTTAACCATAGCAGCGTTGTCACTCTGAGCCCTTCGAACGCACCCTCACCTTCTTCCTCTCCCTTCAAGGGAGAGGTTAGGTGAGGGTGCCAATCATTCCGTATTCGCAATACCGAAGCCTCATTCGTAGCATCAAAAAGAAAAGGGGCCTCGCAATACCGAAGCCTCATTCGTAGCATCAAGGCTTTAGCCTCGATGGGCAAACCTAAAGGTTCACCCCTACATCTATACCAGCAAAGTGGCATAGAAGCATGAAAAGCGACGTGTCACTAAGCATTTGGACGAGTACATCCCTTTGAGTAGCATCAGCACTGATGCTACAATAAAAGGGAACATCATGCCAGACGCCATATTTGTTAAAGGTGCCAGGGAGCACAATCTTAAGGATATAGACGTTGTTATCCCCAGGAACAAGCTGGTGGTTATCACCGGCGTTTCTGGCTCAGGCAAAAGCTCTTTAGCCTTCGATACCATATATGCTGAAGGGCAACGCAGGTATGTAGAATCTCTCTCTGCTTATGCTCGCCAGTTCCTGGGGCAGATGGAGAAGCCCGATGTGGATTATATTGAAGGGCTTAGCCCGGCTATCTCTATTGACCAAAAAGGGCCGCCTCGTAATCCAAGGTCTATCGTAGGCACAGTGACCGAGATTTACGACTATCTGCGACTCCTCTTTGCCCGTATTGGACACCCGCACTGCCCTAAATGCGGACGCGAGATTTCCCGCCAGACAGTGCAACAAATCGTAGACGCCGTTCAGGAAATACCTGAAGGGAGTCGCATTATGATTTTGTCACCGCTAGTTAGAGACCGCAAAGGTGAACACCAAGTAATACTTCAGGACCTACAAAAGGCAGGGTTTGTTAGGGTTCGCGTTGACGGGCGCATCTATGACCTTTCAGAAGAATTCCAGCTAGATAAGAACAAAAAGCATACCATAGAGGCGGTGGTTGACCGCTTACAGATAGATAAGGATGAACATACCACTCGGCTTGCTGATTCTATTGAGACAGCATTGAAACTGGGGTCAGGGGTGGTGCTTATCTCCATCGCTGATGGACAGGAATTGCTTTTCTCGGAACACTTTGCCTGTGTCTATTGCAGCCTTAGCCTGGGAGAAATCGCCCCCAGGACATTCAGCTTCAACAGCCCTCATGGTGCCTGCCCTGCTTGCACTGGACTGGGCTGCAAATTTGAAATCGACCCCAATTTGGTTATCCCTAACAAGGAGCTAAGCTTAGCTGAAGGAGCTATCCAACCCTGGTCAAGAAATGGGACAANGAGCACCTGGTATAACAGCATACTTCAATCTCTGGCCCACCGCCACGGCTTTTCCCTATCCACACCGGTCAAGAACCTAACCGAGGCTCAGCTCCACTTAATTCTTTATGGTGATGGTGGGGAGATGATTCCCACCACATATGAGGACCGCTATGGCAGAATGCGTCAGTATTACACAAATTTTGAAGGCGTCATTCCACATTTGGAGCGTCGCTATCGAGAGACAGATTCCGATGCTGTTCGGGCTGATATTGACCGTTATATGTCATCCCACCCCTGCCTTGTATGTCAAGGAAAGAGGCTCAAGCCAGAATCTTTAGCTGTTACTATTGTGAGCAAAAATATCATGGATGTTACCGCCCTATCTGTTACTGAAGCCCTGGAGTGGGTAAAACAACTAAGCAGCCAAATCAGTCCTCGTGAACTTACCATAGCTAACCAGATTATCAAAGAGATTCACGCCCGCTTGGGCTTTCTCACAGATATAGGTTTAAGCTATCTAAGCCTGGACCGTCCTTCCGCCACACTAAGCGGTGGTGAGGCACAAAGAATCCATCTGGCTACTCAAATCGGCAGTGGACTCACCGGTGTACTCTATATTTGCGATGAACCTACGGTAGGTTTGCACCCTGCTGATGGCTCACGTCTTATAACCACGCTGAAGCGACTCAGGAATCTGGACAATACCGTAATTATTGTAGAGCATGATGAAGCTATGATGAGAGCCGCGGATTACATCATTGACATGGGTCCTGGGGCTGGTAAACAGGGCGGAGAAGTGGTAGCCACAGGAACATTGCAGGACATCATGGATTGCCCTGAGTCAATAACCGGGCAGTATCTCTACGGGGCAAGGCAAGTCCCCTTACCACCTAAACGCCGCCTCAGCTCAGGGAAAGAGCTGGTAATTAAAGGCGCCAGGGAGAACAACCTGAAAAATATCGATGTCCCTATTCCTCTAGGCAAGTTTATTTGCATCACCGGCGTTTCTGGAAGCGGCAAAAGCTCCCTCATCAATGAAGTCCTGTATAAAAAGCTAGCCCGACTTTTCTACCGGGCCAAAGAGATACCGGGCAAATGTGATGGCCTGATTGGTATGGAATATATTGATAAAGTAGTTAACATCGACCAGTCGCCCATTGGTCGCACCCCACGAAGCAATCCTGCCACTTATACCGGAATATTTACTCCCGTTCGAGAGCTTTTTGCCACTGTTCCTGAAGCTAGGATGCGGGGCTACCCTCCAGGGCGCTTCTCCTTCAATGTAAAGGGGGGCCGCTGTGAGGCCTGTCAGGGAGCAGGCTATGTTCAAATTGAGATGCAATTTTTGCCTGATGTCACCGTCCCCTGTGAAATATGTAAGGGAAAACGCTATAATCGTGAAGCGCTAGAAATCCACTTCAAGGGGAAAAATATCGCCGAAATTCTCGCTATGACTGTGGACGAAGCTTTAGCTTTCTTTGAGCACTTTCCTAGAATCAAGAGCAAATTAGAAACGCTTCGAGATGTGGGCTTAGGGTATATTTGCCTGGGGCAGCCAGCACCTACTCTTTCTGGAGGCGAGGCACAACGAGTAAAACTGGCTACCGAGCTATCCCGCCGTTCCACAGGCAAAACCCTCTATATGCTGGATGAACCCACCACAGGCCTTTCTTTCCCCGATATTGCTTGCCTCCTACAGGTGCTCCAGCGCCTGGTGGATTACGGAAACACGGTGATTGTCATTGAGCACCACCTTGATGTAGTCAAGAATGCTGATTGGGTCATTGACCTTGGTCCTGGGGCTGGTGATGCAGGTGGCTATATTATAGCTACTGGCACACCAGAGGAGATAGCACAAAGCGATGGGTCTTTCACAGGACAATACTTACGTGATAAAGTATTGAAAGGGGAAAGGGTATTATCATGAGCACAAAGGTAAATAGGAAAGAAGCCCTGGATTCCATTCAAGCCAACGTTCAGGATAAAAACATGGTGAAACACATGTTGGCTACTGAAGCAATTATGTGTGCTTTGGCTAAAAGGCTAGGGGAAGATGAAGAAGAATGGGGGCTTACTGGACTCCTTCATGACATAGATGTGGAGTTGGTTGAAGATGAAATGAATAGCCACAGTAAACTGGGAGCTGACATAGCCCGGGAGCTCGGAGCTAATGAGGAAATGGCTCATGCCATTTTGTGCCATAACGAAGCCCACGGCATCCCCCGAGAATCGAAATTAGATAAGGCGCTTTTCTGCGCTGACCCACTGAGCGGACTCATTACCGCCGCAGCCTTAGTTCGCCCCGATAAACTAAGTGGACTCACCACTAAATCGGTGATGAAACGTTTCCGCGAGAAAAGTTTTGCCGCAGGGGTTAACCGAGAGCAAGTGCTTAGCTGTCAGGAAATTGGCCTGGAATTGGAAGAATTCATCACCTTAAGCATCGAGGCGATGAGAGGCATAGCTTCAGAGCTGGGACTGTAGTATCGCTAATTGCAGTTAACCGCGAAACTCCTTAGAATTCTCCCTCCCGTCCCTTGCCAAATAAGGGGCGGTGAGGCGAGGGCAATTCCCTTTAGTTTAGTCCCTTGCCAAATAAAGGGGGGTGAAGGTAGGGCCTCCTTTCCCCCCATATCCTCTCCTATCAAGGGAGAGGAACCTTGTAAGGACTTATGCAGGATACT
>JGI24025J20009_10000412_pt1 | contig 33286 bp, 24 predicted proteins | sample Cruoilmetagenom3_FD_20009 | JGI IMG/M metagenome (IMG submission 20009) | reverse complement strand
TTAGCCTGTATGCAAGGAATATCATCCATTCAATGCCTCCTTAGCCTGTACAAGATTATCAAGCTTATGATAGGCTACATCACGGGGGAGTGACCGTTGACCACAATCAGGAGAGAGATACTGTATCTTTTCACCAAAAAGATCCAGAGCATTTTGGATATGGGAAGTAATTTCTTGAACAGGCTCGATACGTGTATCATCCGATCGAACACAACCGATACACAATGATTGGGGAAAAGAAAAATCTTGGAGTACGTCAAAAAGATCAGGGCGTGCCTTAAATTCATGAGAAAGAGTGTCAACGGGTAAATCAAAAATCTTGGAGACAACGGATGACACATTTCCACAGACGTGCAGAAGGGTAGGAAGTGAGATGTTATGTGTAAGGATACCTATCAGATCTCGGGCATATTCAGGAAAAGAGACAGAAAAAAAGGGTTCATCAATCCCCAAAATATCAACTGATGATTGCATTTCCTCCACTTCTTTTCTAAGTGCATGGGCAAAAGAAAAAGCCACCTCTTGCTCATCATGGTAATATAGATCAATGCATGATTTGGCCAGGGTATAGGGACCCGTAATAACACCCTTTAATTGCTTTTCTTGGGGGATAAAGGACTGGATATATCTTTGATCATCTACTGTTATTGGTTTGGTGTACCCTATGTCATCTATAATTTCAACTCGGTTTCTAAGGCGGCATCCTTTTAGTTTTCGGGCAAATAACTGGACAAAAGGATCACGTGTTTGTCCGTCAGAGAGAATATCAATCCTTGCTGTATTGAGATCATCTATTACTTGTTGAATGAGTGGTTTCCATGAATCACACGTATAGTGATGAAAATAATTCTGCATAATTTTTCCTCTATTGGGAAAAAGAGGATAGGAACCGATAATGGTGGTTTGAGGAATCATGGAAAAAACCTTTTTCGCGGATGCCCATCGCAGGGTTTTACCCCAAAGTAGTTCTCGACATATTCTGAAATAAGAATATCCTCCCAGGCAATCAAGGGAAACACAGACGAAGAGAGCGTAAGTGGCCCATAAAGCACATAATCGCCTCCAAACAGGGGGATAGTGGTATTTGATGATGCATCAACAATGGATTTCTTAAAGGATGTAAGCCAATGAGATTTTTCCACCACGTTATGGATGGCACAGCCAACAGGTAGACCATATTCTTCCTTGATTACCGGGATGGCAGCAATGGCTGCGCCGCTATTTTCCCCTGGTGCCATTGCCGCAGTGTCAATTAACAGTTTTTCAATACCTGCTTCTCTAGATATTTCTAGAAGACCTTTATTGAGAAGATGGGCGCTATTTTCTAGTATTTCAAGTCTTCCATCCGGGGAGTTATCTTTGGGGTTGAATGCTAAAATGATTGCCATGGCAGGGGGATATTTATGCAGGGTTTTTCTTTCCTTTTCAGTGATACCTATATGTATCGAGTTATAGATGGTACGGTGGAGGAGATCATGTTTTGCAAGGTGGCTGAGAACTTGTGGTTTCAGGTGGGGATCAATGATGTCAACAGAGAAGGGATGGTGGGAGGGGAGAGCAGAATTGATAAAATCAATAATAAGAGGGATATGTTTTTCATATCGAATAAAAAAATCAGGGATAGCCGGTATATGTGTGGTGTGACTTAGTGCCAACATGTCATCAAGATTTTTTTTTGCTTCTTTAAGGCGGGGTGCCCCTTTAAAAAATACTCCGCCAAAAAGAACCGTGGGGTGTTCACCGGGTTGCCCTCCAATAGAGATGCCACCGATACGAAATACTTTTTGTTCCTGGGTGAAAGAAAACATGTTATCTCCTTTTTTTTATCTTTCCTCTCCAATCTATAATAATTTTTGAATGTAATGCCCTTTTATCATCCCTTGGCTTACTGTAGATGACCGTCAGGCGCAGTGCGATGAAGGGGTCGCCGTAGCAGGAAGGGGACGTGTTGATAAGTTCATTTATTTTATTATCAAGACGGTTCTTATCCGCAATATTCATGAGGTCAATGATAACTACTTGGTTTTGAAATCTTTTAACAGCATCCTCTGAGAGGTTTTCGATATAGGGGATTGCGCCGGGGGCGGTATTGATTTTATTGGTATGATCAATTCCATGTTGGTGGAGTGCCTTGAGTGATGAGCCGGGTAAATGACCACGGATATCTTTTCCAATCAGTACGAGGTAGCGGATATGGGGATTGGAGATGACATTGGCCATGATTTTTTCTAGGCCAATGTTTTCTGTTTTAACGTGTCCATAAATAGCAACAGTTTGTGAGGGTATATAGTCGGTGGATAATAATACTGCTGCCACAGAACCGGTGGGGTGACACGGGGTGAAATCGCCAGGCCAGGGATAATATTTTGTTGTCATGACTTAGATTTCCTTGATTATTTCCAGGGCTAATTGGGGTTTTCGAATGGACATCACATGTGCACCTAGGAGGTAATTATTTTCTCGGGCAAAATCTCTGAGGGTATGATACATTTCAGTACAGATGTGCACTGATTCTTTACCCATGTCCTTTGATTGTTTTAGCCGGTTGATGAGGCGAGGAGACAGACCCGGAATATTTAATTGTTCCTTGAAAAAACGTATTGTTTTTAGGGAGGTAATGGGGCCTGACCCCACGAGTATTGGCTTTGTGGGATTTATGGTTTCCATGAAGTTAATGATATCTGTGGGTGTATAGGTGAGTTGGGTCATAAAAAACTGGCTTCCTGCTTGTATTTTTTTGTGGTATATCTCTTTTTCTTTTCTTCGTGTTGCCACCAGGGCTGATCCAACAAAAAAGGAAGTTTTTCCCTCACATGTTTTGGGTGAAAAAACTTTTTTTGTATCAAGATAACGGTTGTGGTATCTTTGTGCTGTTTCCTTTAACTCGGGCATAAAATAGCCCTGATTCAGATAGGCAGTGATGCCAGTGAGTCCCTCGGTTACATCGAGGAGAAAGGGACTGTGATGGTGATAGTCACCGGTGACCATTAAGAGGTTTTTTATGCCCAGATTGTATCCTCCCCAAAGAATGCTTTGGAAAAGGGGGATACTGTAATCCTGTATACGTATATTTGCGATAATATCCTTTTTGTAGATGTCCCTTAATTTTTTTCCATAGACAAAGGGATCCAGGCGAGGTTCACCCCGGGGATTATTGTAAAGACAAAACGCAGCTATTTTTGAGGGGATGTCAAGGGTAAGATAATTTGTGAGTTGTGTCCCCTTGGGTGAATCTGGCTCAAATGTTATAGGAAAACTATCTTTTTTGAGATGTTTTTGGAATGAGTCCATGAAGATATGCGATATATTCAATCACGGGTTATTAATATTTGGCATAATGATCTTTGTGTGGTTTTTGGTACCCTTGTACAATCTAGATGAACCATTTTTCTACAACGGTGGAGAAGGATAAACAGCACCATTGCTAGGGGAGAATAGCGCGCGTATGATAGAAAAAAAAAATGGGATGCTGCCGGAATAGTTGGTGACAAGTTGTTTGCGCAAAGGAGGTTTGGTGGTCACCAAACGTTATAAGAGTATTTATTATTTAAAATCAGATAATGTTTGTATGAAAAATATGCTTGGGAAAAAGACATGGCTTATTATTGCCATTGGATGTATCATTGTAGCTTCCGGGGCCATGGCTTATACTGCTGATGACCTCTATCTTTCAAGTAAAAATCTAGTGACGGTGAATATGCCTTCGAAATTGTTTAGTAATTCTCAGTCATCCCTCCTTGTCCTTGCCCATGATATCAAGGGTGTTCCATCAGATGAAAAGGTTACTGTTGATGTTATCCTTGGGGATGAAACATTTAATCTTTATGAGGGAAAGATGGATGACGGTGGATATGTGAAACCTCTCTTTACTGTTCCCAATATTACGGGAGAGGGAAAACTTGTGGTCACGGTTGGAGATGAAAAGATCAGGAAGGATATCTCTATTGTAGATATCCATCGGATTCTTCTTTCTACGGATAAGCCCCTCTATCAGCCCGGTCAAACAATCCATATCAGGATGCTTACCTATGAAAATATTGATCCCGTTGCCTCAGATGACATAGTAGAGTTATCGATAGCGGATCCTGAGGGAAACCTTATGGCAAAGGAATTTTTGCAACCTGATAATGAGTATGGGATCACAGAGTATGATTTTTTTCTTTCTGATCAATTACCCATGGGTAATTATAAAATAACGGCACGGGTAGGTGGCGAGGAAACCCAGACGGTGGTTATGGTTGAAAAATATGTTCTTCCCAAGTTTAGTATCGAGGTTGAAGATATGAAACCGTGGTATCTTATTAATGAATCCATCACCGGTGCTGTTTCCTGTAGATACTTTTTTGGTAAAGCGGTGGAGGGTACTGTCCAAATTAATGCTTCTACCTATCTGGGGAAATGGGGAAATGTGGCGGGGGTGAAAGGAAAACTAACAAATGGGGAATTTAAGTTTACTTTACCACCCGTTAATTATGCTGTGACTCTTCCAGTATGGAACCAGAATGGGATAATTCAGTTACAAATCACTGTAGAGGACACCGGGGGACATATGGAAAATGAGACCCATATCATTCCCCTTGCAAATAACTCACTAGTAATCACCACACTTGGGGATAACAATATCATAGACACCCTGTCTAAGTATTATGTGATTGTACGGGATCCCTGCGGGGTAGCTGTGGATAATGCACAGGTGACTGTATTCCTTGATGGAAAAAACATGACAAGCAAAATGACCAATGAACGGGGTATTGCCAATTTTAGTTTTTTGTTTACCAATCAAACCACCCTTATGGTTGAAGTAATAAAAAATGATGTAAGAATTGTCTCCAAACATGACCTCACTGGATCACGAGGTATTAAAGTCATTCCCAATAAAGAAAATTATCTGGCGGGTGATGATATCCAATGCGAAGTATATTATACAGGGAACAGTACAACCGATTGGGTCTATTATGACGTGATAGCAAACGGCTTTGTGACAACCACGGGCAGACTCGCCCTCAGTGAAGGGAAGGGAAATTTTAGTATTATTGCGACACCTGACATGATACCTCTCACCCAGATACGAGCCTATAAGATACAACCAGATTTGAATGTGGCACGGGATACCGCGGTTATAGGGGTAATATCACCAGATACCTTAAATGTGCAGGTGTACACTGCCCAGGAGGAGTATGAACCACACGAAAATATAACCTTGCAGTTCAAGGTAGATGATGGATCACACCCCGTGGTTGCCGCCATGGGTATTAGTATTGTGGACAAGTCTGTTTTTGAAGTCAGCCAGCGTTTTATGGGTCTAGAAAAACTTTACTTTGAGTTGGAGGAAGAATTTATCACTCCCGCATATGAGATTCATGAATATGTCTTTACTAATACCACAAGGATCCTCTCCTTAGGAGAAACACCCTATCTTGTGGACCAAAGTAGTTTTAAAACAGACGAAAACATGGTCCTTAGCAACCCGGATAAATACCTTGCGGATGCCCAATTATTCAAGGAAAAAAGTATATTTGTCTATTGGATGACCCTGCTTATTGCCTTTATTGTCTGTGCGGTTGTAATAACCACTTATTTTGCCGGTAAAGTGTTTGGGAACACAAAAATGTTTGCCACCCTGGCAACCCTGGGTCTTTGTATTTGTGGTGTCGGTATGTTCATGGTAATGAACCAAGCCTTACCAAGTGATACGGAAGACGGGATGGGAGGTGATATTGGACTAGTAGATAGAAATGATGGGCCAGGAGGAAATATTTTTGTAAATATAACGGGTCGGTGGGAGGAAGATGCCCTCGTAAAGGATTCGATTTTATTGGGTAATGGCGCACAAGATACTTCCCCAGAACGTGTAAGACATTTCTTTCCCGAGACATGGTACTGGAAACCCCTCATTATAACAGATGAACAGGGCAATGCAAATATCACCCTAATCACCCCGGATTCAATTACCACCTGGAATATTGAAGCCATTGCCTCCACAATGGATGCACAAATCGGTGTAGGAAACCAGGAAATACGGGTCTTTAAACAATTTTTTGTTGAGCCCGATATCCCCGTGGCAGCAATCAGGAATGACGAGTTCCCCCTAAATATCCTGGTGTACAATTATGGCAACACAACAAGTACAGTGACAGTGGAGATTGAACAAGACGAATGGTATGATCTTCTCTCTAGACGCAAGCAGTCACTTACCATACATCCAAATAGTGTCACTGGTGTCGCTTTTACTATTCGACCCATCAGTGTCGGCAGCCATAATATTACCATAACCGCCCTCTCCAATGAAGACAGCGATGCCATAGTGAAACAAATAAGGATAGACCCGGATGGAAAAGCAATTACACAAATTGAAAATGGTGAATTAAGAGACAACCAAACAGTGACCCATATCATACCCCTGTCATCTGAACGCATATCCAACAGTGAAAACGCCTTCATCAAAATCCAGGGGGGAATGGAATCTGTGATACTAGATGGCGCCGAGGGATTTCTTAATTTTGTTTCAGGATGCGGAGAACAATCCATGTCCTTGCTTGCCATTGATATCCTTGCCTATCAAAATCTCTTAAAAAAAGACGGGATCACAACCGATCAACTCTTTGAAAGTGAAACCATGGTCACCCAGGGGATACAACATGAATTTATGTATCTTGTCCGGGATAAGGATGGACGGGGTATTGTCTGGTTCCCCCATGAGGAGAGTCCACATCCCTGGTTAACCTCATGGGGCCTTCTCACATTTCAGGATGCCAAGAATACAGGATTCACCATTGATGACAAAATTATCCCTGACATGCAAAACTGGCTCATCAACCAACAGATGAGTGATGGATCCTATAGGTTTCCTGAATGGGGATTATATGAAACAACTAATCCGATTCTTAAAATGAAAAAGGTGGCGACCACGGCATATATCACCCGATCACTTCTCTACAGTGGATATGAAAGTGATAGTCATATTAAAAAATCGTTAGGGTACATTAAAGAAAATATCGATGAGCATTGGAATGATCCCTATACCCTTGCCCTGGCACTTATTGTTCTAGAGGACGCCAATGGGGAGAGGAGTGTGCAGGACAGGATTTGCAGTCAACTACTCTTGCTACGAAATGAAGACAACGGAACGATGTATTGGGAAACAGAAAATAATATGTATTCAAACACTGAAACAGCGCGATTTTGGGGAATGAGCACCTATACCATTGAAACAACTGCGTATGCTATTATGGCGCTTCAAAAGCATGGCGGATCTGAAGGAATAATCAAAGGGGCTGTCAGTTATCTTTTGAACCATAGAAATCAAATGGGAGGGTTTTCATCCACCCAGGATACAGTTGTTGCTTTACAGGCTCTCAATGGACAGGGAACAGGTGAAATCGAGGATATGCGGGTCAACATTTATGCCAATAATATACCGGTGGCCATTTTGGATCTGACAGACGAAAACAAGGATGTTACATACCTGATTGATTTACGTCCCTATCTTTCTGATGTTGCCACCATAGAGATTACTGCACAGGGAAATGGGAGCATCCTTTATCAAATCTTTTCTGAACAATATCTCCCCTGGGATTTGGTGTCACTAGAAAAACCACGTGAACTAATTATCAATGTAAGCTATGATTCCACATCAATTAAAGTATCTGATATGCTCTGGGCCCATGTGGACTTAATGTATAATGGAAGCGCGGAGAGTGCCCGCATGGTTCTTATTGATCTTCGGGCTCCAGTGGGTTTCTCCTTTGTTTCTACAGATTTTAGTGCATTATTGGGCAATGATACGATTGATAATTTTGAGATAAGGGGAAGACAGGCAGTGGTATATATTGAAAGTCTTGCACGGGGGGAATGGGTACATTTTGATTACCAGCTTGAAGCAAACGAGCCCATTAAGGGAACCATCCAGGGAGTAAAGGCATATGATATGTATAATCCCTCTATCACTGCTGAGACGCCACCTGTAGATATAACATCATCCTCTTAGCATACAGCAATCTAGATTCCCAAGTGACTATATAGTAAAAGAAGCAGTAGCTATCTGTTTAGGCTTTGTAGTATAAGTGACTTCCTGGTTTTCCATAGCCATAGGCTGGATAGGGAGAGTAGACAAAAGAGAGAAAACATGAATATGCCAATCACCAGATACTGATTATTAATACCGGGGAGGATGGAAGAGCTGAGTGGATAACTGTCAAGTGGTGTTTTAAGTGATTCCAGGTTGGTGTAACTTTGTGCAGCTTGCCTCATGTATGCCAGGGAAGATATTATTCCTGTGATGAGGAAGGAAAGAGCAAGGGAGAGAATGATAGCTATTCTTTTTTTTTCAGGGTGGAGAAGATCTGTGCCTCTCCAGGTGAGTTTATAGTACACCCATTTGTTTGATGAGTCTATCTTTGACACCAAGCCCACCATATGGAGGATGTTAAGGTGTTCATAAATGGTGGCCTTATTGAGGTCCATGATCCGTGACAGTTCGGTCACTGTTTTCTTTCGTTCATCCAGCTCTTTTAAAATTTCTAAACGGGTTTGAGAAGCTAACGCCTTAAAGATTTCACTATCTAGAAGGATTTTCTCACCCATGATGTTTGTAATCTTTTAGGGAATAAATAATTATGCTCTTTTTGTTTGGAAAACGGCAAACAGTTTGCTCTTTTCCCCCCAAAATAGGGGGAAAACGGCATACTTCAGTGATACGCTGGGTCAATATGCTTAGTAGTTTTTTGTTCGTCTAATCCTGTACGTATTGTTTCAAGGGTCTTTGCAATGATTTCCCGTTCGAGGTATTTCTTGATTGGCTCTTGTCTAGAGGGTATATCATCACTTCTAATGTTCTCTTGGATGGTGTTCTTTAGTTTTAGTGACTGATCACCATAGGTGCAGGTACTTGTATTTTTTTCAAAATAGCTTAAATTCATGTAACCCCAATCATCAAAATCTCTTTTTCCATGTGAACCGTCTGAGTAATCAAGGATTTGATAGGTGTATCTATAGTTCATGATACTTTTATAGGTGCCAAAAATCCAGTAGCTTAATTGCCAGGGATACTTACCAAAATGGTTATCACATCCATAGGGATTACCAAATCTAATACCAAAATGATGCCCTATTTCGTGCATGATTACTGATGCATGGAAATAATCCAGGGTTAAATCAGGACGTAACCTATTATATTTTTCCATCTGTGTCTGTGAGACAATAAATCCATTGGTGCCAGGGACATATCCCCAAAAAACTGGTCCATCTCCAGCATATGAATAGCCTGTGGGAATGCAATCATAAGCAAAGATGCCATAATGAAAAACACTTCTTTTCCACATGTTTTCCTCATCAGTGAGGAAAAATGTTTGATAAATATCCAGGAGTGCTTCTTGGTCAGTAAAATCATCAAAGGGAAAAAACCCATCGATCATAATAAAAAAGAGTATATCTCGTCTATGGAAGGGGTTTTTTAAAAGTTCTAGTGCATCTTGTGAAACAATATTTACACTGCGATTGTTTTCATTTTTCATAAAATCAAGCTCCAAAAACAAATCACGCCTAAAAGGATCTGATCCAAAACGCCGGGTTAGATATTCTTCAGTGTTTGTAAGACTGTCATTATCACTATCAAGATGCATGTGATCATCCCAGGAAACAGGATTAAATCCCCATTTATGTTCCCACTCTATGGGGATTCCATCCTCATCATAATCCTTCCCTGTATTATCAATGGAAGGATTTGTTCCATAATCCATGATTTCCATCCAATAGGATAATCCGTCGTTGCCGTAATCATTTTGGTATAGGGAAAACCATAATTCACAATCTCTATCTGTATTGTAGATAGTTCCGTCGCCACAGCCATTTAAGCGGCCATATCCACTCATGTCACCGAGGTGATCCTCTCCTGCCCAACATCCTGTTTTGATACTGTAGACAAGGTTTACATGCCGGTAATTAAGAGGGTTTCCAAGATTACCATTAATATCGCACAGGATATCTCTTCCCTCATTGTGGTCCCATAATTCAATTGTTATGTTTACATATTCAACTTCATCAGGAACGTCCACCGTGGCATGCCAATCTGGATAGACATAGTCTTTATTATGCCATATCGGGCTGGTGAAGCTTTCATTATTAATACCTGCCTTAACATAAAAGTCTGAGGAAGAAGTATCATTGCTCTCTAGAGAACATATTGCCTTAATCATTAGGGTAACACAAATGTTAACTAATGGGTCGTAATCATCAAGAATAAAGGATGTAGAAACAGTATTTCCACCAACATAACTTATCATTGTCCCCAGTAACAAAGAAATAATGACAAGTAAACACCACCCCTTCTTTTTTGTATCATTTATCATAATCCCTGGTGATGCATTAGAGAGCACTTATTAATATTTTCTTCATATATTTTTTACCCACATCCATTCAAATCCACCGGATAGTATTCACAATTTCTCTTAACCAAATACATAGATACAGAAATACATGGAGTGCCAGAGGTGAATAGTGTTTAGTCCAGTGTTGCTTGTGGCCAAGACATTGGGAACACTAGGAGGCATATGGAATATCTCATTTGTCCTCTTGATTTAGTTACTGCTTATATAGGCCACTGCTCTTGGGTATATACTGCATTCCAAAACAAGTATTCATATCTGCTTGCTTGGGTAAATATCCTCAAGAGTTTATCATAAGGACAGGTTTCATCAACACGGTTCACCAATTGTTTAATCTTTCCAACCAAATCCCGATAGGAATCCGTTCCATAAACTTTGGCCCAATCTGTGTACAACTGGTTTTTATTGTCATGTAGCTTATCACCATGATAATCCGCAATTTCGGCATAGGACCAAAAGCAAGGAAGCACCGCGGTTATAGCCTCCGGATATGATTTCAGAGTGCTTGTTGAAAGAAGAAAACTGCCATAGGAAATACTAATTGGAATGGGTTCTTGTTTTACAGCTTCCGGTATCGAATATCCAAGGCGATACAGAAATTTTTTGTATCCTTCGTATTCACTCTCTGCCTCCAAACGGAGTATATCAAGGATATCTCTCAGATCCTCTACTGTAGGGGCTTTGGCAGCCAAGAGACTAAAATTTTTCATCGCCGTGGTAAGATAGTAATAGTCATGAAGAATATAGAATTTAAACTTATCCAGGGGCAAATCACCACTGTATAATTCAACTACAAAAGGATGCCTAACAAGATGCTGCCATATGACGTCAGCATCCCTTCTAAGGCAATCAGTCACCTTCACGGTTTCTTCCCCTGAACAACAATAAAATCACCCTCTTTATAACCTTCTACAGGTGTTTCTACTTTTTCATTGGAGTATTTCGGATGACGACGCAGGGTTTGCACATAGCACAAGTCAGTGAAACCAGCATTCTGCAAGAGAGCAGTAACTCGATCTGTTGTCAACCAGTTTGCCCCTCTGATAAAAGGCAGAGGATAGGGATGCGGCGGCGATATTTCAGAATCATGCCTACCCCGGAGATGCGCAAGTTCATAGAGCATGGCATAGGATCCTTCACCAGCTAAAAAAGAAATGACAACATGACCTCCCGGCTTCAGAATCCGATATGCTTCATTGACAGCTTTTTGGGCATCCTTTACATAGCTCAACACCGTGCTGAGCAGTACTGTATCAAACTGCTTATCAGGATAAGGTACTTCTTCTGCGATTCCTGTTTTCACTTTGATTCCTCTTTTTCGTGCTAGTTTGGCCATATCTTCTGCTGGCTCAACACCATATTTGATGCCTATTTGAGAAGCAAACAGGCCGCTTCCCACTCCTATGCTCACGGTATTTTCAGGATTAGGGAGTAGTTGTTTTTCGGCAAGGAGCTCTGATTCGAAAATAATTTTGTTTTTGTCAAACCAGACATCAAAGTCCGCAGCTGCTTCTCCAAAAGCAGATATTTCAAGTGGTTTTATCTTGTGATAAAGAGGCCCACTTCCTTTCCCAATATTATCAGGGGCATATTGTATGGCTCGAGTAATATAATCCTTTGCAACCTTGATGGCATCATGGACATTCATTCCCTTGGATAAACAAGCGGTGATAGAGGCAGATAATGTACAACCTGTTCCGTGTGTGTTTGCTGTATCAATTCTCTCCGCTTTAAAATATTTATATGTATTTCCGTCAAACAAGATATCAATGGCGTTTTCTTCATAGAGATGACCTCCTTTTAGAAGCACAAAAGTAGGTCCTAGTGCCTGGATGATCTTGGCTGCTTTCTTGGCATCTTCCATACTTACGATTTTGGTGCCGCTGATTATTTCCGCCTCGGGTACATTGGGAGTGATCAGGAAAGACAGAGGCAACAGATTCTTTACAAGTGATGTTTTTGCATCCTTCCTGAGGAGCCGATCACCACTTTTAGCCACCATGACAGGATCTACTATCAGCTGGTTTATCTCATATTTTTTTATTCTGTCCACAATCGTCTCTATTATCTCTGTAGTGGAGATCATCCCTGTCTTTACAGCATCAACCTCAATATCTTCCATGACTGCATCAATCTGGGCGGCAATGATGCTAGCGGGAAGGTCATAGATGGCATGTACACCCAAAGTATTTTGTGCCGTTACGGAGGTTAGTACTGACATCCCAAAGATGCCAAAGGAGTGAAAGGTTTTTAAATCAGCTTGTATACCTGCTCCTCCTCCAGAATCAGACCCTGCAATAGTTAGTGCTTTGCCTTTATAATTCATTTTTTCACTTCTATCTCGTTTTAGGTGTTAAGTACATTAATCCTATTTTTTTTTATCATCCCATAACATACCATGGACCTATCATTAAAGTTTATTTCACCCCGTGTCATTTGTATATCATTATCTCCCATTATTAACCTCTTAGCTTGTAATTAAAATGATGTTTATAAATGATACCCCAGCGATAGCGAATACCCTAATCTAACTTGCCTTATATGCCTAACTGGATATGATTTTTTATTTTCTACAAAAATCCATATTGCCTATGCTACTGTGTACACATGACTTCTTGCCTTAGTATGCCATTTTCCTTCATGATTTTTATCACAGCCCGAATCTTAACCCTAGAGAAAAGTTTACCTTTCCTGTTTTTTGGAAAAAAAATAAAACGAAAAAGGTATATCCAATTATTTCCCATACTTCCTCACCTGTTTATAGTGTTGTGTTTAGATGGAATTTCCTGGATATATGCGACTTCCTAGGTATCGTTCTGGGCTTGACTTGTTCGTGCTTCTCCAAACATAGGTGTTACAGTAGAAATTGCTACAAAAAGCATAGTCTTCATACCAATCGCTTGTTAGAAAAAACAAAGATAAAATCTTAGGGAATTATTTTTTCATCTTTTTACAGGCGCCTTTTAAACTAGTATCTAGCACCAATAGAGGCAATCCCTAAGGAAAACACGACGATACTGTTAAAAACAAAATTCAATTTCCATGACTAGATGGTTGAATTGGAACGCACTTTATCTCTATGGGAGCTCACACTCATGAGCGTAGGCATCATATTGGGTGCCGGTATCTATGTTATTCTTGGTGAAGCAGCTGGATTGAGCGGGAACTATATATGGTTATCATTTATTATTGCAGCCGTTGTTGCTCTACTCACCGCGTTTAGCTACGCAGAGCTTTCTTCCAGATTCCCCAAGGCAGGCGCGGAATATGTCTATGTTGAAAACTCTTTTGGCCATAGAGCGGCGTGGCTTGTTTCATGGCTTCTTCTAGCTGGGAGCGTGATAGGAGGCGCAACAGTTGCGATGGGGTTTGCACAGTATTTCTCTGCGATCTTTAACACACCTATCATCCTCATCGCTCTGGTTATGTTAGTCATCATAGAAATTATTCTTATTATTGGCGTACAGGAAACAGCGAAAATCACCATCTTGTTCACGGCTATCGAAATAGCAGGATTAGTGGTTGTGATCTTTGTTGGTTTACCCTATATGGGCTCAGTAAACTATCTTGAAGCGGCACAGGGAATGAAAGGGGTTATCGAGGCAGGGGTCCTGATTTTCTTTGGATACCTGGGTTTTGAAGGCATAACCCGTTTAGCAGAGGAAACAAAAAACCCAGAGAAAAACATTCCCAAAGCAATCATGTATTCCATGATTATCACTACTATCATTTACATCCTCGTCGGCATCTCGGCTGTTAGTGTTGTCCCCTGGGAGGATCTGTCAACTGCACAGGCACCATTGGCATTGGTAGCTGAGCGGGTTTTAGGTGAACAAAGTTTTCGCATCCTTTCAGTTATCGCCTTGTTCTCTACATTCAATACGGCCCTCATGATGCTCTTGACCGGCTCACGATTAATATATGGCATTGCACAGCAAGAAGCGATTCCAAAGGTGTTCACCATGGTAGGGAAACGATTTCGTACCCCCTGGGTTGCCATCATTAGCATTGTTGTTGCAGCAATGCCTTTTTTATTCCTTGGAGATTTGAAAACGATTGCGAATTTAACAAATTTCACCATTTTTGCTGTTTTTATTGCAATAAACGCTTCTGTTATTTACTTCCGCTATAAAAAACCGATAACAACAGGATTCAAGGTTCCTCTCCATGTGGGAAGATTCCCGGTGATTCCTTTTTTTGGAATGGTAACATCAATATTCATGATAGCAAATCTTACCTATAATGTTCTTGCCTTGGGCTTACTCCTGATTATAATAGGGTTTATTGTGGATATGATTTTAAACTTGAAATATAAATAAAATATGAAATCTATTTCTGCTGTCTTTTTTAATAGGTTTATTATCACATCAAAAATAAGATATCCTCTGCAAACTAAAAAAATTTGATTAACAAACATCCATTTAGTCCCCTATTATGTTGGAAATATAGTTACATTCGGAACTATTGAATATTTAGAAAGATTTATAAGGGAATTTTATTGCCCCTCCTCCCTCTATATATAAACACCGATGTTGTTTAGGATACATGGAAAAGCCAAATGTCATCTGTCTATATAGCGTCCTAATGGGGACACCGATGGCATTATGAAACCCATAATTGGGGGAGCATGGGAAAACTGCACAGTATCCCTCTAAGTCTTGCATCCCATCCCCCTCCCCTTCTTTTTTGATAATATTTTTATCACAATAAAATAATTGGTTCAGTTCATAATAACATAGATAATTTTATAAGCCAACGCTCTATACTTGTTAATATATACCATGACACACAATATCACTATTGGGAGAATGCGCATCATACTGCCAAGTCTATTGGTTGCCATATTGTTACTCTCAGTTGATGGTTGATCTTCAATGCTATCACAAGAAAAAGAAACTGTCATCGATATACAAGATTTAGATGTTTTAAACTATTTCTGCTTGGCCATAATTAATGGAAGTTGGCACTGGTGTACCCTGTTCATGCATCTTACGTTTGAGTTTTTTTCCTATTACCTGGGTATCTGTGATTTTCCTTTTTTAGAAAAAATCTTTGGTTCTCTGCTTGATGGTTACATGGATGTTCAACGATGGATGCCACTAAAACTATACCATTCAGCAACCCTATTTTGCCAAGGATGGGATACAATAACAACAATGGGCTTTAAGGGGACATGCACAGCAGAAAAATCAGGTGGCTACCCAACTCTGGATATCATCCTTTTTGGGTTTACAGGCTTATGGATCCAAAAAGAGCAATCTGATTTTGCCATCGGATTTGCAACTTGTGCCGCCACCGTATAATTTATCCTNAATACCAGATAGTGGGTATCCTTTTATATTATCACAAACTTAGTGAAAAAAATTGCTAATCCCTTGGGAGATCTGGTAAGCCTACCTATNTGATTCATTGATTCAAATAGCGGAATGACGGAGGGATAGATAGGGGGGTATTAATGAGCGGGGTAAATTATGTGAGAGGTATTGCNCATCCCTCTTTTTATTTATCTTTATGGCTCTTTGGAGTTAATTGTATTATTATGTCTTTGAAAAGTTGTATAAGAATATGTAATAAAAATCCAGATACCACTCTCCACAGTCAGGTTGCAAGAATGTAAAACAATAAAGGTGAATACAAAAATTAGGCTGATTGGGAATGGGAAAACCCAAATAAAGCAAGTAGAGAAAAAGCTAAATATTCAATGCTAATTAAAGCTCTCGTGGGAAGGGTAGCAAAATGAATTTTACCTCCAAATTATTCATTTTTTTAACCTCCACACCTACCCTTCCTATCATCCAATAATCTACTTTTTATCCTTGCCGCTCCTTTGCAATAAGGATATTATACAAATGAAACGCGACCAAAGATTTGGTTTAATCACACAAGGGACAGTATTCAATAAGGCGTGGAAGAAAATAGATAACACCTACGATAAAGAGGAACAGGAACACTATGATGAGTATCTTGATGGTGAACTTGATGATTTTCCATCCTACAATGGCCCCAAGGGCAATGATTAGGATTATCCATATAGGTAGATATGGGATCATGGTTTACCCTTCACCCTGCCAAATACTTGTTTCAGTGGCATAGATAAAAAGACCCATACCGGTTTCAATAGTGAAATCATCATGGGGTGTCCCCACCACATGCGTGGTAAAATTCTTACTGACCCCATCAAACATGGAAACCACGGTACAATTAGCAATGGCAGCCCCCAGGGACTCCGCCGTGGTAACATAGTCATGATACCAGCCAATAAGGTTCCACTCAGGGTGAATTGTCATATTGATATTATTGATGGGTAAATTCCTCATGGAAAGGTTGCTGTCATTGGTTACATACACGAAATATCCCACGCCATCTACAATGGAAAAATCATCGTGGGGCGATCCCACCACATGGGATATAAACGTCTGGTTGTTTCCATAAAATATGGACACCACGGTACAGCCACTAATATTTTGTCCCAGGGTTTCCGCAGTCCATATATTTTCTGTTGGAATCGAAATTAAATTCCACTCCTCAGTAAGGGAAAATGTGTAGTTTATCCCCTTTATGGCCAATGTTGTTATTTTACAGCCATCACCATAAATCCCTGAAGTCCAAGCAATGATACCATCTGATCCGATATCATCATTTGACGGTGTGTTATCATGTATGAGTGGTGCCATAATCATTGTGTGATAATAACCAAGATTATTTGTGGTGACATTCCACACCTGATTGTTACATGGCAGGCGTAAGAAAACGGATGCATTAGGAATGGCATCACCGGTAGTCGTGTTTCTAACCTCTCCTGTAATGTTTGCATATTCATTTGCGTACACACTTGGTGGCGTGAACTGTTGGGTAATGTTTATTTGTTGATTTATTAAGGAATAAGAGGAAAGATTCATCTCTAGGTTTACTGTGGAATTATCACTGGACATATTTATCACAGACTTAACAGAATTTTTTACTAATGGGGAATACCAATAATCAAAAGATTCATTGTTAAGAGCTGTTAATTGACAGCTTTCAAAGATTCCCGCAGGAACACTTATATTTTGTATATTGATAAATTCCATAAATCCACCCATTAAGGAATCACCGGAGAGTGATTCATTGATAAGGCCCTCGATATAGAAACTCCCCTTCGATGTAACATGGGAAAAAACTTCCCAGTTGTCTTCTAATTTAAGGGGAAAATCATAATTTTCCAGAGGAGGTTGAAACAGTAATGTACTGTTTAATCCATAGTCAAAGGTCAATAAAAAAGTATCAATCTCACCCCAGGATTTGATTTCTGTCCTTATTATTGCAAGATCAGATAACCTAACAATAAGTTCACCCTGTATTGACCCTTCCACATCACCTGTTATAATTCCATATGCCAACTCACCACTAATATTACCACTTAGATTTACCACAAAAAAAGGGATGGTTTCATTTTGCATAAGGTTCACTAGTTTTACAACAGTTTGCACCAGATCTTCGATATAACCATCAAAGGAGCCGTTTTCCCCTTCAAAAAAAACTGATGATTCATAGGTCCAGGTATCACCAATTGTCCAAGTAGGTATATCAGTTTGATTAAACAATTTATTATCATAAGGATTCCCTTTTACATTTTTTGTATCCAAGGCAGTAGAATTTATAAAGGAAGAATGAAAAAAATTCCCCATTATGATTAATAGTAAAAGAATAGCAATGCATTCTTTTCTCATTGATGCCTGTATGGTATAGGGAGAAATAAAGGTTATTGCAGCAAGGAAAAACTGGGGGCAATGGCAAGAAGTCCCTAGGGTTCAGTACCATCTTGGAGGAATAGAATAGTGGAAGTGTGATTTATGCCATCATGATATATAGGAAAGTAAAAGAGGAAAAAAAAAACCGGTAAAAATTAGAAAAAAACTTGCAGGGATTAGGACATCCAATAAGTCTCAGCCCCATCTGAAAAATCTCCATCGCCATCTGGATCATCTCTAGCCTTAACCTTGATATCAACTGATCCACTTTGACTCCAAACATGAAAAACTGAGCATTGTTCACCAGATTTATAGGGACCCAGCCATCCACTAAACGTATAATCTCCAAAAGAAAAATTATAGTACACCTCCCCTTGATAATTAAACTGATTCTCCTCTGGATCAATTGAACTAAATGAGCAACGATACTCCTTCTCAGAATTCACATGAGAAGGTGCAACAAGAACGGGGCTACCCATGGGAGGCCAATTAAAACAACTAGGGTCGTAGTCAACCCGGATATAATAGCCACAATCAGAGTTCAGACTACCGTATTCAAGGTTAAAAAAACCGTCACATCCCCAAAGAGAACCCCAAGAGTTCTTGATAATCCAATATCCACCATTTGGAATCATCAGATCATCCTTCCATCCCGCAAGAACAACTGCTTGATTAAAAACCCCTGCAGGCGCTTCCCCAGAATAATAATCGTTAGGGCCCCTGTGGAATAGACCCCAATTTCTTAAAGACCCTACAGTAAATACACTCATGCCTGGTGCATAAATACGTAATCCAATAGGACCATTTTCTAGTATAAGGCTTTTAAGTTCATTTCTTCTTTCTTCAGGGTTTAGAGGAGGTGAAGTGCGAACTGTTACTGAAAAGTTTGATACAGGTATGCAATACTTTTCCCAGTCAGGCGATAATCCAGTGATATTGAATAAATGATATTTGAGATTTATTCCACATAATCCTTTATAGGGGCAACATTCCTCAAAAACAGTGACACCACTTCTATTTTTTAAAAAATCGTCATAGGTGTAATGGGAAATAAGATATTGTTCTGATAGATCAGGAGTGAAATCAACACACTTTTCTCGAATCTTAATAATGCTTTCAAGGGAGCCAAGGATGGTAAAGGCATAACATCTATTTCTTTGATTTTTCGCCGGGGTTGTCCAGTCTCCCCTTATGCCCTCGTGTTCAGCGTCTCGCCAATCCCAACTAGACGGAATAGAATCTTCTTTGAGTGAATTTTTTTCTGAAGAAGATAATACATATTGATCTGAATCACACACTATAGCAGGATTGCTTAATGTCTGGACACTAGTGTTTCTAAAATAGGGGGCACTTTGTAATAATGGTGATAATGCAAACTGACAAAACAATATGCCGATGGCACAGAATAGGATTATCCTATTTATTTTGATCATTTGCACTCCACCATTTTCTTAATATTATAGTTGCTTTATTTCTATATAAACATTTCTGTCTGCAACTTTTGGTAATTTTTTGTTTATTGTAAGGACAATGAAATCATGGAAAAGAGTAAGCATAATCATGAATCTATCCAAAAAAAAATGTATTTTAACAAAAATAATTCGGATATATTAAAAGAAAAATAAAAAAAAATAGGGAAATGGGGAGCTAGATGCCTAGATGGGTAAAAAAATAGTGAAGAAATGGAAAACTTTCCCTAAATTTATCAAGAAGAAGCCAGATAACATTAAAGAAAGACTTTGCCATTGATTTAGGCATGTGTATCTCTAGTGTTCCCCATTCACTTTCAGCATCATTAGTATCTTTTGCTTTAACACTTATGTTATAATCCCCCTTATTAGCCCAGGTATAATTCATTGTCACTTCTTCTCCTGAGCTATAGGGACCAATCCACTCTAGACTGGGGCAGCCTTCACCCCATTGTACCCAATAGTAAATATCATCGCCATCAGGATCTGTAGAAACAAAGGTATATTCATATTCAGTGCCAATCTTTCCTTCTGTAATCCCAGTTATCGTGGGCGTCCCGGGGGGGCTATTTTCGGTTTCTTCATTATTGGTGATTTGCAAATCAATAGAAATACTACTATTCTGTTGCCACTCAACAGAAAGACTGAAATTCAAATCATGAACATCCTTCTGCCCACTAGATTCAATCCTTGATCGATAATATTTTTCATCATCATATCCCCCTACTAAAACCTTCACTCCTCCATCAAAAAATGACGTGGGGTATCCATAGAGATTGTAATCATTTTGCAATCTTTCATTTGCCTCTGTATTTTTATCTCCCACTAGGGATACAAAATAAAAGGGATAGCTTCTTGACTTATAGATTGTGTAAAGTGCTTCAGACATAGCAGGGCAATAGGGACACCAGGTGGCGGTTGCCTCTTCAACAAAAACTGTATGAGTAAAAACATCAGTTACGACATTATGGCCCTGGCCTCCTGGGACTGAACCAGCGCATGCATCGACATAATGGGCAGTGAATTTATTGCCCATGGGGGGTTGTGCATAGGCTTGTTTTACTTCAGGATTAAAAAGTACGGCTATGACCATGAGGTTATCTTCAGTTATTCCACTGTATCCTTCTGCGTTTGGATCCCAGGTTAGCGTGGTATTGTACGTTTCGCCGTAGGGTATTGAGAGCTTGTCATTAAATGCGAAATCTAGAAGGCCAAAATGGTAGGGTTTGTTAGAATAATCGTTCCATCGCGATGTGGGTTCTACTATATAGACACGAAGGTGGCCTTGATAGGAGGTGGCGGAAGGAAGTGCTTTTTTGAATAGCTCTATTGCTTGTCTTTCTGATGTGTGATTTTCATTATTGGTGCTTGGATTTTTGTGGAGATAATTGCCAGTGGCATGCAAGGGTAGTAAAGATATTGCTGCAATTATGCTTAGGGTACATAACATTTTTATTTTTTTATGGGACATAGATATTTTCACAAACATGTGAGGATGCCTATATTTATAAATTTTTTTTTTATAATTATTGATAATCGATATTTTTTATATATATTTCATTAGAACAGCTGGATAATTTTAGTATGTGTCTATAATATATTGGCCTTGTTGATTGCAAGATAAGACAGTAGGGTATGAGATATGGATATTTATGGGATGGTGGTTTTCAATTTTATAGATATATTATTTTTTTTAGGCATATGCTGGTAAAGAAAAATAGATAGTGAAATATTTTTTGAGGGAAATGCCGGGGAAAAAAATAGTTAATGGGAACGAGTCGTTATTGATAGATATTAGTCCCCCGGTCGTCCCCCGGGAGGGATCTTATTTCTCCCATAATAAGTACAAAAAAAAAATTTATAATAATTTCGAGAAAACTAAATCAAAGTTTATAGATGAAATGGTACTAAAAGAGGGATAAGTAGCAGTAAATGATGGTACTTGGATAATACATTATATTTTTTAATAAAAATTTTTAAAATGTCTGGAAAAGAAAGGTTTTTTAACCATTTCTTCCCTTCAGTGAGCAGGGTAACAAAAATATGGGTAAAATTAAAGTAATCATCTGTTTTTTCTTATTTCTCAGTGGCACACTAGTGGTGGGATTAAGCGAAAGAACCGATGGCAAGGTGCTCAAACCACTTGTTTACTCTTTTACGACACCGCGATTGGAAACAATTGTGGTAAATGATGTAATCTATGATAAGATAATTATGGATGGAACAATAAATTATGGGAGACCTGGTGAACCCTGTCTACCAATAAAAGGAGCGGCCGTACTGCTCCCGCCAAATACAAAGGTGGGCGATATTATGGTCACAGCCGGAGAGAAGAAAGTATTAGGAGAAGGATTTAACATCATTTCTGCAGGTAGTCCTTGCACCATTGCAGGTGAGAAGAGTGTTGTTACACCTCAATTGAAAGGCACGCTTTTAGAGAAACCATTTCCAGGAACCCTTTTTACTGAAGTGACAACATATTTTTTCAGGGGTTATGGAATACTCATTTTACAACTTCACCCGGTTCACTATATCCCTGCCACGGGAGAGATATATTACTACAAAGATCTCACGGTTTCAATAAAGACCATGGAAACCACCAGTTCGAATTCATTATTTCGGGGAGTATACAAAGATGAATGTGAAGTCATAAAAAAAGTTGATAATCCTAATGTAGCAATTACCTACCGAAAGCTGAAAGACAGCTATTCACTATCAAAAAACTATGATCTTTTTATTCTAACAGAAGAAAATTTTACCTGGCGTTTTCGGCCACTAAAAATCCATCATGAGGCTAATGGGATAAAGACATTAATCAAATCAGTAAGTGAAATCGGAAATCCGGAAAGCCCCATGGATATCCGCAATTATATTAAGGATGCATATCTCCAATATGGCATTGACTATGTCCTCCTTGGAGGCGATGATGACATTGTTCCTGCACCCCAGTTATGGGTTTCAGGATACGACGAAGATAAAACAACAGAATATTACGAGACTATGATGCCTTCTGACCTTTTTTATGCCTGTCTTGATGACCCCTACAATTATGATGGCGATGATAGATTGGGAGAACCCCATGATGGAGAAAATGGGACCGATGTGGATCTTATGGCAGAAGTATACGTGGGAAGAGCCTGTGTAGGTAATGGGGAAGAAGCAAGCAATTTTGTCACTAAAACAATTGGATATATGAGCATCCAGGCCAACGATTACCTAAAAAGCATATTAATGGCAGCAGAAGAACTTGATTCTGTAACATATGGGGCAGAGTATATGGATGAACTCATTGATCAAAGTAATCACTCGGGATATAAAACTGGGGGGATACCCTCAGAAAAATTTAATGTCACAAAACTTTATGACCGAGATTGGCCGGATGGTAACTGGCCGAACACAGAACTCATAAATCATATCAATAATGGTGTTCATATCATAAACCATTTAGGACATAGCAATTACCAGCATGCTTTAAAAATGGTTCCCGAGGATATTGACTCTTTCACAAATGAGAAATATTGCTTTGTTTATTCTCAGGGTTGCAATGCGGGAGGATTTGATGCGGAGGACTGTATGGCAGAGGCCTTAACGGTCAAATCAGAATATGGTGCTTTTGCAGTTATCATGAATGCACGCTATGGTTTTTATTGGTCCAATAGTACCGATGGAGACAACCATCATTATATGAGAGAATTCTGGGATGCTGTCTTCTCAGAGAATATACCCATTATTAGTAAAGCAAACCAAGACTCAAAAGAAGACAATCTTTATCTTATTGATGGATCCATGATGAGATGGTGTTACTATCAATTAAATCTGTTTGGTGATCCCGTGGTGGCGCTTCGTGCCAGTAATCCTCCCAATACCCCATTATCGTGAAACCAAGGTTGAAGCAGGAACTTTGTATGCCTATACCACCAGTACCGAGGACATAGATGGGGACCAGGTATATTATAGATGGGATTGGGGAGATCAATCACTAAGTTCATGGATGGGTCCTTATCCATCAGGTGTTTCCATAAATGCATCTCATGAATGGGAAACAAAGGGGATATATGATGTCAGGGTGAAGGCAAAGGATGAAAACGGGATGGAAAGTGATTGGTCTGGTCCTCTCATTGTTGATGTCCCTAAGACACCACTTGGAAATCTTCACTGGATTATCGAAAAAATCTTTGAATGGATACTTACACTCTTAGATTATACTGTCCTCAAATGATTTTATTTTTTTCACTCAATGAGTGCTAGCTCCCATAAAAATTTGTGCAAGCATCTCTAGAAATCCCTTTGTATGATATACATAAAAAAAATGGATAAACCGCATCTAAAAAACATAATGGAAATGATCAAAGAAAATAATTTACTTTTCATAATCTTTTGCCTTCATTTCCTATCAATACAGTGTGGTCGAATGGGAAATTGATACAGATGAATTGTGGTTTAGGTTATTTATTAGTGGTTATTTTAGTAGACAAAATAATTATAAATGATGGGATTATCAGTGTTATGCCATATATGGCATGATGAGGAATGAGTACAATAATGAAGGGGAATTCAATGGTTTTAAAAAAAACATCCCACGTTTTTTCCACCGTTATCCCCTCATTCTTCTTTTTTCTATCTTGGGAGTATTAGGGTATTAAATAAATAACATAAAATTATACTGTTAGCACGAGACACCTATAACAGATATTTTGCTTCTCTAAGAAGGAACAGATACTAGATGTATGTCTTTAACTTCATTACTTTTTATCCATTGTTCGTTTAGAATACTTATTTAATTTCTCGGATGCCATACGAATGGGTGCTAATGATTATTTTAGGTACAGAAATCTATGGGGTCATAGGTGAAACAAGTAGGCTTTAAGGGAAAGAGAGTTTATGGATTTCTTTTATTGTCGCCGTGATTGTGGCATCTTTTTTGGCCTAAGTAATGCAGAATTTTCCCCCTGTTTTCCAAAAACAGGATCTGGCACTAATTTTTACTCTGGTATTTTTTTCAGTGTCTTCCACCATTTGACTGGGTTTGATTCTATTATGCATGCAAGTAATTTTTTAGCAGATTTTGTCTTTAGAGATTTGGAGATATTATTTATCCAATCCTGGGTTGAATGATATCCCCTTGCGTAATACTCCCGGGCGGTTAATGCCATTTCAAGAAGATCCGCATCTTTTGCTAATAGGCCAGCCTTGTCTTTACGATATTCAAATTTTTTCCAAATATTAAGAAGATCTACCCCCATTTTTTTTAGTGGTTTCACCTGATCTTTCACCACTCTTTCTTCGTCAATTTGAGCATACCTTTGTGCAACCCTGTGGAGATCGCCGATTCTGCATTCAGCCATATCATGAAAAACAAGTATGGTCGAAACTTCCTGGGGGTTTGGATAACTTTCTAATTTTGAAAGAAGAAACCCAATTTGTGCAGCTCTTAGAGAATGTTCAGCTATGCTTTCAGGTTCCTCAAGCCCAGTCAGTCGCCAGCCCTCATGTTTTATTCTCCTCAAATGACCTAATTCAAAAAGAAAATTACAGATTTCTTTCATAAATGTCATGAAGGCGAGTATGATATAAAATTTTCTTTTCATTACCTATCTTTTTTTGACTGTAAATAGTAGTTTTTTGTAAATGGTTCTGATTAGGATGAACTTCAGAAATTTTAAAACAAACATTTAAATATTGACCCTTAGTAAGGAATCCAGCGGTATTAGATATGGGAAAGAGGCACTATCTCAAAATATTGATAATCTTTTTGGTAGTAACACTGGGTGTTTATGTGGGATTTTGGGTGTACACAACCCAATATTTTGACCCTCAAAAGAATGAAGAAGAGAACGAGGACCCAGGCAACAATAATGCATCAAAATCGTCATGGTATTATTTATTTAAAAATAACTTTTTAGCACTGGGGGCTTATCCTGCAAAATACTGGGTCAGCTACCCTGAAAACATTGGTAATGATAGCCACGTGCCATTTGAAATCAATGAGACTTTGTCACGTATCGACTTTGGCTTTAACACACAACCATACAGCACAACGAATATACAATGCGTCCTCTATAAAATGAGTGAAAAAGATGGAAAATATGAAATTGAAGAAGAATTGTATGCAAGCAATAAAACCACTCAAGAGCATCATAGAATATGGGTCACTCCAGAAAACCAGGGATACTGGACATTTGTATTCTATAATCTAAATGAAATCAGCACGACAACTGGGGCATATGCCATTGCTTTTCAAAAGGATAAGAGTTAGAAACAATTAGAGTAATTGATAATGCGGTGGTGAAATTCAGAAACAGAAAAACCTTATCCAAAAAATAGTTTAGAATGTCATGTATACCTTAGATTGTTGTAGTAAGAGCAATAAAAATAACATATAGAAAAATAAGAATATATCCTTGTTTTCTACCGATTTTACCCCTTACAAAAAAAAGGGTTAATACAGAAACACCGATAAGAAAGGGTGCTGAAATAAAAATTTTTTTTCCAATAGAAAGAGGGTTGATAAGCCCTGAGATACCTAAGACCAAAAGGATATTAATAATATTACTTCCAATGACATTACCAACCGCAATACCATATCGTTTTTTAAGAGTGGCAGTGATCGTGCTTGAAAGTTCAGGAAGGGACGTGCCAAGTGCAATCATGGTAAGACCAATAATAGCGGGTGGCACACCAAGGAGTTGTGCTATGCCTACTCCAGATTCCACCAAAAAGTGGGCGCCTAAAATGAGGGCGCTTGCGCCAAGGAGTATAAATAAACTTTCTTTGAAAACTCCTTCTTTTTTAATAGTGAGATGATCAATCTTTTTTTTATGGGCTTTATAGAGGCGATATATAAAATAGATATAGAGAAGGAGGAATAATAGAGCATCATATCTATTGAGTGTATGATCGATTGCTATTAAGCCAATAAATAGAATTGTTACCCCAATCATGAAAAATGTGTCTTCAATTGTTTGTTTATCGGTTTTTAGGATCATGATAATGGCGGCGATTCCGAGGATTAGACAAATATTAGAGATGTTTGAGCCGATGATAGTTCCAATGGCAATACCTGCCTCTTGATTATAGGATGCTATGGATGAAACTGCTAATTCAGGGAGAGATGTGGCAAGTGCCACGATGGTTAGCCCGATTATATGTTCAGATATCCCCAGTTTTGTTGCTATATTGGAAGCGCCATCTATAAAGATAGCGCATCCTTTAACCAGTATGACTAAGCCAACAATGAATTCCAATATGTAGATGATTGGGTTAGCCATGTTGAGGTGATACACATTTTTATAATTAAAATGTTTTGTGAAAAAATATACTTCCCTGTATAGTTTATAGTGGTGTTATAATTCTGTCCTCTCCAATGCCACTTATTGCTTGCTAGTGTTATTTCTTTGGTTATCTTTATGTTTATCTTGGTGTGACAATGTTATCAGAAAAATATGTATGTTCCTATTAGGGGAAATATCTAAATAAGATATATGATTTTATACTTCGTAGCAACTTGATGATTCATGACAAAAAGCATGCATATCTGCTATGAATGCAGAGGTTTTTTTCCCCGGGAAGAATTGATATTTCATCATCGATGGGGGCTTCTCTGTGAAAAATGCTTTAAGCAGATAGATAAAGATTTAGGGGAAGTAAAAAAATTGTGACCGGGTCGTCTAATAATGAGCACCAGGGTTACAAAGAAGTAGGATAATATTACCAATCACTTTTTTGGGTATAAAATATAAATTATTCATTATTATGTAGCTAGGTAAATATTTTTATAATAATAAATGATTCATTAACCGTAGCGATGGCTGGAAAAAATTAGGAGGGGGGGGAATTATTTTTCATGATTTATATGAATGATTATAGGGAAGGGTAACGAGGTGACAAGATACCAGAATACAGGTGATTCTGGGGGGTTTAAGAAAGGATGGAATCTAGTCATCTTTTTTTGTTTCTTATCGCATTGTATCGGAGGATGAAAAGGGGGAGAGGAGGTTTAGATAATAGCAATATAGTAAAACCCTATTATAGGTACGGGTAAGAAATGAAAAAAAGGTTCCTCTTAGTAATCATCAGTGTGGCCTGTGTATTAGGAGCAGCGGGAGTTCTATTCATCCGTGATAATCCTGGATTCATCAAAAAAGAGGGGGGGACTGTATTATATGTGGGGGGTACAGGGCAATCCAATTATTCCAGTATTCAGGCTGCCCTCGACGATGCCGGTGAAAATTATACAATTTTTATTTATCCCGGTACATATAGTGAACATCTCATCATATCAAAGTCACTGGCCCTCTATGGTAAATCGATGCAAAATGCCATCATAGATGCATCATTTACGGGAACAGGTGTAATTATAAATTCTGATAAAGTAGCCATTGATAATCTCCAGTTCAGGAAAGCTGGGGGAAAAATCACCAACAGTTTGGTAAACATCCTCAAAGGAGATGTAACCGTTAACAACTGTATATTTCACAATGCACGTCATGGCATATTAGCGGCAACGGGATCACGGATGACAATAAAAAATTGTTCTTTTTATCATACCGCCATGGGGATACGGTCTTTAAGCGACCGAAACATTGCAGTGACCCATTGTAATTTTAAAAAAAATGGTATTGGTGTTCTCTGCACCGAATCTAACAATATCAACATAAACAATATCTGGGGTGAATTAAATGGTGTCACCATCATGACGGAACAATGCGATAATGTTCATATCGCCAACTGTCTTTTATTTAACGGCAATGAAAACCAGATAAGTCTCTATGCGGAAACAACTACCAATATTGTGGTGGAGAATTGCACCATCTACCACAGTGGCAGGGGAATACGGTTTAGCGATTGTAACAATGCCACCATAAAAAAAACACATCTGTATGACTCAAAAATTGGTATAGAAACAAGTGATCTGTCATCTTTAAGTGTGACAGATTCAAGTATTCACCACAATGATGTAGGCATATATCTTTATGCAACAGAAAAAGTACTGATAACAAATAATGATATCCATGATAATAATGTCGCCAATCTAGCAGGTGAAGACTCATTTGGAAATGCTCGCTATAATTGGTGGGGAAAATCCTTGGGGGGAATACAGAGAGTATATACCAAAGGGGGGAGAATTACTGCGCTTCCTCCTCTAGGACAAAAATCGTTACAGGACGTACAGAAACCAGTCACTCTTTTGCCCCCAAATCTATCTGATTGTACTTCCCAAATACAGGATAATCCCAATGACAACGACACAGATATGGATGGGACACCTGATTGGTGGGAAACAAAATATGGATATAATCCCCTTGTTTATGACCCCCATGATTCTTTGGATCCTGATCAGGATGGACTGAATAATATCGAGGAGTATCGCACAGACCAATGGGGATCCAAACCATTTACCAAGGATCTATTTGTGGAAATAGATATCATGGATACCTCCTATGAAATAAGGGAAGATAAACTGGAGGATATGCGGCAAAAATTTGCCACCAATGACATTACTCTCCATATTGACAAGGGTCTCAAGAGGGGAGGAGAGATTGTTGATAAAACAGAATATGTGAATTATGCCACTCTGATTGATGTGTATTGGAAATATTTTCTCCATGACGATCCAACATACTGGCGGAAGGGTGTTTTTCACTATGTGCTTTTATCTGATTCCTTATTCAAGGATTATCCCGGGTTTGTTTTTATTGGATGGGATGAAGCTGATTCATTCGCATTGAGTATCAGTTATTATGAAGAGGAGATACCTCAAGTATTTAGACCACATGTGTTAGCCACCGTGTTCATGCATGAACTTGGACACACATTAGGGCTTTTTCACGATGTGTATCCAGCTATTGATAATGAAAGCAGCATCATTCCGTTTGTCATCCCCTTGCTCAGGGGACAGGTAAAATATAGACCCTATCGGAGTTGTATGAATTATCAGTTTGCCTGGCAAATATTAGACTATTCAGATGGAAGCCATGGCCGAGGGGATTTTGATGACTGGGATCATATCAATCTCTCATTTTTCCAAAATTCACACTGGGGTTCATAACAGGATCCCAGGATAAAGATTAATTATAACTGGGATGGCTATAAGCAATGACCTGCCACCCCATGATGAATCATGAATGAAAAATAAAAAAAACTGGGTGTGGATAAACTATATACAAGCAATAATATCTTTTTAGGACAACAGATAAACCAGCAAACCAAAGGAATATGAAGGTGTTTATAAAACGAGATGGCTTGTAGTGTTAGAATAAAAAAATTGATTTTGGTGTTGTAAACATATGCAAAGGTAAAAAAGGGAAAGGGAGGCAATAATGGAAAAGGAGGCGAAAAAAGTACCTTCCCCTTCCCTTTATGGTGTATGAAGTAATAAGAGGGGTTAATAAAGACTCTCTAACAAACATCGAATGATATAGTACAAACATAAAAAAAAAAAGTAGAGAGTTAGTCTTAGAACCAATAAATTAAAAAGAAAAGGGGAAAAGAAGGACTAGCTGGGAGAATATCCATTAATTTTGAGGGTTGGATCACCAAACAATATCCATTCCTCAACGGTTTTTCCATCGATTTTATCAGTCAAGGGGGGGAACTTAGAAAGAAAACTCAATATAGCTTCACCATGCGCCTCACCAAGGATGTCTATTCCTTCCTGCGCACATATCCTGAAAAATTCAATATCAATAAATCCACCCCTGTACTGTATACCATCAAAAATACCATCATTGTCACCATCCCCCTGCTTACCATATCCATACGAAGTACATCCTATAGTAGCAATAGACCCCCCATCATTTTTACGGGTAAGCCACCAACTGAAGCACTCCAGACCAATGCTGCCATGGGCAAGATTAGCTGTAAGATTCTTGAAATCCAAAAAATCAAGAAGGGTAATGTCAAATTTGCTATTGCTACAGCCACCAACCACACAGACAGGATACATATCCTTGTTTCTGAGTAACGTAAACAGGACTACATTGATGAAGGTATCCCATTCCTCGCCTTGAGGGCTATGGGTAGCCCAACTTGTGGGGGTACCATGGCCTTCAAAGTTAAGAAAACCACATCCCTCACTAATGGAGCCTAGGATATCTCTGGCATTGGGTATATGTTCATCAGAGGTAAAAAGAGTAGTGAAATCATATCCTAGTGGAGAAAGATATTCCATCACTTTTGCCACAGTAACTTCTCCGTCATACCACTGGTCACCGGGAAATGTATCTCCCCCGATGCCAACATATTTTTTAGCCCAATCTGTCCCAAAAGCGGTTGTTTCATATGCCGTGATTTTATCAACCATTATGTTAACTTCAAATTCTGTTCTACAAGGCAACCGACCAATATAGACATCAGGATACATATCAATGATGTCCCTGCCTCCAAAATGCCATTCGCCAAAAAGATTGTTGCCATTACTATCCCAATCATCAAAAACAATCTCTCCTTCCTCATAGCCATAGATATCAGAAAAATAAAGATCACTTAAAAATTTTTTATCACCATCATTAGCATCCAAATATGTATATCGGACAGGACACCACCACTCAGGCTCTGAAAAACCTCCATGCCGACCTCCCACCAACAACACATACTTCACTCCCCACTGTTCAACACTCTCCTTAATAAAATATTTCACCTTTTCTGCATCATCTCGCCCTTTTACCTCAAAATAACTACCCTCAAAAATCTCATCCAGTGATACTAATCGGGTACTTATCCCCACTGCTTCCGATTCTTTATGGGCTACCAATGGCTGAAGGGAATCCACAAACTCAACCGGAGAAATAATGAGAAAATCGGTTTCATCTTTTCCGAATAGATGATTCTCTATTTGTTCATAGATGATTTCTATTTGGAGGGTTTCAACAAAAAACAGAGTATTACTCCCTGATGTGTACCGATATGGAAAAACTTGCAGGGAAAGGAATAATACATGGTGGTTATTTTTGATTCCCACTCCGATATTATATGTTACCCATTCTATAGGATAGATATCCATGTTTTCATAGATATCTTCTTGTTGATTCCCAGATAAATTATTGGATTTGCTAAATGTGCAGGGTGTTGGAGCGGATTGTATTTTTTTATCAAGTATCAGTGTTTGAACATCCTGTATTTCTATGTTCACATCCTGTATTATTGTTCCTAGGGGAAACAAAATACAGAGAGATTTATAGGGTAATAATGGATAACCCTCACTTAACAGAAGATTCATTTCATTACCTGTCTCCACTGTAAGATAGTTACCATCGTCAATTAACGAGGGCGGGAGAAAACTAGTGGTGATACTCTTTGTTTTAATCTGGCTGTTCTTATCTCCATTGGAAAGGGGAGATAAGAGGGCTCCAAATGTGGAGGAGCCTAAAAAAGTTATGACAATTAAACATGCTAATACGATGTGTATTTTTTTCATATATCTCGCCTCCAATTTAGATAATAGGCTACCTCAATATAAAGTTTAATGTTCTACCCTGCATTATTCTGCCCCCTTAAAACAAAAAAAGCGATACTACCAGGGTTTACTGTACATTTGCACAGTCACATTATCACATCTAAGTGGGTTATTTGGATACCCATTATTTAACAGTTTGTTGCCCATATCGTAATAATTATGCGGCTTGTTTCTTTTTTTATCCATTAACTTTTTTTATTCTGGATTTTTGGGTTTCATTCTCTTTTTTGACCATGATGACAGTTATATTTTATAAATACCTATTGCATAACAAATAGGTAAAGGGAGAGTGAAAGATATGAAAAAAGTTGATGTATTGTTTATAGCTCTTATTTTATTGACAGGGATTATAGAAACAGGTATTTCCACCTCTTCAAGCCCCCAAACGACTAATCAAGGTGACATTAATGAAAAAGGGAGCCTGCAAGGTCTGTATGATATGGATACATCAAGGGATTATGAGATTGGAGAAATCCTCTGGCAGTACACCATCACTACAGGCTATGATAACAGTCCCCAAGCAATAGCACCCATATCCGATATAAACAGCGATGGTATTGGTGATGTCATTGTTTGTTCCGAGGATGAACATGTACGATGCTTTGATGGTGGCGCTATTGGCACGGGAAATGTTCTCTGGGAACATGATGCCGAGGCAGATGTTTTTGCCCAAAATGGATTGTCCATCATGGAGGATATTGATAATAATGGATGCCAAGAGGTTATCATCGGTACCAGTGGCGGTACCTATAATGGGCGAATGATTCGCACCATCTCGGGCGGGAATGGGAGTACCATATGGACCCATGACACCCACGAATATGGAGATGGCGGGTGGGTCTACCAGGTCAATTGTGTATATGACTATAATAATGATGGCATTAAGGATGTACTGGCAGCAACAGGGAATGATGGAACAAATACTGGTCCCAGGAGAGTTTATTGCCTAGATGCTCTAACCGGAGAACCCATTTGGGAGTGCTTTATCGGAGGAGCAGTTTTCTCCGTGAGGGGAATCGAGGATTTTACGGGTGATGGATATCCAGATGTTGTTGCGGGTACAACAAATGGAGCTCAGACTACGGGGTATGCCTATGGCATCAATGGAGCAAGTGGGGGGGTATAGAATGGAGCTATATTCCCCCTGGTCCCTCTGTCTGGGCATTAGAACAGATTGATGATATCACAAATGACGGTATCAGTGATGTGATTATTGGTGATTTTTATGGAAATATTTATGGACTTAACAGC
>JGI24025J20009_10000411_pt1 | contig 33289 bp, 25 predicted proteins | sample Cruoilmetagenom3_FD_20009 | JGI IMG/M metagenome (IMG submission 20009) | reverse complement strand
CACCTTGAGACCCAAGCCTGCGTGGCTAGCATTGATGCTAACGGCAAAATAACCTGCTATAGCCCATGTCAGCTAGCTCATCCCTTCCGCCGAGAGCTGGGGAAAATATTCAATAAACCGGTAGGTAAGATAAACGTTATCAGCCCCTTTGTTGGTGGTAGTTTTGGCATTCGGCTCAGCTGCCATAATGAACCTATCTGTATTGCCCTGGCGATGAAGGCGGCTAGGCCAGTAAAGCTGGTGTACACCAAGGAGGAAGATTTCACTTGTATTGATACCAGAACGCCGCATTACTTCACTGTAAAAATGGGGTTTAAGAAGGATGGCACACTTAATGCCTTCACCGTACACACCACGACTTGGGCTGGGGGTTACTTAAGCCGGGCTCAACTGGCAGGTGGCATTACCCTCCTCTGGGCTCTAGGGCACTACCGCTGTCCCAATACTAATGGGGCGTGTGATGTTGTCTATACCAATACTACGCTGTCAGGGGCAATGCGCGGTTTTGGCAACCCGGCGGTAAGCTGGGCTACAGAGCAAGTGATGGACATGGCTGCCGAAAAGCTCGGAGTGGATCCGCTGGAACTCAGGTTGAAGAACATCAAGCACACTGGTGAGCCGTCCAATATGGGGCTTCCTATTGAAAGCAGTTTTGAGGAGGAGTGCATCAGGGTAGGTGCCGAAAGGATAGGCTGGGAGGAGAAATGGGGCAAGAAAAAGGAAGGGGCAGTGAGACGAGGTGTTGGCATGGCGGCTATGATGCACTGTAGCGGTGCCCACCCAGTACTCCTGGAGCACAGTGGTGCCATCATAAAGCTCAATGAAGACGGCTCAGCTAGTCTGACAGTCAACCCGGGCTCGCCGGGCACACATATCTGGGGCACACTATCACAAATTGCTGCTGAAGAGCTTGGAATTAGCGCTGAAGACATCAATATAGTCACCGGGAGCACCGATGCTACCATGTTTGACCTTGGCTCTCATGCCAGCCGGTCAACCTATGTTACCGGAAATGCAGTTCGAATGGCAGCCAGAGAGGCTAAAGGCCAACTCTTGGAGCGGGCAGCTAAAAAGCTGGAGGTCTCGCCTGATGAATTGGATATTAAGGATAGATTAGTCTTTGTTAAGAAAGACCCGAAGAAGAGCATCTCGGTTGCTGAGTTAGCTTTTGATGCTATCTATAATTTCAAGGGGGAGTGTCAGACTATATCTGGAAAATGCTCGTTCGAGTCCAGGTGGAATTCCCCACCTACCGCAGCCTACTTTGCTGAGGTAGAGGTGGATACTGAGACTGGGGAGGTAAAGGTAATAAAGTTCATAAGTTCTCAGGACTGTGGCACGGCAATAAACCCGATGACCGTAGAGGGGCAGTGCGAGGGTGGAATCCAGCAAGGCATAGGTTATGGTCTAACCGAGGATTATGTCATTAATAAAGATACCGGGGCGGTAGAAAGTGATAACTTTACCACCTATAAGATGCCAGGAACCCTTGATATGCCAGAGACTGAGATAATTATTATTAATAAACCCGACCCCAAAGGTCCGTTTGGAGCTAAGGGTGTTGCTGAGCCAGGCTTAGTTGGCATAGCCCCAGCCATAGCCAACGCTATCTATGATGCCGTGGGAGTACGAATAACCGACTTGCCGATAACGCCAGAAAAAGTCCTCGCCGCCCTCAAGGCAAAATCAGCTTAGAAAGATTGAGGTGATGCCATGACAAGTGAGAAAGTAATAAAGGTTCTTGTCGCTAAGCCAGGATTGGATGGTCATAACCGGGGAGCCAGGATTTTGACCCTGGGCTTGAGAGACGAGGGGATGGATGTAATTTATACCGGGCTGCGGAAAACCCCGGAAGAAATAGCAGACAGGGCGGTCAATGAGAAGGTAGATGTAATCGGTCTGAGCATACTTTCCGGGGCGCATAAGACCCTTCTCCCTCGAGTAGTTGAGCTAGCTAAGAAAAAGGGCCTGGATAAGGTCTTAATCATTGCTGGGGGAGCTATTCCAGAGGAGGACATACCCTTTCTAAAAGAGCATGGTGTAATTGCAGTCTTTACTCCTGGAACAACTATAAGAGAAGTAGCCGATTATATTCGCCAGAATGTCAAAGCATAAAGAAGAAAGGCGATTGAAAACATAGCCTACTCTACTATATAGGCTGAAACACCCTACTACCAGTATGTCTCTAAACAACTGCTTGCAATTGCCAGGAATGCCACTTTTGGCGGGATGAGTTATGTGATAACTAGCGGGGGGTTAACATGAAGTTATTTGAGTTTGAAGCCAAGGAATTCTTCAAAAAAGGCGGGGTTCCAGTTCCAGAAGGGATTGTGGCTGAGACACCACAGGCGGTAAGAAAGGCATATAGTGAACTGGGCGGAAATGTGGCATTGAAATCTCAGGTCCTGGTGGGAGGTAGAGGCAAAGCCGGCGGTATAAAATTTCCAAAATCAGAAAAAGAAGCCTATGAAATGGCTGAGGAATTGTTCAGGATGAAGATAAAGGATGAGCCGGTGGAAAAAATACTGGTGGAAAGGGCGCTTGATATAAAGCAGGAATATTATCTCGGTATCATCACCGACCCTGATGAAAGCTGCCCTCTTTTAATGTTCAGCGCTGAGGGGGGGATTGAAATTGAGGAATTATCAGCGCAAAAACCTGATGCCATTAGGAAAGTCCTAATTGACCCCAGATACGGACTGTTCGGCTACCAAATTCAAAACGAGCTGAAGGAAGCGGGTGTCCCTAAGGAATTACACAATGGTATTACCAGTATCGCCAGGAGGCTTTATCAGACATACTGGGATAAGGACGGGGAACTTATTGAGATTAATCCCCTGGTGGTAGTAGCCGATGGAAACATTCTGGCGGCTGATGCTAAGTTTAATATTGATAATAGCGGACTCTACCGTCAGCCTGAAATGCCCAAGCGGCCAGCCAGAACAGTCGAGGAGCGGGCGGCTGAGCTTACCCTCAGTTATGTACCCCTTGATGGAAACATCGGGATAATAAGCAACGGTGCCGGCCTCACCATGTCAGCAATGGACTATCTTCGTCAGGAGGGCGCCAGTCCGGCTAATTTCCTGGATTTAGGCGGACAGGCAACACAGGCAGTTACTATTAAAAATGGCATTGGTATTGTCCTGGAAAACCCGGGGGTGACAGCGTTACTAATTTACATATTTGCCGGCGGGCCAAGGTGCGATGTCATTGCCAGCGGCATTGTCGAAGCCATTGGTGAAATGGAGAAGGAAAATAGCTTGCATGTTCCTATTGTAGCCACGCTCCATGGTCGCTTCGCCGAAGAAGGGATGAAGGTATTATCAGCCTGTAAGTCTCCCCACCTGTATCAAGAAGCAGAGGTTGAGGATGCAGTGCATAAAGCCATAGAGCTAGGAGGTAAGGCAAAGTGAGCATTCTGATAAATAAGGATACAAGGGTAATTTCTCAGGGAATTACCGGCAAATTAGGCTCATTTGCTACCGGGCAGATGACTGAGTATGGAACAAAGGTGGTGGCCGGAGTCACCCCAGGCAAGGGTGGGACCGAGTTAAATGGTGTCCCCGTTTATGATACAGTGCGAGAGGCGGTGAAATATCATCCCGCTGATGCCACAATTACCTTCGTTCCCCCCCCCTTTGTTAAAGAAGCAATCTTTGAGGCTTTAGAAGTCGGAATTAAACTGGTTGTAGTCGCTGTAGAGCGTATGCCGGTTAAGGATATGATGATGGTGCATCAAGCGTTAAGGCAATCGGACACGGTTCTGCTGGGACCCAATTCTCCGGGAATAATTAGTGCTGATGAATGCTCTATTGGTTACTTTCCCGGCCATGTCTATCGCAAAGGTTCAGTGGGCATAGTATCTCGCAGTGGAACCTTTTCCTATCAGGTTGCCGATTATATTACCAAAGCCGGGCTGGGTGAGACCACCGCCTTAGGGCTAGGAGGTGACCCTATCACCGGCGTCAGCTTTATTGACATCCTCAAGTTATATGAAGCAGACCCGGAGACGAAGGTGATTGTGCTCATTGGAGAGATTGGCAGGACAAGTGAGGAACAGGCAGCAGAATATATACAGAGCGAAGTTTCAAAGCCGGTAGTAGCAATTATAGGAGGCAGAACAGCCCCTCCCGGGAAGACTATGGGACATGCCGGAGCTATCATTACCGGAGGCAGGGGGTCGTATGATTCCAAGGTAAATGCCCTGGAAAAGGCAGGGGTCCCGGTAGTCAGAACAGCCAAAGAGGTGGCTACCCTGGCTAAACAGGCACTGGGAAGTAGCTGAGGAGGGAAGGAAATGGAAGAGCAAGTAAAGGAAAGGATTAAGTTTGAACCTCTCAGGGAAAAAGTTTTAACCGCTGAAAAAGCAGCCAGCTTTGTGGAAGACGGGATGCGGATTGGTACTACCGGGACACCATCTGGAGTGGCTTGTCCCGTTTCTTTTTTTGAAGCTCTGGCCAAACGGGCAGAGAATGGTGAGAAATTTAAGATTGACCTCTGGTCAGCGGCACCAATGAGCCCTGACATTGACGGAAAATTAGCCGAGCTGGGAGTTATCAACAGGCGGCTTGACCACCAGTCAAACCCGACTCTGGCTAAGGCAGCCAATAGCGGAGAGGTTCACTATTCAGACATGGGCTCCATCTGGCTTGCTCATCAGGTAAGAAGTGGCACCATAGGTAGGCCCGACCTTGTGGTTCTGGAGGCAATAGAAATAACCGATGAGGGGTTTATCGTTCCTTCCCTTCTTGTTTCTGACCTGCCTACTCTTATACAATATGCGGAGAAGGTTATAATTGAGATTAACTTGAACCTGCCCTTGGAACTAACCGGTATCCATGATATCTATGTTTTAGATTCTCCCCCTAAAAGAAAGGCCATCCCGCTAAACACCCCCTGCGACAGGGCTGGAACCCCCTATATTCAAATTAGTCCAGAGAAAGTCAAGGGAATTATTATTTCCGATAAGAAAAGTAAACTCCCCCAGAGACCTGCCATAGATGATGTCAGCCGGCAGGTAGGTAAAAAAATAGTTAGCTTTTTCGAACAAGAGGCAGATAAGGGGAGATTACCGGAAAACCTCCTTCCCCTGCAGACAGGACTGGGGGCACTGGGAGGCGCTATCCTGAGTGAACTTGCCCGGTCAAGGTTTGAGAATCTAGAGGTGAGCTCATCTTTACTGGATGATGCTGTGCTTGACCTTATTGACAGCGGGAAAATAAAATTTGTCTCCGGGTGCGGGTGCTTTTTCACCGAAGAAGCCATGCAACGATTAGTAAAGGATATCAAGAAGTATAAAGAGAGGATAATTCTGCGGCCTTTAGATATAATCAATAGCCCTGAAGTTATTGGGAGACTGGGAGTAATCGCCCTCAATGGCGCCGTGGAAATGGATATATACGGTCATATAAACAGCAGCCACCTTATGGGGACACGCATTGTGGCTGGTCCATCGGGCTCACTGGAGTATTCCAGAAATGGTTATCTCTCCATATTTATGGGACCGTCTATAGCCAGGGGGGGTAATATTTCCACTATTGTGCCCATGGTTTCCCATGTTGACCATACTGAGCATGAGGTAAGTGTGATTGCAACTGAACAGGGTTTGGCCGACCTCAGGGGTTTAGACCCCAGAGAGCGGGCGGCAGAGATAATAGAAAAGTGTGCCCATCCCGACTATAAGCCACTCTTGTGGGATTATTTTCATGAGGCAGAGGCTAAAGGTGGACACGAACCGCACATATTAAGTAAGGCCTTTGATTTCCACCTGAGATTCATGGAAAAGGGAACGATGAAAATTTAGACGGAGGGGGTAGAAATGATTGACAAAGAAACGCTGGGGGAAATAGAAAAGCGGAGAGATGAATGGGAAGAAAAGGTACTTAAAAAGCAGCTAGCTAGGTTCGGGGTAACTGAAAGTCCGCAAAAATTCTACACGCCTCTGGATGTGAAAGACCATGACTTCTTGAGGGATGTTGGCTTCCCCGGGCAACATCCATTTACCGCTGGCAAATATGCTAGCTTAGCTCCCGGGGCAGCACCAGCCGTAGGTGGTGGTCATGCCTCCGCCGGTGGCGGTCTGGTAAGAGCCGGGCGATATTCGGGATATGGAACCGCCGAGGATACCAGAGACTACTATAAATTCATGATTGAGCACGGACGGGTCCCGGGGGTAAATCTGGCATTCGACCTACCCACTCAGTGTGGGTATGATTCCGACGCCCTAGAAGCAAGAGGAGAGGTGGGAAAGACAGGGGTGGCAATAGATACCCTGAGAGACTTTGAGGTCCTTTATGAGCCCTTTGTCGGGGAGGCTGGCCTGGACAGGATTAACTCGGCCTGGACAATAAACCCTCTAGCTAATGTTATCCTGGCAATGTATATTGCTCTAGCTAAAAAGAGAGGCATTCCTATTAGCAAGCTGAATTGCACCCCGCAAAATGATATCTTAAAGGAATGCGTATCCAGGGGGACCCATATCTTCCCACTCAAGCATGCGATGAGGCTAATAAGGGATACCATTGTCTTCGGGGTTGCCGAAATGCCCGGCCTGCGCCCGGTCAGCATCAATGGCCATCATCCCCGTGAGGCAGGAGCCACTCGGGAACAGGTTCTGGGTTTCCACCTTGCTATGGGCATAGCCTATGTCCAGCTGGGTATAGATGCTGGTCTGGATTTTGATAAATTTGGTGCTAGAATAACCTTTAATGATTCCAGTGGCAGCCTGGAGATGTTCAAGGAGATAGCCTATCTCAGGGCAGCCCGCCGGATGTGGGCCAAGATTATGGAAGAGAGGTTTGGTGCTAAAGACCCCAGAAGCATGATTTACCGGGATGTTGGCGGCTGCATGATGGGGCATGATAATTGCACAGTTCAGAGACCTCTAAATAACCTTGTGCGCAGCGTAATTGGTGGTGTTGCCGAGGCATTGAGTGGATATATCCCTACCTGCTATCCCCCATTTGATGAGGCCCTGGGGCTGGGTCACAGTATGGAGGCAATACAACTGGAACAGGATGCAGCCCGAATTATAATGTTTGAAGCGCGGCTATGTGATGTTGTTGACCCCCTGGCTGGTTCTTACTATGTAGAATATTTGACCGATGAACTGGAGAAGGCTGGCTGGGAGATAATCAAAAAGATTGACGAAATGGGTGGCATGGTGACAGCTATTGAGTCAGGATGGCTGGACAGAGAGATAGCCAAAAGCGCTTATGAACAGCAAAGGGCTATAGAGAGTGGAGAAAAGGTTGTTGTTGGAGTTAATAAATTTACCGGTGAGGGCGAGTTAGAAATTAGCATCAACCGGATGGTGCCCGACCCTTACGACCCCGAGAAAAGGGCAAGGGCTGAAGAAGAGCAAATCGCTAATCTTAATAATGTCAGAAAGGAAAGGAATAATCAGGCAGTTCAGGCAGCCCTCAAGCGGGTAAAGGAGGCGGCTCAGGATGAAGGTGCTAGTACCATTCCTCCCCTTGTGAAAGCGGTTGAGGCCTATGCCTCTGTGGGCGAGATTACTAACACCCTCAAAGAGGTATTTGGCACCTATCAAGAACCAGAGCTATGAGTGTTATTAATACTTGAAAAAAGAAATTTTATCAAATAGGAGGCGACAGATGATAAAAGGAATTAGCCACCTCGGTGTGGCGGTAAAGGACCTTGAAGAAGCCAGGGATTATTATCGCTCCGTCTTCGGGCTTGAATCGGGTGACCCCATTATCGGTGGTGAGGGGACTATTAAAGTGAGCTTGGTTGAGGTTGGTAACGCTATAGTTGAGCTGTTGCAGCCAATCGGAAGTGAGGGGGTTATGGCGAAATTTCTGGAAAAGCGGGGTGAGGGTATCCATCACATTTGTTACGATGTGGATGATATCAACGCCGAAGTTGAATCGCTTAAGGCTAAGGGGATGGATGTTCTGGGTGAACCGAGACCGGGTGCCGAGGGAATGGCTGTCTTCCTTCACCCCCGAGGGACTCACGGCGTTCTTGTTGAGTTGGTGGAAAAGAAGTGAAGATGTTAATAGTAATAATTGAACCTTCGGAGGCATAAGGAATGGATTTTGAACTAACTGAAGAACAGCAGATGCTCCGGGATATGGCTCGGAAGTTCGCTGAACAGGAAATCATCCCCAACCTCAAGGAGAATGAACGGCAGGAGAAATTCGACCGCGATATTATCAAAAAGATGGGTTCGCAGGGGTTACTAGCCCCCCACTTGCCCCAGGAGTATGGAGGACTGGGGCTGGATTATGTTACCTCAGCTATTATTTGGGAGCAGCTTTGCTGGGGTAGCTTAGGCGTAACCCAGGCGGCGGCTAGTGGTACCATCCAGCCAGGAACTAACCTTCTTGATGCCGGCACTGAGGAGCAGAAACAGAAATACCTGCCTCCGGTGTCTAAGGGTGATTTAATTCTATCCGGGGCTGTAGTTGAGCCTAATGCCGGTAGTGATTCGTCTATGATTGAGACTACCGCTGTTCGTAAGGGCGACCGTTGGGTCATCAATGGTAGTAAAATCTTTATTACCAATGGCGAGATAGCTGACCTTATTTTATTTATCGCCCAGACAGATAAAAGTAAGGGAATCAGGGGGCTGGCCAGCTTTATTGTGGAGCGGGGCACACTAGGCTTATCCAGTGTCCCGGTAGCCGGCAAGATAGGCTGGCGAGGTGGTAGTGAGGGTAACATACGATTCACCGACATGGAACTTCCCCTGGAGAACCAGATTAGCGAAGCGGGACTTGCCTTGAGGGAGGCGCTGAGGGGCATTGACACTGCCCGTCTCTTCCTTGCTGCCGGTACCGTTGGTATCGCCCAGAGCTGCCTTGATGCCTCTCTAAAATATGCCAAGGAGCGAGTCCAGTTTGGAAAGCCTATCGGTGGTCACCAGTTGATACAGGGGTTAATCGCTGATATGGCGACGAGGATTGAAGCAGCTAGATGGCTTACCTACCGTGTGGCTGACATGAAGAGCCGTGGCATCCGCCATATTAAGGAGATGTCCTATGCCAAGTATTTTGCTACCGAGACCGCTCTTTGGGTAACATCACAGGCGGTTAAGATTCATGGTTCCTTTGGCACCATTGATGACTATCCTGTGGGGCACCACTATCAGGATGCGATAGTAGCGACAATACTTGGCGGCACCGCTCAAATACACCAGTTGACTATCGGGCAGCAGCTTTTGGAGATGGCTGCTTTTACTTAGAGCTATTAGCTACAGGTATGAAACAGGAATTCGATGCCATAGTAGTTGGGGCGGGTCCCGCAGGTTGTGCCTGTGGTTACACTTTGGCAAAGGCCGGCTTAGAGACATTGGTAGTGGAGAGGGGGAAATTTGCTGGGGCAAAGAACATGTGGGGTGGAGTATTCTACGGGCCAACCTTAAACGAGCTGTTCCCCCACTTTTGGCAGGAAGCACCGGTAGAGAGGCACATTGTTCGCCATAGATTCTCCTTGCTCACCCATGATGCTTGCCTGTCTGCCGAATTCACCACCAAAAAGTTCGGTCAGCCCCCCTATAATGGCTTTGCTGTGTTACGCTCCAAGTTTGACCGCTGGTTTGCCACCAAGGTTGAGCAGGCAGGGGCAATCATTGCCCCGGGGCTTCAGGCTGACGACCTCCTCTGGGACGGCAATCAGGTTACAGGAATAAAGGCAGGCGGTGATGAGTTGCCTGCTAGCGTGGTTATTGCCTGTGATGGGGTGAATTCTGCCCTGGCGGGTAAGGCCGGGCTCAGGGACAAGCTCTTACCACAGGATATGAAGCAGGGAGTAAAGGAAGTAATCCAGCTGCCCCGTGAGCTACTAGAGCAACGCTTTAATCTAGTCGGAGACGAAGGTATAGCCTGGGAGTTTATTGGTTCCTTCACCGGGGGTTTGCCTGGCGGCGCTTTCATTTACACCAATAAAGAAAGCCTATCGGTAGGAATTGTGGTTCAGTTAAACGCCCTGGTTGAGAACAAGGTTAGAGCTAATGACCTGCTCGAGGAGTTTAAACAGCATTCAGCGGTGGTAGACTTGCTTGCTCAAGGTAAGCTGGTGGAATACTCGGCACACCTGATACCCGTTTCCGGGATAGCGATGATGCCCGGACTCTATACCGATGGTTTTCTCGTGGCTGGTGATGCCGCTGCCCTTATTCTGGGCACCGGGCTGACCCTGGAGGGAGCTAATTTTGCCGTTGTCTCAGGTGTAGCTGCCGCTGACACGGTGATAAGGGCTAAACAAGTGGGGGGCTTTTCCAGGAAGTCCCTTTCCTATTACCCGGAGCTATTAAAACAGAGCTTTGTCCTCAAAGACCTGCAAACCTTCAGAAAAGCTCCCCATTTTCTAGAAAACTCACGTATCTATAGCTTGTATCCTGAGCTAGCCTGTGACTTAGCTGAGAAGCTCTTCACCAATGATGGGAGACCAAGAAAGAAAACCTGGGAGCTACTCGGACAGACGATGGGTGGTAGGGTTTCATTCTGGCAGGTAGCTCGTGACCTGATGCAGGCAAAGGGAGCAGTATGAATCCTACCAGCATCGAGGATAAACTGGCGGTTAATAAATACGATATAGATAGAGAAGTCCATATTAGCCTGGGCGAAGATATCTGTAAGACATGCGATGGGCATTATTGTTTGTATGCCTGCCCAGCCGGTTGCTTCAAGCTGATGGAGGAACATATTACCTTTTCCTACGAGGGCTGCCTGGAGTGTGGTAGTTGCCAGATTGTATGTGATAAAGGAGCTGTCGAATGGAATCTGCCCCGGGCTGGATTTGGCATATGCTACCAATATGGATAGAAAGGGACAGGGATGAATACTATAGTCTGTATTAAGCAGATACTGGACCCGGAGATACCACCGGCAAAATTTAGGCTGGATTCTGAGTCCATGCGAGTTATACCACCAGAAGGAATACCGCCAGTGATAAACCCTTATGATGAGCAGGCAGTTGAATTGGCGTTGAGGCTGAAGGACAAACACGGAGGCAAGATAACGGCAGTAACTATTGGCAGTGATACTGCTGCCGGCATCGTCAAGCATGCTCTAGCGATGGGGGCTGACGAAGGTATTGTCCTCGCTGATAAGGTATTTGAGGGCTCGGACAGCTTCGCCACGGCTTACATCCTGACCAGGGCGATACAGAAAATCGGGGACTACGGGCTGGTATTTTGTGGCAGGCAGGCGGCTGACTGGGATGAGGGCCTAGTTGGCTCAATAATTGCTGAGAACCTGGGCTTGCCTTTAGTAACACTGGCTGAAGCGGTAGATGTCGCCGATGATGAGGAATTAAGGGTGAAGCGGGTAACCCTTGACGGCTATCAAGTATTTGCTGTTCCGACTCCAGCAGTAGTAACAGTAAGCAACGAGGTTGGTCAGCCCCGGCTGCCGTCGGGGTGGGGAATTATATCAGCGGCTAGAAGGCAAATCCCTGTCTGGAACGCCGGTGATATTGATGCCGACCCCCATCAATGTGGAGCTAGCACGGCACGAAGAAAACTGGTCAAGCTTTTTATTCCGGTGCGGGAGAAAAAATGTGAGATTGTCCAGGGGGAGGACACAGCCGAGGCATCGGTCAAACTCGCCATCAGATTGAGAGAGACAGGGGTGATATAGATTGTTACCAGGGAGATAGCGCAATGGCAGACTATCAAGGCGTATTAATCTGCGGTGAGGTGGTGGAGGGGAAGATTACCACCATTACCAAGGAACTAATCAATACCGGCAGGAGACTCGGTGATGACCTTAACCAGCCATTGAGTGTCCTGCTTATCGGGCAGGATATCCATGAAGTAGCTAGAGAGGTCATCCTCCTTGGTGCTGACAAGGTCTATACCGCTGATGGTGCCCCGTTTACTGAATCACACCCTGAGTGCTATACAGCTATAACTCTTAATGCCTGTCAACAAGTAGCACCGTCAATCATTCTCTTGGGGCAGACTGATATGGGGCGTGACATTGCCCCCAGATTAGCTACCAGGCTGAGAACAACTGCCTGTCTGGACTGCGTTGAGCTGGCAATAGACCCGGAGACCAAGTTAGTGCTTCAAACCAGGCCGGTCTACGGGGGAAATGCGATGGCGGTATGGGTTTCCGAAAATTATCAGCCCCAGGTAATTACTATGAGACCACGAGCGGGAACGCCGGCTGAGCCAGATACTTCCAGAAGGGGCGAGATTGTGCCGGTTAGCATTAATATCGATGACTCAATGATTAAGGGCAGGCTCCTGGAGACAGTTAAAGAGGAGATTAAAGGAATAAGGCTTGAGGAAGCCAAGGTTATTGTGGCTGGGGGTGGTGGGATTGGTGGCAGCGAAGGCTTCCAGCTATTACAAGAACTGGCACAAGTTCTCGGAGGCACTATAGCGGTAAGCAGAGTTCCTTGTGACGAGGGCTGGATGCCGCTTAGCCTCGAAATTGGGCAAACTGGTCATGTAGTGGGCCCAAGCCTCTATATTGCTGTCGGCATTTCTGGTGCCATGCAGCACCTTGCTGGATGTTCAGGTTCGAAGTGCATTGTAGCCGTAAACAAGGACCCCGAGGCTCACGTATTCAAGGAAGCCGATTTTGGGATAGTTGGCGATTATCGGGAGGTTCTGCCTCCCCTAATTGAGAAATGCAAGGCTTTACTGGCTATCTAAAATGACAGAGTATGCTTTCCGCTACAAATTAGACAGAGGCGATAGGCATCCCCACCGAAATGCCCCTGTTGAATCAATCACTAGCCAGCTTCGGAACTTGCTAGATGTTGTTATTCTAACCCAGGGAGGCAAGGAGATAAAGGTTGACGGATTCAAGCTCCTTTCAGACAAGGCCTCTATATATGAGATAGGACATCCTGGAGCAACCTCATCATCACAAAGCTTGGGTAGTGTTATCCTATATGAACCCAGGATAGAGCTTATCAAAAGACAGCTGGAGAGCTTATTGTCCGTGGTCGAGCTAGAAGCTGGTGGAGCAGTTACCCACGTCGATGGGTTCAGGCTAAAAAACACCTCCGATTGGCTTGTTCCTAGCTCTGGCGACCCTGGTGAGATTCTGGAATATGCCGCATCTCGATGTAATTGCGATTGTATTATGTGCTACAACAAGGGGAATCCTTCTTCCCTTGCCCTAAAAAGCAACAAAAGAAAGACAATAGACGAATTCAACGAAATCAAGGCAAGGCTCGATTATTTTTCGCCTTCTGGAGGCGTCAGCCTGTTCCCCAGCCTGGGTAGTAGTTGGGAGGTCACCGCCCACCCATATTTCATGGAAATCCTCCGCTCGCTGCGGAAAAAGACCTCAAAGCCGCTCAGGATAACTACCAACGGGAGGAATCTTACTCCCAAAATGGTCAACGAGCTGGCAGATTTGAAGCCGTTATATCTCTATCTTTCCTTAAATAGCGCCTCTCGCCAGCGCCGGCAGAGGCTAATGAGAGATGATAAGCCTCAAATTGCCATTTCAGCCCCAAAGCTACTAAGAGATAAAGGCATACCTTATGCCATTGTCATTGTTCCATGGCCTGTAGATTCAATAGGCGAAATGTGTGACGACCTTCATAAAACGATAATCTATGCCGGTGACTGCGGGGCACACCTTGTTGAGGTCAACCTCCCCGGTTATTCCAGATGGTTTTCACCCCAGGAAATGTTTAACCTGGATGAAGTGTGGAAAGCTTGTGTTTCTACGGTAAGGGGGCTCAGGGAAGAGACGGGGTGTCCTATTGTAGCTATGCCCACTATGTATGAGGAAAATCTATATGAGGAACGCAAGAACCTACCGAGAATTATAGGGCTCGTTCAGAATTCCCCCGCGGCTCGAAGTGGGCTTAGAAAAGGGGACATCATTACGGCAATAAACAATATCCCGGTTAGAACAAGGCCACAGGCCAGAGATATGCTCTCCATGCTGCAAAAGGGTGAGCATAAACAAGCTGACCTCACTTTTGATAGGGGACACCAGGAATTCACCGTAAAAATAAACCTGAACGACTTTTTCTATCCCTTCACCAGAGCATTTGATAAGCATGTGGGAATAATTTTCATGGGGACCGGTTTGAGGCTGTCTGACATTGAAAGGTTGAAGGAGATGATAGACGAGCATAGAGCCAGGGACATATTATTCCTCTCGTCTACTTTAGTCAGGCCCACATTTGAGCAGTGCCTCAGGGAATCCCGGCTATTGGATTCGGCTGACCTCAAAATAAATATCGAGGTTCCCCAAAATAGATACTTCGGCGGAAATATATTCATGGGCGACCTGCTGGTGGTTCAGGACTTTATTGACTGCATTAAAGAATATCTACTTAGAGCTCGCGAGCCAGATTTAATAGTGATACCATCATCCCCCTTTGCCCTGGGAAATTGGAAGAGGGATTTAACAGGAAGGGTCTACCTTGATATCGAGAGGGAAGTGGGAATACCAGTAAGGCTTCTCGATTGTGATATTATCTATGATTAGCAATAGGGTGTGCAATAAAGGGTTGCTAAAGATGCTGGAAACCAATAGAAAGGAAGGGGAAAATGGCTAATAGAATCTATCGCTTAGGCTGCGACATCGGGGGTACTTTTACTGATTTTGTTCTCTTAAATGACAAAACCGGGGAAATTCAGATTAATAAGTGCCTGACCACTCCTAAAGACCCGTCCGATGCTGTAGAAGAAGGAATCAAGGAGATGTTAACCAAGGCCCCCGGCTTTGTTGAGCAGCTAGATGAGGTGATACATGGCACAACTCTGGTCATCAACTCTATCATTGAAAGAAAGGGCGCCAAGACCGGGCTAATCACAACGAAAGGTTTTAGAGATGTATTGGAGCTGGCCAGGGAAAAGCGGTATGACACCTATGATATCTTTGCCGTGTATCCAGAGCCACTTGTCCCCAGGACTCTTCGGCTGGAAGTGGATGAGAGAATTACCAGCGATGGGCGCATATTGAAAAAACTGGACCCTGATGATGTGAAGAGAGTTTTAAATAAGCTGCTTGATATGGGTATTCAGTCACTAGCGGTGTGTCTTATAAATTCTTTTGAGAAGCCAGTTCATGAGCTGATGATTAAAGACATTGTATTAAAAGAAGCTCCTGACCTGTCTATTTCTATTTCCTACGAGGTTCTACCCCAGATAAGGGAATTCGAGAGAACAAGCACCACAGTGACCAACGCTTATGTCAAGCCCCTTACCGGAAGGTATATAGCCAGGCTATCTGACCGCTTAGACTCATTAGGCTCTGCAGGGAAGCTGTTTATCATGTTGTCCAGTGGCGGTATTACCTCAGCGGATACAGCCAAGGAGTTTCCAGTAAGGGTTATCGAGTCAGGACCGACGGCAGCCGTTATTTCCGCGGTATACTTTGGCAAGATGTTCGATGTTAAAGATATTTTCTGCTTTGATATGGGGGGGACAACAGCCAAATCCTGTTTAATTCAAAGGGGAGAACCGGGAATGGTGTCAACCTTTGAGGTCGGTCGTGTCCACCGGTTCAAAAAGGGTAGCGGTCTTGACATTCAGGTGCCAGTCGTTGATTTGATGGAAATCGGGGCTGGCGGTGGTAGCATAGCTAGAATCAGCAAATTGGGACTTCTCCAGGTAGGCCCCGACAGCTCTGGAGCTGACCCTGGTCCTGTATGTTACAGCTTGGGTGGAAAAGAGCCAACAGTTACCGATGCCGACCTGGCCCTGGGCTATCTAGACCCCGACTATTTCCTGGGCGGAGCAATGAGACTTGATAAGGGGTCGGCGCAGTGGGCTATAGAGGAAAAGATTGCCAAGCCACTGGGGGTAACTCCGATAGAAGCTACCTGGGGTATTCATGACCTTATTAATGAGACCATGGCTGGTGCGGCAAAGACACACATCGCTGAAAAGGGAGGCAATCCCAAAATCGTCACCGTTTGTGCCCTTGGCGGAGCAGGTCCAGTTCATGCCTATGGCCTAGCCAAAAAGCTGGAAGCGCCTACAGTCTTTGTCCCCCCTATAGCCGGGGTAGGGTCAGCGCTGGGATTCTTCACCGCACCCAGAGCCTTTGACCTGGTTCGAAGCCATAAAGTCGGCCTCAAAAACGCCGATTTCGCCGAAATTGAAAAACTATTTCAAGATATGGAGAGGGAAGGAGCCGCTATCCTGCAAAAGTCAGGGGCAATAGAAAACATCACCCACGAGAGGTCGATTGATATGCGCTTTGTCGGGCAAGGGGCTGAGACCAACGTTCCTATCCCCAATCGTGACTTCTCCCAGATAACAGAGGTGAGGAACCTATTTGACCAGAGATACCAGACCCTATATGGTCGAACCTACCCTGAGTCTCCTGTCGAGTTTGTGAGCTTCAGGGTGAGGGCCAGTCTTCCTGAACGGCCCTTACGCTTACCTAAAATAGAGAGGAAGGTAGCCTCACTTAAGGACGCAATCAAGGGGCAGCGTCTGGCTTATTCATCAATTGCCCGCGATTTCATTCCGTACAATGTGTATGACCGCTACAGTTTGTTTCCTGGAGCGAAATTTAGTGGCCCAGCCATTATCGAGGAAAGGGAATCAACCGCTATCGTCGGTGAGGATGCTTCTGTTTCTGTGGACGATTATGGATTTTTGTGGATTAACTTCAAGGAGGTATAAAGATGGCGCAGAAGTTTGGCCCTATAACCCTGGAGATTCTATGGCGGAGAATAATCTCTATCGTGGATGAAGCTGACGCCTCTGTATCTCGAACCGCTTTTTCCAGCCTTCTCCGCGACGCTCATGATTACACCTGTATCTTCACTGACAGGAAAGGGCGATTGTTAGCTCAAGGGAGCTTCTGTACTCCGGGACAAGCCGGGGCAATGACACTGGGCGTCAAGAAGTGGACCAACATGCTCCCCGAGGAGAGCTACAAACCGGGCGATGTCTTCATTACTAATGACCCCTGGCTTCTTGCCGGTCACCTCAATGATGTTTGTGTGATGGGCCCAATCTTCTACAAGGAGAAGGTAGCAGGTTTCACCGCCTGCGTCTTTCACCACTCAGATATAGGTGGTCGGGTATCATCTGACAATCGTGATGTCTATGAGGATGGCTTATTCATTCCTCCGGTAAAACTTTACGATGCCGGTCTTTCAAACGAATCCATCATGAATTTAATTCGATGGAATGTTCGCACCCCGGAAGAGGTTACCGGGGATATCCGGTCACAGGTGGCGGCTAATTATGTATGTTCCCAAAAGATAATGGAGATGATGGAGGATGTTGGTCTGGATACCCTGGATGACCTCGCCGACCAGATTATGGGTGTGACTGAGAAAAGTATGAGAGACGCAATTAGCGAGATTCCTGATGGTATTTACCCTTATGAAGGAACTGTCGAAGGACCCGGGGGGAGGGAAGATATAAAAATCAAAGTAGCGGTAGAGGTGAAGGGAAGCGATGTAATTGTTGACCTTGATGGGTCATCCCCTGAGGTCGATTGGGGGGGTAATGTAGTCTATAATTTCACCTATGCCTATGTCTTCATGGCGATAAAGAGCGCCTTTAACCCGGATATACCCAATAATGAAGGTTGCATTCGACCGATAACTATGAAAGCCCCCGAGGGAACTGTGGTCAACTGCAAGTTCCCGGTAGCGGTTGCCGCTCGGCTCCAGGTGGGACATTTCATGACCGAGGTGGTCTACAGGGCATTAGCCCCGGCGGCACCAGACAAAATCATAGCCGCTAGCGGCGGGACACCGGCATGGATGCAGGTATTTTATGGCAAGAGGCATGAAGGAGGCAAATTCTACTCGGTGTTAATCAGGGGTGGTGGTATGGGAGCCAATTACAGGCAGGATGGTCACTACTGCGCTATCTTTCCCGCCAATGGTGCCAACACACCCTGCGAAATCTTCGAGAGTGATAGCCCACTTGTTATGGAGCAAAGGGGGCTCCTTTGTGATTCGGGGGGTCCAGGCAAGATGAAGGGAGGACTGGGGCGACAGGTCGTCTTCAGGGTGCCTGATGATGAATATGCCCCGAGCTCACCAACCGCCATAGGCATTCAGGGAGGGCGGTTCCGCTATCCAGCCGATGGTCTATTTGACGGTAAGCCGGGCGCCAAATCAGAGTTCCTAATCAATGGCATTCCTAAAGACCCGGGCACTTTGAACTTCGCCAACCCCGGCGATATAATAATCTTTCATAACCCAGGGGGGGGGGGATATGGAGACCCTCTGGAGCGTGACCCGGAAATGGTGGAGAGCGACGTCATTAATCAATATGTCAGCCTGGAGAAAGCCAGGGAGGACTACGGGGTTGTTATTAACCCCAAGACAATGAAATTAGACCTTGAGGCTACGCAACGGTTGCGGGATTCTATGAAAGGGAGGTAATGCCTTAATCCTTCCTTTCGTGAGTGAAGGTAACCAACGAGGAGGAACATATGGATTACAATGCTAAGCTATACCCCTCAGCCCTTAACCCCTTATTAATCAAACCTGAACGCCCCCTTCCCCAAGAAGTGGCTATAATTGGTGCCGGAGCTATCGGACCGGATATTGGCTATTACCTCAAGAGTGCATTGCCCGAAATCAAACTCTTTCTGGTAGATGTCGTGGAGGAACCACTTAAGAGTGCCGAGGGGCGTCTTGGCGGGTACGTGAAAAAGGCACTAGACAGAGGCAAGATGAAAGAGGCTCGGGCTAAGGCGGTCCTGGAAAATATTGTTTATACCATGGATTATTCTCAAATTAAGAACTGTGACCTAGTTATTGAGGCAGCGACGGAGAATATCCCGCTCAAGCAACGGATCTTTGCCCAGATTGAGGAAATAGTAGGTGAAGATGCCATCATCACCTCCAACACCAGCTCTATCCCCGCTGACCGACTCTTCTTGAAAATGAAGAGGCCCCAGAGAGCCACCATTACCCATTTCTTTGCACCGGCATGGCGAAGTCTGCCCGTAGAGGTCATTACCTGGGAGAAGGTCGGTCAGGAAATAATTGATTACTTATTCTGGATGTTCGCTGCTACCGGTAAAGCGCCCATCATCACTGACAATGTCATTTGCTTTGCCTTAGACCGGATCTTTGATAACTGGTGTAACGAGGCGGCTTACCTGCTGGACGTTGCCTCCGCTAGCCAGATTGACCATGTATCTGAAGAGTTTGTTTTTGCCGGTCCCTTTTATGTTCTCAATATGGCTAAGGGTAATCCTATTATTGTTGAAACCAATACCCTCCAGATGGAAGAGGGTTCTCATTATCGACCGGCACCCATTTTGAGCTCTGTGGAGCAGTGGCGGACCTTGCGCCCTGGCACCAAACTGGAGGTAGCTGAGGATATAAAAAATACCGTTCGGAACCGCCTGCTGGGGATTCTCTTCTCTCAGTCCTTCGATGTTATCGACCGGGGTATAGGCACCGCGGAAGACCTTAACTTTGGCTGCCAGGTGGCTTTGGGCTTCCAAAAGGGGCCCTTTGATATCATGAAGGAACTCGGTGAGGCAGAAGTCAATCGCATTATGAGTAAATTTCAAGCACAAAGACCGGGTTTTCCCGGGGCGCAGAAATCTTTCTCTGAATATCAGGATTTCAGACGTCATATCCTGGTAGATGAGATGGATGGGGTCAAGATTATCACCATTCGTCGCCCCCAGGCAATGAATGCTATCAGTGATGAGATAAATGATGAAATCCTGGGAGTTTTCAAGGAGAATATAGCTAATCCCTCCGTTAAAGGGTTTGTTATCACCGGATATGGCCAGGATGCCTTCTCAGCCGGTGCCGACATTGGTAGGTTTCCTGAGATGCTGGGGAATAAGGAGGCATCAATCCAGTATTCCCGGGATTGTGCTAAGGTACAACTGTTTATGGACAGCATGGATAAACCAGCAGTTGCCGCTATCGATGGTTTGGCCCTGGGCGGAGGTCTAGAAGTTGCTCTGCGTTGCCACAGCATGATAGCCACCAAAAAGTCAACCTTCCGCTTTCCAGAGATAACCCTCGGCATATTACCTGGTATTGGTGGGTGTATTGTTCCCTATCGAAAATGGCCACAGGGAGCAAAGCTATTTCATGAGATGCTTTGCCTGGCCAGGCCTATTGGTGCTAAAGAGGCCGCCGATATCGGGATGGTGGCTAGACTCACCGATAATTACTTTGACATGATTAAGGAAGCGGTAAAGGAGGTCGGTAATCTCCAGGGTAAGATAAAACCAATCCCCGAGGGGAAGGTTGCTATCCCTGAGGTAGAAGTTCCTGAGCAGCCGATGTCCGGCAAACTACCTTTAAGTAAAGAGGCGGTATCCATCGTAGCCAAAACTATTAGAGATGGGGCTGCCGCTGATAGATTTACTGATGCACTGGACATCGGCTATAGAGGCTTTGGTGAGATTGCCTGCACCGAGGCGGCTAAGGAAGGAATCTCTGCTTTTCTGGAGAAAAGACAACCAGAATACAAAAAGTAACCCGAGGATAGAGATAAAATCCTGGTGCCCGAGAAGGATTAAGGGTAAAAAGGAGGGACAGATTGGTTGGTATCACGTCATACGGTGCTTATGTGCCCCTGTTTCGGTTAGATAAGGGTGTTATCGGCGGGAGGGGTGAGAAGGCTATCGCCAACTTTGATGAAGACAGCACAACCATGGCTGTAGAGGCAATCAACGACTGCCTTAAGGGGAAAGATAGAGAGACGATTGATGCTCTCTATTTCGGCACTACTACCTCCCTGTACAAGGAGCACCTGGGGGCTACTACCATAGCTATGGCCTCAGACCTCAAGGAGAATGTATATACCGCTGAATTTGGCAATTCGCTGAGGGCAGGCACGGCAGCTTTTAAAGCAGGTATCGATGCAGTCAAGGCAGGCTCAGCCAGGAAGGTAATAGTAACCGCTGCTGATTGCCGGATAGGACCTCCAGGGTCAGCCTTAGAGAGAACCTTTGGTGATGGTGCCGTTGCCTTCGTCATTGGCGACACCGATGTGGTGGTCACGGTAGAGGGTAGCTATTCGGTTTATAACGAAATAATTGATGTATGGCGCACTAATGACGACTCCTTTGTCCGCACCTGGGAAGATAGATTCGCCGCCGAACAAGGCTATTTGCCATCAATGCGTCAGGCAGTAAGCGGACTGATGGAAAAATTTGATTACAAGCCGGCTGACTTTACCAAGGCTATTTTTTATAGCCCTGATGGCAGAAGAGGCATTGAGTTAGCCCGTGGTCTGGGGTTTGACATCAAAACTCAGTTACAGGACCCGCTGATTGATGTTATGGGCAACACCGGTGCTGCCTCAGCATTAATGCTACTGGCAAGTGCCCTGGAGGAAGCCAAGCCTGCTGACCTTATTCTGCTAGCCAGTTATGGCAACGGGGCTGATGCCTTCGCCTGCAAGGTAAATGAGAATATCGACAAACTCAGAGGCCAGGGGTTAGGGATGAAAGGGCAGCTCGCCTCCAAGAGGGTGATTACCGACTATTTAAAATATCTAAGATGGCGCGGGATTGTCCCTCTAGACAAAACAGCAGCACCGCCTGTTGTCGCTTATTCCTCGGTAGCAGCGAAGAGGGAATATGACCGTAACATTAGTCTCCACGGTTCCCGGTGTAAGGCCTGTGGATATGTTCAGTATCCACCACAGAGGGTTTGTACCCATTGTCGCGCCAAGGACAAGATGGAGCCGTATAGCTTTGTCGGTAAGAGAGGGAAGATATTTACTTATACCCTCGATTACATAACCCCCCGGGTTGAGGTTCCTATCGCCACTGTAGAGGTCGATTTCGAGGGGGGTGGCAGAATACAGGGCTACATGACTGAGGTGGATGTTGATAAAATCACAGTTGGTCTACCGGTGGAGATGACCTTCAGGAGGTATACCCTGTGGGAGGAGATAGCACTTAGGGAAGGTGTCTATCTTTACTTCTGGGAAGCCAAACCACTGCGGGTATGAGCAACAAGAGAAAAAGGAGTTGCTATTATGGGGAGTATGAAGGATAAGGTAGCTATAGTCGGAATGGGCTGCACCAAATTTGGGGAGCTATGGGACAAAAGCATTGAGGACCTGGTCGTAGATTCCTGCTATGAGGCAATTGAGGACGCTGGTATAGAGCCTAAGGATATCCAGTCAGCATGGTACGGGAGCCGCGAATCAGGGCTTACCGGGGCACACCTGGCCCGTGCATTGAAGACAGACTATATACCGATTACAAGGGTGGAGAACTTCTGCTGTGGCGGACAGGATGTCCTGAGGAATACCTGCTACGGAGTAGCCTCAGGGGCCTACGAAATCGCCCTGGCCTGCGGCGTGGAGAAGACCAAAGACCACCGTGGTTTCTTCGGTCTCTTTATTCAGGAGCCATTGGACAGAGGCTTAACCGAGTGGGACATACCGCCGGCAAGTCAGTTTGGTCAGTATGCCACCAGGTATTTTCACCGTTATCGCGATTATTATAAATGGGACTTTGAGGGCTTCAAGCGAGTGTTAGCCATTATTAATGTTAAGAACCACGATAATGGACTGTTAACCCCCAAGGCCCACCTGCATAGGAAGATAACCATTGATGATGTTCTCAAAGCACGCATTATTTCCTGGCCCTTTACTTTATATGATGCCTGCGGTATGAGTGATGGCGGAGCCGCCGCCATTGTAACCACACCCGAGATAGCCAAGACCCTGAGGAAGGATTATGTTCTGGTTAAGGCTCAGGCATTGGCAGTGGGTAGTGGTCAATCAACAATGCAATCCGAGTTTGACTTCGTCCATATTCCAGAGAATGTGGCTGCGGCTAAGGCCGCCTATAAAGATGCGGGGATAACTAACCCCCGCCAGGAGATAAGTATCGCCGAGCTACACGATTGTTTCAGTTCTACCGAGCTTATAACTATTGAGGATTTAGAATTTAGTCCTCGGGGTAAGGCCCCAGAGGATATTAAGGCTGGTAGATTTCTGCTCAAAGGTGAGCAACCAATTAACACCGATGGCGGTTTGAAGTGTTTTGGTCATCCACTTTCAGCGAGCGGGCTCCGAATGGCCTATGAAATCTACAAACAACTGCAGGGAAAGGTTGATAACCCGGAAAGGCAGGTAGAGAATCCTAAGCTTGGCCTCATCCATAATGTAGGAGGTAATGTTGGCATCCATGTCAGTGCAGTAACTATTTTTGGATTACCAGAATAGGAGCTTAGCATTATTTCCAGGCAATCAATTGTTACCACTGATGAGGTTTGTAATCTACGGTTAACTGCTTTGCGTAAATGCTTTAAGCAAGGGAGCTCGTAGCTTTCCAATTTAAGCTAAACCTCCCTTGAATTGTCTTTCCTCTAGCAGGATGTCCATGTCTTTAAGGCAAAGCGCTATGACGAGGTAATACATATGTCTGATTCAATTCTAATAATCGGCGGAGGCATTGCTGGTATCAACGCCGCCTTAAATGCTGCCGATTATGGCTGTCAGGTCTATCTGCTTGACGATACTGCCAGCATCGGCGGCATGATGGCCAGGCTGGATAAGACCTTCCCCACCAATGACTGCTCCATATGCATAGAGTCCCCCCTAATGTATAGGGTCGACAATCATCCTAATATAGAGATTCTCACCAATTGTGAGATTCGAAGGGTTAACCAGGATAACGGTAATTTTAAGGTCAGGCTGGTGAAGAAGGCCAGATTTGTGGATGCGGACAAGTGCACCGGCTGCGGGACATGCGTTGAAGCCTGTCCGGTCAGCGTTCCCGATGAACTCGATGGAAAAATCGGTGGGATGAGAAAGCTCATCTACATCCCTTTCCCCCAGGCTGTGCCCAATGTTAATATCATCGACCCCAGGTGCCGTTACGGAAAAATGCGGGAGCAGGGGGCATGCATAGGGGGGTGTGTGGTGGACTGCAGCCAGTGCCGTGAATGCCCTATTGCCTTATGTGTCAAGGCCTGCAAGGACGAGGGCAAGGATGCGGTGCTCCTCTGGCAGGCCGATAAGCCTATGGATATTGAGGTCAAGAGCATTATTGTGGCTACGGGTATAAGGTCTGATGAGCCAAGTACAGCAACGTATGGTTATAATATCTATGAAAATGTAATTACCAACCTCCAGTTTGAGAGGCTGATGAATGCCGGTGGTCCAACAGGTGGAGAGATTGTTCGCCCCTCAGACAAAGCCCATCCCCGGAAGATTGCCTGGATCCAGTGCGTTGGTCGCGGAGATAAGGGGCTACCCTACTGCTCCAAGGTATGTTGTATGATAACGACCAAGCAGGTAATCATAGCTAAAGAGCATGACTCCTCGATAGAGACATTGGTTTTTTATAACGATTTAAAGGCTTATGGTAAGGGGTTTTATGGCTTTTATCAAAAAGCTCTGCAGAGTGGTACCCGTTATATCAAGGGGAAGCCGTTTGATGTTTTTGAGCATCCCCAAACCAAGAACCTCACCATGAGATATGAGGACCTGGATAAAGGCGAAATCCGGGAGGAAGAAGTGGAACTACTGGTTCTTGCCGTTGGACTTATCCCCAATGACCGCAACAGGAGGTTGGCCAGGGCGTTAGGGATTGAACTGGACAACTATGGATTTTTTAAAGAGAAAGACCCGCTGAATGCGCCTCTGGAGACAAATGTTGATGGCATATATCTCTGTGGCGGGGCTACCGGACCAATAGATATTTCTGAATCAGTAGTGCAGGCATCCGCGGCCTCCATTAAAGCAGTATTAACGAGGGTGCAAGATGGATAACGACATCAGGGTTGGTGTGTTTGTTTGTGATTGCGGCACAAACATCGCGCGCACGGTAAATGTGCCGGAAGTAGTGGAGTATGCCAAGGGTCTCAGCAACGTTGTTTTTGCCGAAGAGGGCAAATGGTCATGCTCTGTAGACTACCTAGCTAAAATGCAGGGATCGATAAAGGAACATAACCTCAACCGGGTGGTGATTGCCTCCTGTACGCCAAGAACCCATGAACCGCTGTTCAAAAAGACAGTGAAAGAGGCCGGTTTAAATCCCTATTTACTCGAATTTGTAAGTATCAGGGAACAGGCCTCCTGGGTTCATATGAATGAGCCGGCGAGGGCGACGGAAAAGGCCAAAGACCTGATTAAGATGGGGGTGGCTAAAGCCATCCTTCTTGAACCGGGCGAAGAGATTCGCCTCCCGGTTAAACAGGATTGCCTAATAATCGGGGGCGGCATGGCCGGCATGACCGCTGCCCTAAATATAGCCGCTCAAGGCTTTAAGGCGATAATCGTGGAAAAGCAACCTCAGCTTGGGGGGCTGTTAAATAAGCTATACCATGTTGCCCCCGAAGAGGTCTTAGCCGATGAAATTGTCAAGACTAAGGCTGGACTCGTTGCCCGGAATGAGAATATCAAGGTCTATACCGGTACCGAGATTGAAGATATACAGGGCTATATCGGAAACTACAAGGTCAGGGTAAAGACCAACAGCGCCAGTGAGGAATTTGATGCCTCTACTATTATTGTGGCTACAGGGATGAAGGAGAGCGAACCGGTAGGGCGATACGGATACGGGGACGACCCCCGGGTAATAACACAGCTTCAGCTTGAGGCGTTGCTGAAAAATAATGAACTTGAGGCGAAAAAAGATGTGGTCATAATCAACTGCGTCAATTCAAAAAACGGGACGCGTGGCTGTTGCAATATTGGCTGCCTTACTTCAGTAAAAAACGCCATGGCACTAAAAGCCATTAACAAAGATATAAGCGTGTATATACTCTATAGAGACCTTAGTATAGTGAAGGAGGAGGTCAATTACTTACGAGATGCCAGGAATATGGGTATTAAATTCATAAGGTATACTGAGGAGCGTCAGCCGGAGGTATCCCCGGAGAATGGTCGTTTAGCGGTAAAGGTCTTTGACCTGCTCTTGGGAAGGGAACTTAAAATCCCGGCTGATTTGATTGTTTTAACCACCGCCTTTGAGGGAGATAGCACCGTAGACCAGCTCAAAGGACAGCTTAAGGTGTCTACCAACCCCGATGGATTCTTCCAGGAAGCTCATGTCAAACTTGGTCCATCGGATTTTCCAAGCGACGGTCTCTATCTTTGTGGCTGTGCCCGGTCTCCCAAGAATTTGAAAGACACCTGTGAAGAAGCAATGGGGGCGGCTATGAGAGCCTCTATCCCGATGAAAGTTGGATACCTTGAGGCAGAAGGAATCGTGGCCGATATCGATTTGGACGCCTGTAATAATTGTGGTGTCTGTGTAAAGAATTGCCCCTATAGTGCTATACAATGGGTGGATGACAAACCCAATGTGATTAAAGCCCTGTGTAAAGGCTGTGGTCTCTGTGCTGCAGACTGTACCAAAGATGCTGTCACCATTGTCCATTACTCCGACAAGCAGATTCTGGCTCAGGTAGAGGCAGCCCTAGCCGAGAAGGCACAGGAAAAGATTATCGCCTTTTGTTGCCACTGGTGTGCCCTGGGAGCGGTGGATATGGCTGGCGTGAGCCGACTTCAGTATCCCCCTAATGTGCGCATCATCAGAGTGATGTGTGCAGCGCGAGTAGCGACTAAGTTTGTGCTCCGTGCCTTTGAGTTAGGCGTTGCGGGGGTACTGGTCGCCGGGTGTGAATTCCCAACCTGCCACTACATTGTAGGCAATTACAAGGCCGAAAAGCGGATGGAACGCATCACCAAGAAAAGGTTGGCCAAAAAGGGCTATGACCCGGATAAACTGTGGACGGCCTGGCTTTCAGCGGCAGACGGGCCAAAGTTTGCCGCTACCATGAGAGCTATGGTAGAGCAGCTTAACCTTGGATGATAATTATGGAGATAACAAAGCAGAGATATGGACACGAGTGAAGCTGTATTAACTGAAAAACTTAAGAATGCGGCGGTGATTGCTGCCTGTGAACAGTGTGGGTGTTGCAGCTCTGCCTGTCCACTCACTGGCAAAAACGATTTTAACATTCGGCGTATCATAAGGCATGTCCAGCTTGATTTAGTCAACGACGTGACTGATTCTCCCTTTCCCTGGTTTTGTGCCACCTGCGGTCGGTGTGAAGATGCCTGTCCCAACAATGTGGAGATTCTGGCCAGCATCCGCGCCCTGCGCCAGTTAGCTCCTCCGGAACGGGCCCCTGAGGGTTCCCCCTGCCAGCTTGCCTGCCCGGCAAGGATAGATATACCCGGTTATTTAAGGCTCATCGCCCAAGGAAAGGTCAATGAGGCCTATGCCCTAGTTCTGGAAAGGGCACCTTTTCCTGGTATTTTGGGACGTGTTTGTACCCGTCCCTGCGAAGATGTCTGCCGGCGGGGAGAGGTAAATATGCCCATTGCTATCTGTGCCCTGAAGCGTTACGCGGCGGATAATGAAAATGGTTCACGGGGGGAAGCGTTACGAGTAAAAGATGATACCGGTCATAAGATAGCTGTAATCGGGGCTGGCCCGGCTGGCTTGACCGCTGCCTTTTATTTGAGAAGGAAGGGGCATCAGGTTACTATTTTTGAATCGAGAGCCGAGCCAGGTGGAATGATGCGCTTTGGCATTCCAGCTTACCGTTTGCCGCAGGCGGTACTGGAAAAGGAGATAAGCCAAATCCTGGACCTGGGGATTGAGCTTAAAAAGGGACAGAAATTGGGCGAAGACTTTGATTTTAACCAGCTAAAGTCCGAAGGTTATGAGACCGTGTTCCTCGCTGTTGGTACCCAGTTAAGCAGAAAAATAGAACTGGAAGGGGCCAGCCTGGAGGATGTCCTGTGGGGTCTTGATTTTCTGTCGGGGGTAAGAGAGGGAAAGGAGATTTCGCTTAAAAACAGGGTGTTGGTAGTCGGAGGAGGTAACGTCGCTATCGATGTCGCCCTTACTGCGCTACGCCTTGGTGCCAAAGAGGTTACCCTGGCCTGTCTGGAAAGCTGGGAGGAGATGCCCGCCAACCGGTGGGAGGTTGAGCAAGCCATTGATGAGGGGGTCGAATTAATGCCTTCCTGGGGTCCCTCCAGGATAGTGGGAGCTAACGGGAAGATTTCAGGAATAGAGCTGGTTCGGTGTACTTCAGTCTTTGACGACAAGGGTAATTTTTGTCCCGTCTTTGATGGTGACACCAAGGGGACAGTAGAAGTTGAGCAGGTAATACTGGCTATAGGCCAGGCCGCTGACCTTTCCTTCGTTGACTCTGGAATTCCACTGGGGCTGGAGCAGGGTCTGATAGTAGTTAACCAGGACACCCAGGAAACCAGTATGCCAGGCGTATTTGCCGGCGGAGATGCAACCAAAGCCCCCGGTACCATTATCGAAGCTATTGCCGCTGGGCGAAGGGCAGCCAGCTCCATTGATAAATTTCTGGGTGGAGATGGCAATATAGAGGAAACTCGCTGGGAAGGACCTGCTGCCGAGGCTTATACCGGAAAAAGAGATAAAGGCTTTGCTGACCTGTGCAGGGTGGAGATACCGAAAATGGCTGTGTCCGAAACACGCAATAGCTTTGCCGAGGTGGAGCTTGGTTTTGACACTGAGCAAGCAACTACAGAGGCAAAACGCTGCCTGCAATGTGATTTGGAATCAATTATCGGCAGAACCTCTTCCCCCGATGGTTGACCGTCGCGCTGTCCTGGGGAACTACTTCTTAAGTTCTTCCCATTTATAGTCGATTAATTCAAGCAGAACACCGTTCACTGCCCTGGGATGAATGAAGGCAAATTCACAGTCGCGGAAAGGTCTGGCACCGCCAATAAAGGGATAACCTTTGGCCTTTAATTCATCGGTGGCGTCTCGGGTATTGTCTACATTGAAGCTGACTATCATAACACCCTCGCCCCTCTTTTCAATAAACTTGGCCACATCTCCATCAGGGCTGGTTGATTCCATCAGCTCAAAACCCACTTCACCCAGCCAGTACCTTGCTACCCGGATTTTCTCCAGCTCATCAACGTAGGGGTCATCAGGTTGCGGTTTTCCCAAAATGGGTTCCCAGACCTTCCGTGCCTCCTCCAAATTTTTCACGGCAATACATATGTGGTCTATTTTGTTAACCTTCATTTCTTTCTCCTGCTAGAAAGTCACCAGTTCAAGCGGAATGGAAATAGCGCGGTCAGGACAGGTATAACCGCATTCATTGCAGTCTTCGCACAAAAACTCAGTGACGACAATTCTATCGTCCTGCACTCTGATTGCCTCATCCATACATGCCTCTATACAGCGAGGTTGTACTACTCCCCCGCACGTGGTACATTTTTCCATATCTACCTGAGCAGCCATGTTATATACTCCTATTTCTTATCTTCTTTATAAAGTCGCCGCAGACACACACCGTTGCCTCTGGGGATGGCTTTTTGCGTCTCCAGTTTTAAATCCGTATTGAAGAAAAGATTGACTTCGTCAAGAATAGTTTGAAGAAATTTGTCGCAGCCTAGAAGGTCCTCTTGCATGGAGGCGCCATACCGTTTAGCGAAAGTTGGCCAGGGACATCTCTCCCATTTGATGAAGATTTCATCCGGGCTTTCCCCCTTTTCAAGTTTAACCACAGCCCCATTGGCGATTCCTGTGCCGGCTAAGGCCCTGGCCAGATTCATCACGAAGGCATCTTCACCTTTAAGCATGTTCAGAGCGGGGAGAAAGCTTTTGGCTACATCTTTACCCGCTATCTCCCAGAACTTTAGGATAATGTCTAAAGGCTCTGTATTAGGTCCGGCAAGTTCAAGTGCTGTTTGGCGCCATTCATAAAATGTGGTTTTAATTACACCCTGTGCGCCACGCAGCGCGCCATGCAACCTGGTTATTTCCCTCTCCGCGTCAACTGGCATTCTTAACCTCCTTTTTATATACGGATGCCTATTCGGTAACCATCATGAACTGCGCTTGATAGGTTACGAGGTACCAGCGCGTCACCAACCACGAAAAGCTCAATACCCTCTTCCCGGATAGCATCCTGTAAACTCTCATTCGCTCTTCTCTCAGTACAGACCACGGTATCTGCCTTTATTGGGAATCTGAAGCCATCGTAGGTTACAGTGGTCACACCGTCATCTGTAATCTCTTCAATCTCACAATCATTATAAACCGTGATCTTATTCTCCCTGAGATATGCAGAATAGCGCCACCTAAAGGAGGGGTTAATATCCTTTCCCAACCCTCTCTCACTGCCAACAATGGTAACCTTTTTTCCCTGCTTGGCTAGAAATAGACCGACTCCGATCCCTGGTTTTCTGTTTCCCCAGATAAGGACCTTGTCCCCAACCTCGGCTGTTCCATCGAGAACATCCAATACTGAGACAACATTGGCTCGGTCAAAACTAGGGGCTTCGCCCTTAATATAATTTGGACCGGTAGCCAGGACAACAGTGTCTGGCATCTCCTCCTCAATTAAATCAGCAGTCACCTCCGTACCCAGGTGGAATTTTACTCCTGCTTTTTCACATTGAGCCTTGTGGAACTCTATCACCCCGTAGAGCTCATCATCCCCATAGGGTGCCCTGGAAGCTTCAATAATGGCCCCCCCTAACTCTTCTTTTTTATCGTAAACATGAACCTCATGCCCTCTTTGGGCAGCTACATAGGCACACTCTAAGCCTGCCGGACCGGCACCTGCAATCATAACATTCTTTTTCATTTCCGCGGGTTGAATTTGATACTTGGGGTCCCATTCATGGGCGCAAACAGGGTTAATATAGCAAGTCATGGGAGCATCACGGAAGAGCCTGGCCAGACATAGATTACATGCCACGCAGGGTCTTACATCCTCCTCCCTTCCTTCCAGAACCTTTTTGGGCATAAGTGGGTCGGCAATCATAGGCCGACACATTTCCCAGATATCCAAATCACCATCTCCGATAGCTTTATTGGGCAGCTCTGGTTTAAACAGCCTATAAGCCATAGAGACGGGCACCCTTACATGCTCCTTGGCTCGCTTAGCCAAATATAGCCAGGAACCCTGAGGAATGTCTCTGCTGATTACAGGTAGGATGGATTCTTGCCAGCCGGCGGTAACGCTGATGTAATCTACACCTGCTTCCTCAGCCAGCTCATAGGTAATCATAGACTCCTCAGGTGTATTCCCACGGACATCATCCAGCAGTTCCTCAGCACAGAGTCGAATACCTAGTGGGACATCGCCACATACCTTTTTAACTTCTTTGATGATTTCTACCATAATTCTTGCTCTTCCCCTTACATCCCCACCGTACTCATCGGTTCGCCTATTGGTATAGCTGGAGAGGAAATTGGAGATGAGATAGCCCACAATCGCTGAAATCTCAACGATGTCAAATCCCGCTTCAATCAATCTTCTGGTAGCCTCTACATGTTCCTTTGTACACTGTTTGATGTCTTCTTTGGACATCTCTTGTACTGGCCTAAAAATTCTTAATCGCTGGGGAACAACTGAGGGTCCCTGGCAATACTCCGTTTCTATGGCCCCGACCCGTCCACAGTGCATTAACTGGCAGCAGGCTACGGCCCCTTCTTCATGAATGACATCGGCAAGCCGTTTCAAGCCGGGAATGTACTTGTCATCCCAGGCTGCAGCCTGCCCCACATACCCCTGGCCCTGTCGTTTCTCATCCATGTATACACCCTGCATAGTGCATATACCGCCAACAACCCCTTTGGCCCTCTGCCGTATATAGGCAACATCGGCATCGGTAACAAAACCATCTTTGTCGTTTAGATTGTCCTCAGTGGCAGCATACTTTATTCGATTAGGAATGGTTAGCTTACCGAGCTGAATCGGCTTAAATAGATGAGGGTGCTTTTTATACCCTGGGTATGATGTATAGTCCCAGTTAAACTCTTTCCCCATTTCTTTAACCTCCCTTTCTATAGTGGGCGTAAATAACTTGGTCCTGAGAAGTTCGCTCCCGCGAACATCGCTCTTTTAATGGTATGCAACAAGGTTAGCAGTTAAGCATTTCTCAGGGACTCTGGAACAGTTCCCGTCTTGAAGCCACAATCCGATGTATTAGGTTAGCATTCTAACCAAAGGCTGTCAATACCACTTTCGGTAACAATAATTATGACGCAATTCGAGGGGCTTGACAAAGCTCTATCTGGTGGTATGATTAGGAACAAGTATATTGGAGAGTAATGGGCTGTATAATTCTGGGTAATCAAAGAAAAGAAGTGGTAGTTTATCGCCCTCGGTAAACGGTGACCGAGGATGGCTTTTATCTAAAGCTCAGGGTGACAAAGGGGAGGTGATACTATGTGAGTGGGATAAGTAGGAAGCAGACATTAGAACTCTGCGGAGGTAAATGGATGAGAAGTAAAATATTAATGGCATTGTTAGCCCTGGTGCTGGTAGCAGTTCCTTTATCTGCTGCTTGTGCCGCTCCATCACCAACACCACCAGAAGAAGTCATAACACTCACTTTTGCCCACTTCCCACCGGCACCTACCTTCCCCTGCGTATCAATGGAGGACTGGGCAGATAAGGTAGAGGCGCGCACTAACGGTAAGGTCAAAATTGACACCTTCCCTGGTGGGACTTTGCTCGGTGTCCCGGCTATGTTTGACGGAGTGAAGGAAGGTGTTGCTGATATAGGCTGTTCCTGCCTCTCCTATGAGCCGGGGCGCTTCCCTCTGATGCTTGGCATGGAGAAACCTCTCCCTGTTCGCTTCCCCAATTCTGAAGTGGCTTCCCGAGTCCTGTGGCAGGCATACCAGGAGTTCCAGCCAGCGGAGTTAGCCGACTGGAAGGTGATTACTATGTATAATGCCGGACCAAACCATATCGTAACCATAGACCCGGTGAACACGCTGGCAGACCTTAAGGGTTTGGAGCTACGAGCCACAGGGGCGGTTGTCCCCATTATGAGCACACTGGGAGCATCTCCAGTGGGCCTGCCTCAGTCTGAGGTGCCTGAAGCCCTGGCCAAGGGAGTGGTCAAAGGCTATGTCAGTTCTCTTGAGACAATTCTCGACTTCAAATATGCTGAGACCTGCCATTATGCTACTGACTGGTCGCCCAGCATAGGTGCTTTATTTGCCGTAGTGATGAATAAAGATACCTGGAACTCCCTGCCCAAGGATGTACAGGAGGTTATCGACGACCTGGCTCTGGAGCAATCAATGTGGACTGGCGCATATATGGATAGCCACACTTTGGAGGCCATAGACTGGGCAGAGAAGGAACACGCTTTTGAAATTGTCACCATTTCGCCAGGGGAGAAAGCGAAGTGGGATGCGCTGGTTATGCCGCTGGTTGATGATTATCTGGCCGATATGGCAGCTAAGGGGTTACCAGGGGAGGAGTATCTGGACAGGATACAAGAGCTTTGTGAAAAATATAGCAAGTAATTCATATAAAGTCGGGGTCCATGCAGATTTGTGACCGATTAGGGGGTACCCTATAGCCCTGTTGGCTGTGGGTATCCCCTAATAATATTTGAGGTATGGAAATGACACGTTTGGAAAACGTT
>JGI24025J20009_10000410_pt1 | contig 33357 bp, 32 predicted proteins | sample Cruoilmetagenom3_FD_20009 | JGI IMG/M metagenome (IMG submission 20009) | reverse complement strand
GGGCTCACGCCCTATGAATACATCTGTAAAATCTGGACTTCTGAGCCGGATCGATTCATCCTGAACCCGATCCTCCAGATGCCGGGACTAAACACCTAATAGGTATCAGCGCCGCAATATTCCAGAAATGGAACTTTTGATTTTCTGCCGTATTTCAGAAGAATTGGCGCAGCAGGATCGGCAGGACCGGCAACACCTTGACCAAGCCCAGAACCCCGACGGCCAGACCGGATAGAAGGTTCAACCCCGATAGGATCCGAATAGCGAAGCGCTGTTGCTGATAGGCGCGGGCCAGCCCTTCGTTCAGGGCAAATATCGCACCGGTGCACAGCAGAAAGATTGCCAGCTGTGCGTTCGGCGAGGCGCCAAGCGACATCAGCGGCGCCAGCACGAAGGGCAGCGCGCCATTCACCCCCACAAGGGCCGTGGCAAGCCGTGCAAGGCTGGGCATGGGGGCATCGGGCAATGTGATCTCGGTCATTCGGGGTATCCGGTGTTTGGTTGCGGCAATCAGGCCGCGCCACGTTGGGCGGCACGGCGCGTTGCCGATATTTTTAACCGTCTCGCGTGGCAAGAATGTGGCGTTGGCATGGCCCCGCGTTGGCCGCTGCTGCGCGTCGCGGGGGCAGGCGGGGAGAGGTCAGCGCACCGGATTGAACAGCGCGTCATCCAGCGAACAATCACGCACCGCGTCGCGGCCACATGGCACGGGGGTCAGATCGCGCGACAGGCAGATGCGAACCTCTTGTATCATGCGATTCCGGCAGGTGACGGTGACCATGTCCGGCTCCATTTCGGGGTTGGCCTTCAGGAACGCCTCTTCCACCAGCTTGGCGGGCAGGCGCACGGGCTTGTCCAGCTTGTGAAACACCGGTGGGCGCACCACGCTGTCATAGGCGCGGCGCGACAGGGTGTAGTAATCGGCCGCCGACAGCCCCGAGCACACGCCGTGTTTCTTCCACTGGTACCAAGCCAGGCCCGAGGTGCCCATGATATCGGCCATTTCCGCGGTCATCGAGCGGCGCGGATGCGGTGCCACCGTCGGGCAGAAGGCGGGCCAGCCGCGATGGTACTGCGGCCACAGCCCGTGCAGCGTCCAGCCGAAATCCTCTGCTTCGTCGCATTGCGGTGATCGTTTCGCATCGCCCTCGATCGCGCACCAGTTGGCGGACCATGACAGCGCCATCACGTAGTAATCGAATTCCCCGGCCTTTTCGCCGTCGGCATGGGCGGGGGCGGCTAGGGTCAGGCCGGCAAGCATCAGCAGACGGGCAATGGCGTTACGCATTCACTCTTTCCTTATCCTTCATATCTTAGTATAAGGCCGCCAAGTTTCCCCACAATGGTAACCCGCCTTTCCGAAGGCAGCCGTTTTCCGGCAGCGGGGAAGATATGGCTTTAGGAGTATAAGACGATGAGCAAACCGATCATGGCGAAGGCCACCGCCGTATGGCTGGTGGACAACACCACGCTGAGCTTCAAGCAGATCGCCGATTTCGTCGGCCTGCACGAGTTGGAAGTGCAGGGCATTGCCGATGGCGATGTGGCTGCCGGGGTCAAGGGCTTCGACCCCGTGGCAAACAACCAGCTGACCCAGGAAGAGATCGACAAGGCCGAGGCCGATCCGCTGCGCAAGCTGAAGCTGAAATTCAACCCCGCCGCCGTGGGTGAGGAAAAACGCCGCGGCCCGCGTTACACCCCGCTGTCCAAGCGTCAGGACCGTCCTGCCTCGATCCTGTGGCTGGTGAAATTCCACCCCGAACTGTCCGACGGCCAGATCGGCAAGCTGGTCGGCACCACCAAGCCGACCATCCAGGCGATCCGCGAGCGGACCCACTGGAACATCTCCAACATCCAGCCGATCGACCCGGTCGCGCTTGGCCTGTGCAAACAGTCCGAACTGGATGCCGCCGTGCAAAAGGCCGCCGCGAAGAAAGCCGCCGAAGGCGCGGCCATGACCGACGACGAGCGCCGCAAGCTGCTGTCCACAGAGCAATCGCTTGGCGCCGAGGCCGACGCGCCGAAAATCCCCACCGCCATCGAAGGGCTGGAAACATTCAGCCTGACCAATGACGACGAGGACGATGAAGGGAAGGAAGAGAAGAACTTCCACGACGCGGACAGCTTCTTTAACCTGCCCGAAGGCGGCACGGACGACGAACAGCCCTGAGCGGTTTCGTCCTCTCGAGATTCCAGACCGGTTCCGTTATTCGCGGGGCCGGTTTTTCTTTGCCCGGGTGCCCGGTATGGAAATCATGTTAGCGTCCGGCATCCAAGGGGGGGGGGGTGGATATGAGTGATCGTGAAAGGCAGCTGACGCATCTTGTCTACGAGGCGTCATTGGGCAATTCGCTTTGGCCGGAACTGATCCTTGAATTGACCGAACATCTGACCCGAGTCGAGGAACGCCCCCTGACAGAGGCGGGCCGCAGCGGGTCGGTCGAGGAGTTGGAGGGGCATTTCCGCCGCGCTTTTGCCATTTCCGAACAGACGGTCAGCGTTCAGGAACGCGAGGAACATTTGCAGGCGGTGGTGGATACGTTCTCTTTCGGTGTCGCGCTGCTGGACGATGCCGGTATGCCCATCATGTCGAACCTGTCGGTCCGCGAACAGATCGGCCCGCTGCTGGACGCGGGCGGAAAGGGCGTGCTGTTGCTGGCCTGCGAGGAGCGGGGCGAAGAGCTGCGTCATAACCTTGCCCATTGGATTGCCGAATCGAACCGGACGGAAACCCCGCTGCGGGTGCGTGCGGGCGATCTGCCGCGCGCGGGCCATGACGCCGCCCGCGAGGATCGGGGCCGGATGCTGGTGCTGCCCCGGCGCGAGGCCGTGCGCATGGGGTTTCCGGCCCGGGCGGCGGCGGTTCTGATCGTGCCGGGGGCGGGAAATTCCGATCGCTTGCGCTCTTTCTTGCAGCGGATGGGGCTGTCGGCGCGCAAGCAGGATTTGCTGGCCGCGCTGCTGTCCGAAAGCGATCTGCGCCGCGCATCCCAGTCCGTCGGGCTGACCTATGAAACCGGGCGCACCTATTTGAAAAAGATCTACGACCGCAGCGGGCTTTCCAGCCAGTTGGAACTGTCGCAGGCGCTGGCTCGCTGCCCCTTGGGCCTGTTGCGCGAACGCCGCCTGACAGACGAGGAACGCTTTGGCGTGCGGCGGATGCTGACCCTGCCGGACGGCCGCCAGATGGAGTATTTCATTCTTGGCCCCAAGGGGGGAAAGCCGGTGCTGGCATTCGACGCCATGGCGGGTGTGACGATTGACGTTCTGGGCCGCCCGGCAGAGGTGCTGGCCTTGCTGGAAAGGATCGACGTCCGGCTGATCGTGCCATGCCGCCCCGGTGTCTTCCGCTCGACCATGAAAACGAACAAGAGCCTGCGGGATTTCGCCCCCGATGTAGAGGCGCTTCTGGACGCGCTGAACATCGAAAGCGCCGGGATTTTCGCCATGAGCTTTGGCGTCGCCTCGGGGTTGGGGGTGGCGCATGAATTGCGCGGCCGGATTTCGCATCTTGTGCTGTCGGCCCCGGCCTATCCTGCCTACCGGCATCCGAACTGGCGCGACTTGGACCTGTTCTACCAGATGGGTATGGTGCTGGGGCGCAAATGGCCGGGGATGCTGCGGCAGGTCATTCCCTTCCTGATCCGTTCGATCATGCAAAATGCGGACCGCTATTTCGACCGCTACGCCGAACGCACGACCAGTACCCATGACCTGACACTGCTTTGCAGCCCGACGGTGCGCAAACGCATGGTCGAATTGCTGGCGGAACGCACCGCGCAAGGCGTCCAGGGCATGGTCGAGGAAAACGTGCTGAATATATGCGGCTGGGATTTCCGGGTCGGCGACATCGCCCGCCCGGCCGAGGTGTATCACGGCACGCTAGACCTGGTCAGCCCGCTCAAGGCGGGTGAATTGCTGGCCGCTGACCTGGGAAATGCGCGCCTGATTCCGATGGAAGGTCTGGTCCATTACATGCATTCCACCGAATGGCCATGGCAGGTGGCGCGTGCCGCCGGGCATAACTGCGCGATGGGGGAGGTTCCGTTACGATCCTTTCGTCAATGATCGTAACGGAACCTCCCCAAACGAGGGTATCCTGAGGAATCGGCCCATGGTAAACGATACCTTGTGAGTGGGCCCTTGCGGGAAGTCTTCTCGCAGGCCTGGGGCTTTTGCCCATGGTTAAGCGGTTTGGGGCGTCGTGCCCCGTTTGTCATTGCTAAACGAGCCCCCGCGGGGACACCGGCCGATTGTGCCGCGATGTGCAGGGGAATCAGGTTTCAGGCCGGGACGCTATTTCATGCGCCCCGGCCTTTTCTTTCGTCGAAACGCCGCATATTTTGATCAGATTTTTTTTCGCGTATTATTGTTTATAAACAATGCCTTGTATCCGTCTTGCTCTGTCTTGATTTAATCCACCCGACGCGGGGGCGAAAAAACTTTGCCGATGCGCAATTTTTTGTTGATCGGTGAAGGCAAGCCCCCTAAACGCGCCTCCATAGACGCCAACGCACGCGCCTCTGGCCGGTGGTCATCCACCCGCGTTTACGTAGCGACGGTAACGTCTCCGCTTATTGAACTGGTCGGGTGAAAGCCCGGGTCCTTGATTGGAGATGGCCATGAATGCCTTCGTGAACCCCGTTGCGGGCGGCGCTGCCGTTCGTTTTTCCAAAGTCAACGATGCTGCGATGTCGCGTGCCGAGGCTTATATTCGCGCGCATGAATTCGACCGCCCGACGCTGGTGCTGGATCGTGCCTTGGTGGCCCGCCAATACCGTGCGCTGAAGGCCGGACTGGGCCGCGCCGATATTCACTATGCGGTCAAGGCAAACCCGGCCCGCGAAGTGATCGAAGCCCTGATCGCCGAAGGCAGCCATTTCGATGCCGCCTCGCGCGCGGAAATCGAGCTGTGCCTTGGCCTTGGCGCGCACCCCGATCACGTTTCCTTTGGCAACACCGTCAAGAAAACCGGCGACATTGCCTTTGCCCATCAGGCAGGGATCACCCTGTTCGCGGCTGACAGCGAGGCAGAGCTGGAAAAGATCGCGGAACAGGCCCCCGGCGCGCAGGTCTATATCCGCCTTCTGGTCGGCTCGACCGAGGCCGACTGGCCGCTGAGCCGCAAATTCGGCTGCACGCCGGACATGGCGCTGGCGCTGCTGGATCGCTCGGTGGAACTGGGTCTGGATCCGGTCGGCCTGTCGTTCCACGTCGGCAGCCAGACCCGCCGCGCCGAAATGTGGTTGGGCACGCTGGATGCAGTTTCGCAGGTTTGGAACGACGCACAGGCGGCGGGCCATGCCCTGTCCCTGATCAACATCGGTGGCGGGTTCCCGGCCTTCTATGGCGAAGAGATCGAAGCCCCCCAAGCCTATGCCGCCCGCGTGACGGCCATGGTGACGCCGCGCTTTCCCGGTGCGGTGCGTGTCATGGCCGAACCGGGCCGCGGCATGGTCGCCGAAGCAGGCATCATCGCCGCCGAGGTGCTGCTGGTGTCGAAAAAATCGGGCGACGATCTGTGCCGCTGGGTCTATCTGGACATCGGAAAATTCTCGGGTCTGGCCGAAACAATGGACGAGGCAATTCGCTATCAGTTCATCACCGACCGCGATCACGAGGATACCGGCCCCTGCATCTTGGCCGGTCCGTCCTGCGACAGCGCCGACGTGCTGTATGAAAAGCGCCCGGTGCAATTGCCTCTGGGGCTGAAAGCAGGCGACCGGTTTCTGATCCGCTGCTGCGGTGCCTATACCTCGACCTACAGTTCGGTCGCGTTCAACGGTTTCCCGCCGCTGGATGTGGTGGTGATCTGATCGCATTCCAGGCCGGCCCCTAGGGGTCGGCCTTTTTCTTTTCGGCAAGCGTTTCCCGCCCGTTTTGGCCAGTTGCCTGCCAGCCCGGCCACTTTTGCGCGGGCGATCAAAGCGCCTTGCGGGCGTTCAACGCGGCGGTGATGGTGCCATCGTCAAGGTAATCCAGTTCGCCGCCAATCGGCACGCCCTGCGCCAGCGAGGTCAGCGCGACCTGTCCTTCCAGTTGGTCGGCGATGTAATGCGCGGTGGTCTGGCCATCGACCGTGGCGTTCAGCGCAAGGATCACCTCGGCCACGCTTTCGGTGCCCACGCGTTCGACCAGCTTGGGAATGCGCAGTTGTTCCGGCCCGACCTGATCCAGCGCTGACAGGGTGCCGCCCAGAACGTGATAGCGCCCCTTGAAGGTGCCGGAGCGTTCCATTGCCCACAGGTCGGCCACATCCTCGACAACGCAGATCAGGCCAGTGGCGCGGCGCGGGTCGGCGCAGATATCGCAGGTTTCGGCCATGCCGATATTGCCGCAGTTGCCGCATTCGCGCGCCGTGTCGGCCACGGTTTGCATCAGGTCGGCCAGCGGGGTCAGCAGCATGTCACGTTTGCGGATCAGGTGCAGCACCGCGCGCCGGGCCGAACGCGGGCCAAGGCCGGGCAGGCGGGCCATCATCTCTATCAGGGCGTCGATATCACGGATGGAGGAGCGGTTTGTCATGCGCTGCAATCTAGCTTGGGTCGCGGGTTTCGTATAGGGTAGATGCGACGCGGGTATATCCGGTAGGTTGCCCAAGGTTGAATATTCAGGCGCAGGGCCTTCGGACCGCCCCGCCGTATCGAGTTGAAGAAGGATCTGTGCATGTTTACCCGCATCTGGAGTACCCGCCACGGCGCGCGCCAAATCCGCCTGGAATATGATTGGAGCCTGACCAGTTTCAAACGCCGTGCCCGCCTTTTGACCGACGGCAAAAGAGATCGCGAACTGGAGCGGATCTGCCATGGACGGCCCGAACGCGGTGCTGTCCGTCGGTCGCCTTGAGGCAAAGATCGCCCCGCGCGGGCTTGTCGCCGGCGCGCAGATCCTGCTGGATGGTCAGCGCATCGGTGGCGACACATGGATCAATGCTGTGCCGCGCGACCGGGCGCGTGCTTATGTGATGATGCCCTTTGTGCAATTCACGCTGCATCGTGGGCTGCTGGTGTTCGCCCTGCCATTCGCCCTGTTCCAGATGCTGTTTCTGACCATCTTCGGGTTGGAAATTTTCGGTCAGGGGCTTGGCGTCAGCCTGGCCGTCAGCTGCGTTCAGGCGGTTGCTTTCGCGCTGATCATGTCATGGCAGGCGCGCAAGGTTTACGCGCGGATCGCAGGCATGGATGCACCTGTTACCAGCCACCGGACAGCGCCGCGATAGTGCGCATAAGGTTTTGATATTGAAATGAAAAAGGGTGCCGATAAGCACCCCTTTTGTTTGCATGTTCTGTTGCCTTAGAACGGCAGATCGACGCCCGGCGGCAGGCCCAGCCCCTCGGTCAGCTTGCGCATCTCTTCTTGCTTGCGTTCGCCCGCCTTGGTCTGCGCGTCCTTGATGGCAGCAAGGATCAGATCCTCGACCATCTCTTTCTCATCGGCGGAAAAGATAGAGGGATCGATGTCCAGCCCGTTCAACTCGCCATGGGCGGTGCAGCTTGCCTTGACCAGCCCCGCGCCGGATTCGCCGGTCACGGTGATGTTGTGCATTTCCTCTTGCAGCTCGGCCACCTTGCCCTGCATTTCCTTCGCGGCTTTCATCATCTTGGCCATGTCGCCAAGCCCGCCCAAACCTTTCAGCATCTTCGTTCCTTTCGGTGAAATTCGGTGAAAATCCTTGCCCTCTAGATACGGGTGCCACGGTATGACGACAAGGGCCAGCCCACGCCTTCATTGTTCTGCAAATACTCTATCCCGGGCCTCAGTCTTCCTCGAACGGATCCCATTCATCCTCGACCTCGGCTAGGGCATCGGCCTGTGCTTCGGCGGCCAGGTCTTCGGCGGTGCGGATCTTGCCGATCTTCGCCTTGGGAAAGGCGGTCAGCACGGCCTGCACCAGCGGGTGCGCCTCGGCCTTGGCCTTCAGCGTGTTGGCGGCGGCATCACTGATTTCGGCGATGGTTTGCGCCTCGCATCCGTTCACCAGCGTCACGGCCCAGCGCGCGCCGGTCCAGTTTTGCAGTTTCGCGCCAAGGCGTTGCGCCAGATCGTCGGGCGCGCCTGCTGCGGGGGTGAATTCTATCCGGCCGGGGCGATAATTCGCCAGCCGCAGGCCGGTTTCCACCTCGACCAGCAGTTTCACGTCGCGGTTCAGGCGGACCAGTTCGACCACATGCTCGAAGGTCGGATAGGCGGCAAGCTGTTGCTCGGTCTCTTGCGCCAGCGCAAGGTTCTGCCTGCCGCCAGAGGCGGTCGTGCCGGATGGCGCATGAACCGGACCAGTGGGATTTGCCGCGCCATAGGCATTGGCGCCGCCGCCCGCATTGGCGCCGCCGCCCGCTGGTTGGCCGCCACCGGCAGGGCCGGAAGGCGGCAGTTGCGGGGCGTTTTGTATCTTGGCCACCAGTTCCTCGGGAGAGGGGAGGTCGGCCACGTGGGTCATGCGGATCACGGCCATTTCGGCAGCCATCATGGAATTGGGGGCATTCGCCACCTCGTCCAGCGATTTCAGCAGCATCTGCCACATGCGTGACAGAACCCGCATCGGCAGCGCCTTGGCCAGTTCCTGCCCGCGGGCGCGCTCGTCCGGGGATACGGTGGGGTCCTCGGCCGCCTCGGGAGTGATTTTCACGACCGACACCCAATGGGCAATTTCCGCCAGATCGCGCAGCACGGCCATCGGGTCGGCCCCGTCGGCATATTGCGCACCCAGTTCCGACAACGCGCCGCCCGCGTCGCCTTTCAGGATCATGTCGAACAGGTCCAGCACGCGGCCACGGTCGGCCAGCCCCAGCATCGCGCGCACCTGGTCGGCGCCGGTTTCGCCAGCGCCATGGGATATTGCCTGATCCAGCAGCGAAGTCGCATCGCGCGCCGACCCTTCGGCGGCGCGGGTGATCAGCGCCAGCGCCTCGTCCGTGATCTCGGCCCCTTCGGCGGTGGCGATCTTGCGCAACAGGCCGATCTGCACTTCGGGTTCGATCCGGCGCAGGTCGAACCGCTGACAGCGCGACAGCACCGTGACCGGCACCTTGCGGATCTCGGTCGTGGCGAAGATGAATTTGACGTGGGCGGGGGGTTCTTCCAGCGTCTTCAGCAGCGCGTTGAACGCGCTGGTGGACAGCATGTGAACCTCGTCGATAATGTAGATCTTGTAGCGGGCCGAGGCCGCGCGGTAATGCACCGAATCGATGATTTCGCGGATGTCGCCCACGCCGGTGCGCGATGCGGCGTCCATTTCCATAACGTCAACGTGGCGGCCTTCCATGATGGCCACGCAATGTTCGCACTGCCCGCAAGGGTCGGTGGTGGGGCCGCCATTGCCGTCGGTGCCGATGCAGTTCATCCCCTTGGCGATGATCCGCGCGGTGGTGGTTTTGCCCGTCCCGCGGATGCCGGTCATGATAAAGGCCTGCGCGATCCGGTCCGCCTTGAACGCGTTGCGCAGCGTGCGCACCATCGCATCCTGCCCGACCAGGTCGGCAAAGGTTTCGGGCCGGTATTTGCGGGCCAGCACCTGATAGGCTTTTTGTTCGGTCTCGCTCATCTGCGGGCTTTCGGGATTATGAGTTGTGCCATCGTGCCAAGGTAAAGCCCCGCGCGGGCAAGGTCCACCACTGAACGATTGTCCATGCTTGGGAAACAGAGTGATCCGCTGAAATCGCAGGCCATTGTCGGGTTTTGCCTTAATATCTAAAAGGTAAATTCAATTGTCTGCCGGAGTGTATAATGATCGGAATTTTGCTTTTTCTTGGTGTGGGGATCGCGACCGCGGCCCTTGTCGGGTTCGGAGATGACGATGACGGCAGCGCCGATACGCCCGGCATGCCGGATTCCCTGACCGATGGTCGGGACGAGGTGATCGGCGCGGATTACGAATCCGGCGCGGCGCTGTATCTGGATGACTTGGTGACAGAGGGCGAGATCACCCAAGGCGACGCCGAAACGCTTTTGGCCGCGGCGATCAAGGCAGGGCCGATGAGCATCGATATGGGTGGCGGCGACGATTCCGCGCTTGGTTCGGCTGCGGATGACACGATCCTTGCGGGCGACGGCGATGACTACGCCACGGGCGGCGAGGGCGATGATATGGTCGACTTGGGGGCGGGCGACGATGCCTATGGTGTGGATAACCGGGCGGCCTTTCTGGAAGATGACATCCTGTCCTTTCCCTATGACGCGGCACTCTATGGCAGCGAAGAGGAATACGAGGCCGGCGATGACACCATCACCGGCGGCAGCGGCGCTGATGTCATCTCGGACAGTTATGGCGCGAACGAGATAAACGGCCAGCAGGGCAATGATTTCATCATTTCGGTAGATGCCGACGGGCTGACGCCCGACACGGTCAAGGGCGGCCATGGCGATGACATTTTGTTGGTGGACGAAGGCGACACGGTCGCCACCTCAATCGGGGCGGATACCGTGACGGTGGACCTGTGGGCTGGCGTTACCAAGGGCTATAGTGTTGTCACGGTCGAGGACTTCGACCCGGCAACGGATGTGATCGAGCTGGAGGGAAGCTCTGGCTTGCTGCGCACGCCCGTGCCGGAAGGGCCGGATGATGTGACCGAGAACCCGATCACCGTCGCCGATAACAGCGATGGCACCGGCGCGATCGTTTATGTGTCCGGCGTTCCGGTGGTGCTGCTGATCGGCGGCCAAGGCATGACGACAGCGAATATCGCGATCAGCACCTGACCCGGCACGGGCCGGAACCTTTTTGCAAACGCTTGGGTTTGGACAGGGATTGGGCCATTCTGGTCCCAGTTGTTCAAGGGGAATCGGTCATGCGTTTGAAAGGTGTGCGGGGCAGCCGCAACGTAGAGGATCGCCGCCGTATAGGTGGCAAGGCCGGTGCGCGGATCGGTGGTGTCGGCCTGCTGGTGGTGCTGGCGCTGGGCTATTTCGCGGGGATCGACGTGACGCCCTTGCTGGACGGGGCGGGCGGTCAGCAGGTCACCCAGCGCGCCCCCACGGGGGAAGAAGAACGCGCGGCGGAGTTTTCATCGCGCGTGCTGGCCACCACCGAAGTCGTCTGGTCCGGTGTGTTCCGCGACCAGTTGGGCGGCACCTACACGCAACCCGTTCTGGTGCTGTATTCCGGTGTGACGCAATCGCCCTGCGGCGGGACCAGTGGCGCGACGGGACCGTTCTACTGCCCGGCGGATCGCAAGGCCTATCTGGATACCGATTTCTTTGCGACCATGGCGCGACAGTTGGGCGCGGGCGGAGATTTCGCCGCCGCCTATGTGATTGCCCACGAGGTCGCGCACCATGTCCAGAACGAGGTGGGCGTGCTGGGCAAGGTTGATGCAGCGCGGCGCCAGTCCAGCCAAGCCGAGGCGAATGCGCTGACCGTGCGGCTGGAATTGCAGGCCGATTGCCTGGCCGGTATCTGGGCGCAGCAGGTGGGCGGGTTGCTGGAGCCGGGCGATATTGACGAGGCGCTGAATGCCGCGCGGCAGGTCGGTGATGATACCTTGCAGCGCCGTGCGGGCCGTGTGCCGCAGCCGCATACCTTTACCCATGGTACCAGCGAACAACGATCGCGCTGGTTCGCGCGGGGGTATGAGGCCGGGCAGGTGCGAGCCTGTGATACCTTCGCGGCCCGGTCGCTTTAGGTTCGTGTCATGGGCGGATTCGTTATCCATGCATTGTCTGTCGGAAACGGGATCGTGGCGATTGCGCCGATGCCCGGTGCCTCAGGCGACTACGCGGCCGATCTGGAACATATGGCCGAATGGGCGCCCGCCTTTGTGATTTCCCTGACCACACGGCTGGAAATGGTGGCCGACGGGATCGAGGGGGTGGGCGCCGAGATGACCAAGCGCGGAGCGCGGTGGTTGCACCTGCCAATCGAGGATTACGGCGTGCCAGAGGGCGATGTGACGAAACAGTGGGCCGAGGTGTCGGACCGCGCCCGCGCGGCGCTTCGCGGTGGCGGTCGGCTGCTGATCCATTGCAAGGGCGGCTGCGGGCGGTCGGGCATGGTGGCGCTGCGGCTGATGATCGAGGCGGGCGAGAAACCCGATGCGGCGCTTGCGCGGCTGCGCGCGGTGCACCCCTGCGCCATCGAGACAGAGGCGCAGTTTCTATGGGCGTCGCGCAAGCGAAAATAGGCGCGGCGTAATCCAGCGGAGTGCGCGTGGCCACGCACGCCTTGGCCTTCTTGCGCCTGCGCGCAGCAGGGGGGTGTTGCCCCCTCGATCGAAACGCGGGGCGTTTCGATCTTCACCCCCGAAAATCTGCCAGAAGACAGATCAGCGTTTCTTGGCTGGTTTGGTGCCGGATTTCTGGCGTTTGGCCATTTTGACCTGACGCGCGAAGGCTTTCCCGCGCGAGCGGGTTTCGGAAATGGTTTCGGTGTTGTGCGCGTCTTCGGATTTCAGTTTCTGCCAGCGTTCGAAGCGGCCCCTGTCCAGATCGCCCGCGTCGATGGCCGCCTGTATGGCGCAGCCCGGTTCCCCAGCATGGGCGCAGTCGCGGAATTTGCATTGTGTCGCCAGTTCGGTCAGGTCGTCGAACAGCAGGTCGATGCCTTCGCCCACGTCGTGCAGTCCGATTTCGCGCATTCCGGGCGTGTCGATCAGCCAGCCGCCGATTTTCATTTGGTGAAGCGAGCGGGCCGTGGTGGTGTGGCGGCCCTTGGCGTCTTCCTCGCGGGCGTCTGCCGTGGCAAGGCGTTGACCGGTCAGTGCATTTGCCAGCGTGGATTTACCCACGCCAGAGGAGCCGAGCAGCGCAACGGTTTGGCCCGGCCCGCAAAAGCGCGACAGAACGGCCGTGTCCTCGGGGGACTTGGCATTCAGGGCGATGACGATGGCCTTTTCGGTGATAGCGCGGGCGCGGGCAGCGAAACCTTCGGGCGTGTCGCCTTCGGGTTTGTCGGTCTTGGTGATGACGATGACGGGTTGCGCACCGGCCTCTAGCGCCAGAGCGACGTATCGTTCCAGCCGCGGCGGATTGAAATCGGCGTTGCAGGATGTGGTGATGAACAGCGTATCCACATTGGCCGCGATCAGTTGCGATTGGCCACGGTGCGAGACGGATTTGCGCTGCATGCCCGAGCGGCGTTCCAATGCGCGGGCGACGCGGCCTACTTCGGGGTCGACCAGAACCCAATCGCCCACGGCAAGATGCGTGGTCAGGATGTCGCCGGGCAGCGCCAGTTCCCGCGGCCCGTCCGCACCAAGGGCCACAACCCGGTTGCGGCGCACTTCGGACAGGCGCATGGGTGTCAGGTGCGTTTCTGTTTCGTAGATCTGTTCGGCAAAGAAATCGTTCCAGCCCAAGCTGGCAAGATCTATCGGCGCGGGTGCATCGCTCATCCGGCCGGTTGCCATGTGAAAGCGACGGTCACGCGGCGCGCGCGGGGATGTGAGAGCGTATCATCTGCATCCTCCTGCCTTGCTGCGGATGAGAGGGAAAGGGTGAGAGGCTGGACAACGACCCAAGCGGGGCTCGTTACGGCTGCTTCCTTCCGGATCTGACCGGGTTGGCGAGGTGCCTGCCCGCGCCAACCTCTCGATGGGACATATAGGCAGGGCGCGCCGGATTCGCAAGATGCCTTTGCACATAGACGCCGCGTGGAATATTTCGCGGCAAGGGTCGATCTGGGCGGCCCGAGGAGAGCCGCGGGAGGCGGATCGACGAAATGTAGCGTGCGGGCTTGCCCGCGCTATTGGATCAGTTGCGCAGATTTCGCGGTATGCGGTGCGGTCACAGGTGTAGCCGCAGGCGGGTATATCCGGGTGCGCCTTGGCCCAGCTGTTCGACCTTGCGGCCCTGCACCTCGTCAAGGAATGCAAGGGCGCGGGGGTGCGTGTCGAAGGTCACGGATGTGCCCGGCATCGGTGCAAACTGCCAAATGTCTTGCAGCGGCAGGTCGATTTCCGCATGGGCGGTCACATATTTGCGCAGCACTTCAAAGCTGCTTTCCGGCACCGATAGCACCACGCTGTCGCCGCTGGCCCCGGCAAAGGTGCCACCGCCCCCGGCGCGATAGCTGTTGGTCGCCACAAGGAACAGTTGGTCATCGCGCACCGGTTCGCCCTTGTATCGCATGTCGGTGATCCGGTCGTGGCTGGCCTTTGCCGGGTCGCCATTAAGGTCGAACCGCGATGGCTGGCTAAGGTCTATGCTGTATTCCAGTCCCATGATCACGTCGAAATTATAGCTGGGGAAAGCTTGGTCACGCAGCGGCTGGTCGGTTGTTCCCGGTCTGATTTGCCGAAATTGCCCGGCGGAACGTTCCAGCCAGTCGCGCAGGTTGGCACCTGTCACCTGCACGACCCGCAGATCGTTCGGAAACTGGTAAAGCGCATATAGATCGCGGATGGACAGTGGGCCCGCAGGGATTTCGGTGTAATGTTCCGGGCCGGAATGCCCCCCGGTCTTGAAAGGCGCCGCGGCCGACAGCAGCGGCAGGCGTGACAGCGGGCCTTCCTCCAGCAGCTCGCGGACCCGCCAAAGTTGTGCGCTGGCGACAAGCTGAACAGAGCGTTCATTATCCATCAGCGAGAAATAGGAATGCAGCGGTTGCGCGCAATGACCCACCGGCTGGCGCACATAGGTCAGGGTCGAGGCATGGCTACGCGCGGCCAGCGCGCGGACCTCGGTATCTTCCTCGACCAGCGGGACGGGTGTGTTGCCTGTGTCGCGGCGGTAGGTCGGGCGCAGCTCTGCCCGATGGCCCGCCACCTGCCAGCGGCCATCGTCGTCTTGGGTCAAGTCAAGATCCAGTACGCCCAGGTGCGCGCCAAGGCAACCGGACATCAGCGCAGGTTTCCCGTGCAGGGTTCCGGCCTTGGCATCAATCCCGTCCGGCCCGTCGGCATACAGGCCGGGACCGGGGAAAAGCGCGTGTTGGTGGCCGCATAGCACAACGTCGATCCCATCAAGGGCGGCCAGATCCAGCCCTGCGTTTTCGGCCATGCCGGCGGTCAGCCGACCATGGATACCCGAATGGTTCAGCGCGATCACGATGTCGGCGCCCGCAGCGCGCAGCGCGGGCAGTTGGGCGCGGGCGGCCTCAACCATATCGCGGGTGCGGACGCGGCCACGCAGGTGCCGCCGATCCCAGATCGCAACCTGCGGCGGGGTGACGCCAAGAACGCCGATGCGAATGGTTTGCGTGCTTCCGGCCTGCGCATTGCCGGTATGCAGCGGGCGCTCGATCACGGTCCAGGGGGGCAGCAGGGTCTTGTCCCCGGCGGGGCTATCGCCCTTGGCGGAAAGCACATTGGCGCAGACCACGGGAAATTCCGCCTGTTTGAGCACCTTTTCCAGATACTCCAGCCCGAAATTGAATTCGTGATTGCCCAATGTCGCTGCGTCATAGCCCAGTGCATTCAGGACGGCCATCATCGGGTGCGGCTGCGTCTGGCGCGCAGTTTCATAGATTTGCACCAGGTAATCGCCAAGCGGGTTGCCTTGCAGGAAATCACCGCCTTCAAGCAGCAGGCAGGCGGTGTTTGCGGCCAGCGCCTCGGCCTGTGCCTGGCGGATCAGGGTGGCGGTGCGGGACAGGCCCATCGTGTCCGAGGCATGATCGGACCAATAATCATAGGGCAATATCGCCATATGGCTGTCGGTCGTATGCAAAAGGCGCAGCCTGGCTTTTGCCGCGCCATTGCCGTGGTTTTCGGGCTGACCGTTTTCCAAAAGGTTTGTGCTTTTCTTCTTCTGGTCCACGTCGAATTTCTCGCTTGGGTAGTTCAGCAGTCACGAGTTTTACACGTTTTACGCAACTTGCAATAGGATGTAATCGGCGATCATGGACAACTTTTGATAATAATTTGCAATTGTGGGTTTTGGTGGTGCCACTGGATGCAATCTAGGGGTGCCCGCGTTCACGCGTTCAATTGAAAGGTTGGATTTCCGTGCTGTTGCCTACCCTTCATTTGGAATATTCAATGCGGGCAAGAAGCAGAAAGAGGCTGGCATGAAAATCGCGGAGACGGTGACTTTCGGCGGATCGGGGCTGGATCGGGCTGCGGAATTGCGCGGCAATGCGCAGGCCATGGCAGCTGTTCCGGACGGTGTGGCCCTGCTGATCTGGCGCGGCAAACCATTGGTCGAGAACGGGCCAGAGGGGCTGCGCCTGGCGCGGCTGGCACCGGATCACCCCATCTTGGCAGAGGCTGCCGATCCCATCATGCTGGGCCGCGACGAGGGCGCGCTGATCTGGATGCATGATCTGTCCCGCTGGCAGCCCGAAGGCGTGGACGAGGCGGCGATGAACAGTTTTCTGGATCGCAGCGAACAGCGCCACCCCGCATTGCCCGATCACACAAGCTTTGCCGAATTGCGCGGCGTGATGACCGGGCTGGATGCACGCGACGCCGAACTGGCTGCCACGGGGCGCGCGGTTCTGAACTGGCACCGCTCGCATAAATTTTGTTCGACCTGCGGGCAGCCGTCCGAGATGTCGATGTCGGGCTGGCAGCGGAATTGCCCGTCCTGCGGGGCGCAGCATTTTCCGCGCACCGATCCGGTTGTCATCATGTGCATCACCCATGGCAATTCGGTGCTGATGGGGCGGTCGCCGGGATGGCCGCAGGGCATGTATTCGCTGCTGGCCGGGTTCGTCGAACCGGGCGAGACGATAGAGGCCGCTGTGCGCCGTGAGGTGATCGAGGAATCCGGCGTGCGGGTTGGGCGGGTCGATTACCTTGCCTCGCAGCCCTGGGCCTTTCCCAATTCGCTGATGTTCGGCTGCAAGGGTGAGGCGCTGAGCGCCGAGATCGAAATCGACCCGAAAGAGATCGAGGATGCGATCTGGGTCACGCGCGAAGAGATGTTGGCCGCTTTTGCTGGCCAGAACCCGAAAATCCTGCCGGCACGTAAGGGGGCAATTGCCCAATTTATCCTGCGCAACTGGCTTGCGGATCGGCTGGCTTGATACCAGACTGCGCGCGGATTTCAGGGGCCGCGCCGGGCAACGCGGCATTCCCGCCGAAACGACAGAAAAAGATCGAGGCACAATGAAGTTCGAGACTAGGGAAGACATCGAAATGCCGCTGGAGGCACTTTTCCAGCGGATATCGGATTTCGAAGGCTACGAACGGGGCGCGATGCGCCGCGGGGCAGAGGTGGTCCGGGTGGACAACCTGCAAGCCACCGGCGAGGGGATGCGTTGGAAAGCGGCATTCGACATCCGCGGCAAACGCCGCGACATCGAGGTTGTGCTAAGCGAATACGATGCGCCCAACGGCATGGTGTTCGACGCGGAAAGCCAGGGAATGGACGTCAAGATGCTGGTCGATCTGGTCGCGCTGTCGCGCGCCCGCACAAGGCTGAGCATCTCGGTCGAATTGTCGCCGAAAACCCTGTCAGCGCGGCTGCTGGTGCAGTCGCTGAAACTGGCGCGGGGCAATATCGCCAAGCGGTTCAAGCTGCGTGTTGCAGATTTCGCAAAGGATGCCGAAGACCGCCATCGCCGCAGCGCCTGACTCAAATCCAGCTTTTGGCGGGTATATGCGGGTATATGAAGAACAACGAAGGACAAAAGCCCCCGCGCCTTCATTGTTCCAAAAATACCTACTGCTCGCTTCAGGCAGGCAGCGCCGCCTTTGGATAGACGCCCAGAATGTCGAAGTTGGTGGTGAAATAGTCCAACTCGTCCAACGCAAGCTGCACGTTCGGGTCTTCGGGGTGGCCTTCGATGTCGGCGTAGAACTGCGTCGCAGTGAAGGAACCGCCCACCATGTAGCTTTCCAGCTTGGTCATGTTGACGCCGTTCGTGGCAAAGCCGCCCATTGCTTTATACAGCGCTGCGGGGATGTTGCGGACCTGGAATACGAAGGTGGTTTTCATCGTCGCTTCGCCGCGGCGGGCGTGGATCGCGTCGCGGCTCATCACCAGAAAGCGGGTGGTGTTGTTGCCCTGATCCTCGATATGGCGGGCCAGCACGTCCAGCCCGTAGATATCTCCCGCCAACTCCGAGGCAAGCGCGGCCATTTCCGGCTTGCCTTGTTCGGCCACGATCTTGGCCGATCCGGCCGTGTCGGCGCCGGTGATGCGGTGGATGCCGTGTTGCGACAGGAATTCCTTGCACTGGCCCAGAAGCACGGTGTGGCTCATCGCGCTTTCGATCTTGTCCAGCGGAGTGCCCGGCAGGGCCAGCAGGTTGATATGCACCCGCACGTAAGCCTCGTCGATGATATGCAGACCGGAGCCGGGCAGCAGCGAGTGGATGTCGGCCACGCGCCCGTAGGTGGAATTCTCGACCGGCAGCATGGCCAGTTCCGCCTCGCCGCTGCGCACGGCCTCGATCGCATCTTCGAAGGTGCGGCAGGGCAGGGCCTCCATATCGGGGCGCGCTTGGTGGCAGGCCTGGTGCGAATAGGCTCCGGGTTCCCCCTGAAAGGCGATGCGCTTGGTCATTTCGGTCAAATTCCTGTCATTTTACACCACGCCGGGCGATTGGTCGCGGAAACTACACCTTGCGCTAAGGGAGGGGAAGCGGATAGATACCGCGCGACGAACTTCTAACGAGACGGGCGAAACATGTTTGACACGATGACCATGACCAAGGCCGGTGGCGCGCTTTGCGGCTCGCTTCTGGTGCTCCTGCTGGGCAACTGGGCCGCAGAAGAGCTTTTCCATGTTGGCGGCGGTGGGCACGGCGAAGGCGCCGAGCAGGCCTATGTGATCGACACGGGTGAAGCCGACGCGGGCGAGACCGAAGAAGTGGTCGAAGTGGACGTGGCCGCGCTGATCGCAGTGGCGGACGTGGACAAGGGCGCCAAGGTGTTCAAGAAATGCGCGGGCTGCCATAAGGCCGACGATGGCGCAAACGCAACCGGGCCTTTCCTGTATGGTGTTGTGGGCCGTCAGGTTGGAACTGCCGCAGGGTTTGGCGGCTATTCCGGTGAGCTGTCCCAGCACGCCGATGTCTGGACCCCCGAGAACCTGTTCGCCTTTCTCGAAGATCCCAAAGGTTTTGCGCCCGGAAACGGCATGTCCTTCCGCGGTCTGTCCAAGCCGACCGATCGCGCGAACCTGATCGCGTATCTGGACAGCCTCGACGACTGATCTTGCACGAATTGGAATTCAAGGCCGCTGCCCCGAAGGGTGGCGGCTTTTCTTTTGCGCGGTCTTCTGCCGGACGGGGCATTCCCGGGCAGAGAATCACACGCGCCTCACGGATATTCGTCTTGAATGTCGCCCGCCTGCACCATTAGCGTGAATCGAGCAGTTCTGGGGGTTTACCCCCCGCGCAAACAGAATGCCGCCGACAGGAGGATCGCCCAGATGAGCCAACCCCATGCCGCAAACCGCGCCCTTGTCTTGACGCAGGAACGGGCTTTTGCGTCGATGCTGGCCCTGGTGTTTCCCCTGATCGCCGCCTGCGCGCTTCTGTTGGCCTTGGCTGCTCCGTTGCGCGCCGAGGGGGACGTGATCCGCAGCCATGGCCTGTCGGCCTTTGGCGATTTGAAATATGACGCAGGTTTCACGCATTTCGACTACGTGAACCCGGACGCGCCCAAGAGCGGCACCTTTTCCACATGGGCCTTTGGCACGTTCGACAGCCTGTCGCCCTATATCCTGAAAGGCAACGCCGCTGCCGGGGCCACCGTGTTCTTTGACACGCTGATGACCGGCAATCTGGACGAGCCGGACGCGATGTATGGCCTGCTGGCCGATCGGGTTGAATATCCTGCCAGCCGTGAATGGGTGATTTTCCACCTCCGCCCCGAAGCGAAGTTTTCCGATGGCACACAGGTGACCGCAGCAGATGTCGTGTTCTCCTACGAGGTGCTGCGGCAAAAGGGGCAACCTGTCTACAAGGTGCTGCTGAAGGATTTCGTGAAGGTCGAGGCGCTGGATGCCTCCCGCGTGAAATTCACCTTCGATCCGGCGGCCCCGCTGCGCGATATGCCGATGACGGCGGGCGGATTGCCGGTGTTTTCCAAGGCCTATTACGAGACCCGCGATTTCGCCGAATCCACGCTGGAGCCGCCGCTTGGGTCCGGCCCCTACGCGCTGGAGGAGGTCAAGCCGGGGTCATACGTGACCTATAAGCGGCGCGACGATTACTGGGCCAAGGATTTGAACGTGAATGTCGGTCAGAACAATTTTGACCGCATCAAGTTTGAATATTTCGCCGATTACACCACCGCGTTCGAGGCGTTCAAAGGCGGGGCATATGCCTACCGCGAGGAGTTTTTGTCGCTGCTTTGGGCCACGGCCTATGACTTTCCGGCCATCGCAAAGGGCTGGGTGAAGGTCGAAACCCTGCCCGATGGCCGCGCCGCAGGCACGCAGGGCTGGTTCTTCAACTTGCGCCGCCCGATCCTGCAAGATGCGCGGGTACGGCAGGCGATTTCCATGGCTTTCAATTTCGAATGGTCGAATGAAAGCCTGTTCTACGGTCTGTATACCCGCACCGACAGCTTCTGGGAAAATTCGGAATTGCAGGCTGAGGGGATGCCATCGGAGGCCGAGTTGGCCCTGCTGGAGCCGCTGCGCGAAGATATCCCCGAAGCCGTGTTCACCGAACCTGCATTCGTGCCCGCCGTGTCGAAACCGGGCAACGTGGCTGACCGCCGCGTGCTGCGCCGCGCTGGCAAACTGCTGGAGGAGGCGGGCTGGAGCGTCGGCCCCGATGGCATCCGCGTCAATGACAAGGGCCAGACCCTGACCATCGAATTCCTGAACGACAGCGCCAGTTTCGAGCGGATCGTGAACCCTTACGTCGAAAACCTGAAACGGCTGGGGATCGACGTGAATTACAACCGGGTGGACAGCGCGCAGGCACAGGAACGCGAAAAGAAGTTCGATTTCGACATCACCACGCGGCGCTATTCGATGTCGGAAACGCCGGGTATCGAACTGCGCGGCATGCTGGGCATGGACGCGGCATCTGCCGAAGGATCCGCCAATATCGCGGGCGTTTCCAACCCGGCCGTGGACAGCCTGATCCGCACAATCGAGAATGCCAAATCGCGCGAGGAACTGGACGTGGCGGTCAAAGCATTGGACCGCGTTCTGTGCGCCATGCACATCTGGGTGCCGCAATGGTACAAGCCCGCGCATAACATCGCCTACTTCGATATGTATGACCGGCCCTATACCGACAATCCGCCGAAAATCTCTTTGGGGGAGACGTCACTTTGGTGGCACAATCCCGACAAGGAAGCGGCCTTGCGCGCCGCGGGCGCGATCCGGTAAAGCGGGGACATGGGCGCCTATATTCTCAGACGATTGCTGCTGATCATTCCCACGCTGCTGGGGATCATGGTGATCAATTTCGCACTCACGCAATTCGTGCCCGGTGGCCCGATCGAGCAGATCATCGCGCAGGTTCAAGGCCAGGGCGATGTGTTCGAGGGGATCTCGGGCGGGGGGGATGCGGGCGCAGCCTCGGACGGGGGCGGCGGCGACAGCGGCTATTCCGGCGCGCGTGGGCTTCCGCCTGAATTCATCGCATCGCTTGAAAAGGAATTCGGGTTCGACAAGCCGCCGCTTGAGCGGTTCGTGAACATGATCTGGAATTACATGCGGCTGGATTTCGGGGAAAGCTATTTCCGGTCCATCAGCGTGATCGACCTGATTGTCGAAAAGATGCCCGTGTCGATCACGCTTGGCCTGTGGTCCACGCTGATCGCCTATGTCATTTCCATCCCGCTGGGGATTTCCAAGGCGGTGCGCGACGGAACCAGTTTTGATACATGGACCAGCGCGGTGATCATCGTGGCCTATGCGATACCGGGCTTCCTGTTCGCGATCCTGCTGCTGGTGCTGTTCGCGGGCGGGTCGTACTGGCAGATTTTCCCACTGCGCGGGCTGGTGTCGGACAATTGGGCTACCCTGTCATGGGGCGCGAAGATTGCCGATTATTTCTGGCACATTACCCTGCCGGTTGTGGCCTCGACCATTTCGGCCTTTGCCACGTTGACGCTGCTGACCAAGAACAGCTTTCTGGACGAGATCAAGAAACACTACGTGATGACCGCGCGGGCCAAGGGGCTGACCGAACGGCGGGTGCTGTATGGGCACGTGTTCCGCAACGCCATGCTGATCGTGATCGCGGGCTTTCCGGCGGTGTTCATCGGTGTTTTCTTCGGCGGCTCGCTGATCATCGAAACGATATTCTCGCTGGATGGTCTGGGGCGGCTTGGGTTTGAATCAGCAGTGGCGCGGGATTATCCGGTGGTGTTTGGCACGCTGTTCATTTTCGGCCTGATCGGGCTGGTTGTCGGCATCCTGTCCGACATGATGTACGTGCTGGTCGATCCGCGCATCGACTTTGAAAAGCGAGAGGGCTAATGGCGCTTTCCCCGCTCAACCAGCGCCGCTGGAACAATTTTCGCCGCAACCGCCGCGCGCTATGGTCGCTGCGCATTTTCTTGGTGCTGTTCGGCCTGTCGCTGTTTGCCGAATTCATCGCCAATGACAAACCGATTCTCGTGCAGTATCGCGGCGAATATTTCACCCCAATCTTCAGCTTCTACCCCGAAACCGCGTTTGGCGGCGATTTCCAGACCGAGGCCGCCTATCGCGACCCCGAGGTGCAGTGCCTGATCCAGTCCGGCGGGATCGAGGATTGCTTTGACGATCCCGAAGGAATCCTGGAACAGATCGGCACCGGCAGCTACCAGGCCGACGGTTTTCAAAAGGGCTGGTCCATCTGGCCGCCCATTCCCTACAGCTATCGGTCTACGGTGGACCGGCCCGGCGCGGCGCCGCTGCCGCCGAACCGCCAGAACCTTCTGGGCACGGACGATACTAAGCGCGACGTGCTGGCGCGGGTGATCTACGGCTTTCGCCTGTCGATCCTGTTCACGCTGATCGTGACCACGCTGGCATCGGTGGTGGGGATCATCGCGGGGGCGGTGCAGGGCTATTTCGGCGGCTGGATCGACCTTGTTTTCCAGCGGATCATCGAAATATGGGGCGCGACCCCATCGCTTTACGTGATCATCATCCTGTTCGCGATCCTTGGGCGCAGTTTCTGGCTGCTTGTGTTCATTCTGGTGCTGTTTTCATGGACGGCGCTGGTGGGCGTGGTGCGGGCGGAGTTCCTGCGTGCGCGCAACCTTGAATACGTGCGCGCGGCCAAGGCGCTTGGCGTCGGCAACCTGACCATCATGTTCCGCCACATGCTGCCCAATGCCATGGTGGCGACCATCACCATGCTGCCGTTCATCGTCACGGGCACGATTTCCACGCTGGCAGGGCTGGATTTTCTGGGCTTTGGTTTGCCGTCCTCCTCTCCATCCTTGGGAGAGCTGACCTTGCAGGCGAAACAGAACCTGAAAGCGCCATGGCTGGCCTTTACGGCCTTTACCGTATTCGCGGTGATGCTGTCGCTGCTGGTGTTCATTTTCGAAGGGGTGCGCGATGCGTTCGACCCCAGAAAGACGTTTGAATGAGCCTTCTGGAGGTGAAGAACCTGTCCGTTGCCTTCCGGCAGGACGGCAAGCGGACCGAGGCCGTGAAAGGTGTCAGCTTTGCACTGGACCGCGGGGAAACCGTGGCGCTGGTGGGCGAATCCGGGTCGGGCAAATCGGTCACCGCGCTGTCCACCGTGTCGCTTCTGGGCGATTCGGCCGAGGTGGCCGGGTCGGTCACCTACGATGGTCAGGAAATGATCGGTGCGTCCGACACGCTGCTGCGCAAGGTGCGCGGCAATGACATTTCCTTCATCTTTCAAGAGCCTATGACCTCGCTCAACCCGCTGCACACGATCGAAAAGCAGATGAGCGAAAGCATCGAATTGCATCAGGGGCTGGCGGGCACGGCGATCCGCACGCGGATTCTGGAGCTGATGGAAAAGGTCGGCATCCGCGACCCCGAAAGCCGCCTTGGCGCCTATCCGCACCAGCTGTCCGGCGGGCAGCGCCAGCGGGTGATGATCGCCATGGCGCTGGCCAACAAGCCCGACGTTCTGATCGCGGACGAACCTACAACGGCGTTGGACGTGACCATTCAGGCGCAGATACTGGAACTGCTGGCCGAATTGAAGCGGTCGGAAAACATGGGGCTTTTGTTCATCACCCACGATCTGGGCATCGTGCGGCGCATTGCCGACAAGGTCTGCGTGATGAAAGGCGGCGAGATCGTGGAGACCGGCCCGACGGCGGTAATTTTCGCCAACCCGCAGCATCCCTATACGCAAACCCTGCTGGCGGCGCGGGCGCGCGGCGTGCCCGACCCTGTGCCCGAAGGCGCCAAGGAGCTTGTCGCGACAGATAAGCTGCGCGTCTGGTTCCCGATCCAGAAAGGGCTGATGAAACGCACCGTCGGCCATGTCAAAGCTGTGAATCAGGCGACGATTTCCGTGCGCGAGGGGGAAACCCTTGGCATCGTAGGCGAATCCGGGTCTGGCAAGACCACGCTGGCGCTGGCGGTGATGCGGCTGATTTCCTCGACCGGGGGGGTCACGTTCAACGGGCAGGACGTGCGCAAATGGACGACCCGCGAATTGCGGCGTCACCGCCGGGACATGCAGATCGTGTTCCAGGACCCGTTCGGGTCGCTGTCCCCGCGCATGACCTGCGAACAGATCATCGCAGAAGGGTTGGGCGTGCATGGTACCGAACCGGGGCGGGACCGGCGCGAAATGGTGGCCGAGGTGATGCTGGAAACCGGGCTCGACCCGGCGTCGATGCACCGCTATCCGCATGAATTTTCCGGCGGTCAGCGGCAGCGCATTGCCATCGCCCGCGCCATGATCCTGCGCCCGCGCATGGTCGTGCTGGACGAGCCGACAAGCGCGCTGGACATGACGGTGCAGGTGCAGATCGTGGACCTGCTGCGCGGGCTGCAACGCAAATATGGGTTGGCCTATCTGTTCATCAGTCACGACCTGAACGTGGTCCGCGCCATGAGCCACAAGATGATCGTGATGAAACAGGGCGACATCGTCGAATCGGGCGAAGCGCAGGCGCTGTTCGACACGCCGCAGACCGAATATGCGCAGCAGCTTTTGGCGGCGGCACTGGACCCGGCGGGCTAGACCTTCAATTCGATGACAGCGCAGGCGTGATCCGAGGCATGGGGCCGGTGATACCCCACCCCGGCCAGATGCCGCGCAGGAGCGTGATGCGCCTTCAGCGACAGCCCCTCGCGGTGGATTTCCGGCAAGGCATCGGGGTTGATACGCGCCAATGCGGGACTGGCCAGCAGCGCATCAGGGTGCCCCCGCCGCGTTCCGGTGGGGTCGGTCCATGTCCAGCGGGCGTCATCGGGCAGCCGGTTCAGCAGATTTTCGGAAAAAGGCGGCAGGACGGGCGCGGCAGCGGGGGGCGCTTCGGGCGGTTGGTTCAGATCGCCAAGGATCATCCAGCGCGCCGCTGCCGGATCGGCAAAACGCCTTTCGATCAGGGCACGGATCGCCAATGCCTCGGCCCGGCGGGTGGGCCATGTGGCGGCGCGGTCGGGGCAGGGCGCTTTCAGATGCACGATGAACAGCGTCAGGCCGGGCAGTTCCACCTCAAGGCAGTCGCGGCGGAACACCGGCAGATCGGGGGACAGGCCGTGCGGGTCGATCGCCAGATCGCGCGGGGTGACGGCGGCGTGGCTGGTCACGCGGTCCAGCGGCAGGCGGGACATCACCGCCACATCGAGCCCTTGGCCATCGTTGCCGGGAAGGCAGGCACGATAGGGGTATTTCGCGCCGACTGGGATAAGGTGGCGATCATGAAACGCGGTCAAAGAGGCCGCATCGAACACTTCTTGCAGGGCAAGGATATCGGCATCGGCCGCGCGGATCACCGCGGCGGTCAGGGCACGGTCACGCGCGTCCAGATCGCGTGCTTCGGCGGTGATGTCCTGCGGGATGTCGCGGTCGCGGGCACCATCCAGATGCCCCCCGCGCAGCCGCAGGTTTTGCAGGTTGAAGCTGCCGATCCGCAGCCGCGCCATCCTTAGATCGCCGAACTGTGGCCAGCCTTGCTGAGGTCATAGGCATCAAAGCAGCGGGCGATGATGCGCGTCAGCGGGCGCGCCTCTTTGGGGATGAACAGGCCGTCATCGGTGACGCTGAGCAAGCCGTTGAATTGGCGGTTTGCCGCGTCGAACATGGCGCGCAATTCTGCCGGGGCGATCCCGAAGGTCATGCAAATCTCGGCTGTGCCGATACGGAAATCGCACATCAACGCCTCGATCATACGCGAGCGCATCTTGTCGTCGTTGCTGAGGGCATGGCCGCGCGAGGTGGAAAAATGCCCCTCGCGGATAGCGGCAGTATGCGCGCCGGTGGCCGGGGCATTCTGCGCAAACCCTTGCGGAAAGCGCGAGATGGAAGAGGCACCCATGCCGATCAGCACATCGGCAGTGTCATCGGTATAGCCTTGGAAATTCCGGCGCAATCGGCCAGCGCGCTGCGCGACCTCTAGTCCGTCGCCCTTGGCGGCGAAATGGTCAATGCCAATCTCGGCATAGCCATCCCAGAGGAACAGTTGGCGCGCGGTTTCGAACAGGGCCAGACGTTCCTGCGGCGTGGGCAGGGCATCTGACGGGATCATCTGCTGGCGTTTGGCCATCCATGGAACATGCGCATAACCATACAGCGCCACGCGGTCGGGCGAGAGGGCCAGCAGCTTTTGCACGGATTCCGTGATCCGTTCGCGCGATTGATGCGGCAGGCCGAACAGGATGTCGGCATTAAGCGAGGTCACGCCGCGCGCGCGGATCATGTCGATCGCATCGCGGGTGATGTCATAGGACTGGATCCGACCGATGGTTTTCTGGATCTCTTCGTCGAAATCCTGCACCCCGATCGAGGCGCGGTTCATCCCTGCGGCGGCAAGGACATCAAGGCGCGCCTCGTCGATCTCGTTCGGGTCGATTTCGACGGAAAATTCATAGTCGGGCGCGAAAGGCACGGTTTCGGTGATCGTACCTGCCAGCTCTGCCATCATCGGCGGCGTTAGCAGCGTCGGCGTGCCGCCACCCCAATGCAGACGCGACAGCGTGACGCCTTCGGGCAGGATCGCGCCAAGCATGGCCAGTTCGGCCTTGAGCGTTTCCACGTAGGCAGCCACGGGGCTGTCGGTCTGGGTGCCTTGCGTGCGGCAGGCGCAGAACCAGCACAGCCGCCGACAAAACGGCACATGCACATAAAGCGAAATCTTCGATCCGGGCGCTATCGCGCGAATCCAGTCGGAGAAATGCGAGGAATTGATCGCATTCGAAAAATGCGGCGCGGTCGGGTAGCTGGTATACCGTGGCACTTTCGCGGCAAACAGTCCCAGCTTTGCAAGTTGCGTTTCAGCTTTCATGCGCATACGCTTATATGTAGCTTCAGCTAACGTAATTGACCCAGATCAAGCGCGAACGGACATCATGTTAAACGAAGACAGCATTTCTCTCTCGCATGATTGTGGCGACTGCCCGATTCGGCATCGGGCCGTCTGTGCGCGTTGCGAAACCGACGAGCTGGAGTTGCTTGAAGATATCAAGTATTATCGCAGCTTCGAGGCGGGCCAGACGGTGATCTGGTCCGGCGACAAGATGGATTTTGTAGGCTCTGTCGTGTCGGGCATCGCGACCCTGACCCAGACGATGGAAGACGGGCGCACTCAAATGGTCGGGCTGCTTCTGCCGTCTGATTTCGTGGGCCGTCCGGGCCGTGACGGCGCCGCCTATGACGTGGTTGCGACCACCGATCTGGTCATGTGCTGTTTCCGCAAGAAACCGTTTGAGCAGATGATGGTGCGCACGCCGCATATCGCACAGCGCCTTCTGGAAATGACGCTGGACGAGCTGGACGCCGCGCGCGAGTGGATGCTGGTGCTTGGTCGCAAGACCGCGCGTGAAAAAATCGCATCGTTTTTGACGATCATCGCGCGGCGTGACGCCACGCTGAACCTGAGGCCCGCCAAGGGCGCGCTTGTGTTCGATCTGCCCCTGACCCGTGAGGCGATAGCGGATTACCTGGGCCTGACGCTGGAAACAGTGTCGCGCCAGATTTCCGCGCTGAAGCGTGACGGGGTGATCCATCTGGAAGGCAAGCGCCATGTCACCGTGCCAGATTTCAGCCGCCTGATGGAAGAGGCGGGCGACGACAGCGATGGTGGCGTTCTGGCATGATCGCCTGACCGACGCCCCTTTCCATGCTTTCGCGCTTTGCTGGTAACAAGGCGAAACAGTCGGAATGCTGGGCAAGGAACAGCGTGAACTGCGCGGTAACGGCAATCCTTTTGGCCGTTCCCCTTTTTGGCGATTCCCCTTGTGGCAATTATGTCTGACAAATACCCGTCAGGCAGATAATCCGCCTGACGGTTGGTTATGCCGTGGTTCCGGCCCCGATCAGTGCGCCATGAAGACCGGAAGCTTGGCTTTTTCCAGCATGTGTCGCGTGGCACCGCCCAAGATTGCTTCGCGGAAGCGGGAATGGCCATAGGCCCCCATCACGATCAGATCCACGTTCATATCTTCGGCGTGGCGCAGCAGCACATCGGACACGCGCGGCAAGGTTTTGGCCAGCACTTCGATTTCGGCGCGCACACCGTGGCGGGCAAGGTATTGCGACAGCATCCCGCCCGGATCCGAACGGTTCGGGCCGTGGGCCGGCGGGTTGATGATGACCACATGCACCGTGTCAGCGCCTTGTAGCATGGGCATGGCGGCGTGCACGGCCGACATTGCCTCGGGGCTTTCGTTCCAAGCGATCGATATGGTTTTCGGCGCAGTGACCGGCTTTGCATCTTCGGGCAGGATCAACACAGGGCTGTGGCCTTCGAAAAGCGCGGCCTCCAACACGGGTTCCAGTTCCGCACCGCGATCCTTGCCATAGGGCTGCGTCATGATGGTCAGGTCGGCGAACCGGGCGCGGGTTGCGACATGACGCCCTATGTCTGCCAGTTGGGCGACGCCGGCCTCGGTGCCCCAGCGGATGTCAGAGCGGCCAAGCCGTTCCTTGACATAGCTCTCGACCTCGGCGCCTTCTTCCTGCGCGCGGGTGATCGTTTCTTGCAGGACCATCGCATTGGCACCAGCATAATAATAACCGGTTTGCGTGCGATCTACGCCCATACAAAGAACATCGAAATGCGCGTCTTCGGAATGGGCGAGGGCGATGCCCTGTTCCAGAACCACGTCTGCATATTTCGTATCCGTCATGACCGAGAGAAGAGATTTATAGGCCATTATTTCCTCCATTCCGTGGCCGGGGTGGCCGCGTGTGATAGGATGAGGCTAGTCGTCACATTTTAACCCGTCATTGATAAGGGTCAAACCAGTGCATCAGAGCTTTTGACACAGATCAAGGCAGCGTTGCTGTCGCGGTATCATTAAGCTGTTAGTCTAAATTGGCCCGCGCGGGATGACGAATCGTGCGGTGAAAAGACGAAGGGACGCAAAATGTCGAATTATATCAAGCTGATCGTGCTTGGCCTAGTCGCGCTGATGGCGCTGATCGCGGCTGGTAATGCGCGCGATCTGGCCTATCAGGTGAATGCGCTGACTGCCGCGCTCGCCGCGGTGGCCTATTTTCTTTACACGCTGCGGCGCACGGGTGAACCCGTGGTGGCTGCTGACCAAACGCAATACATGGATGGAGTGGTGCGCGCGGGCGTGATCGCGACGGCGCTTTGGGGCGTTGTCGGTTTCCTGGTTGGTGTGATCATCGCTTTCCAGCTGGCCTTTCCGCAGCTCAATTTCGACTGGGCTCAGGGCTATGCCAACTTTGGCCGCCTGCGTCCCCTGCACACCTCGGCGGTGATTTTCGCCTTTGGTGGCAACGCTTTGATCGGAACATCGTTTTATGTGGTTCAACGTACCAGCGCCGCGCGGCTTTGGGGCGGCAATCTGGCGTGGTTCGTGTTCTGGGGCTATCAGCTGTTCATCGTGCTGGCCGCAACCGGGTATCTTCTGGGCGCGACCCAGTCGAAAGAATACGCCGAGCCGGAATGGTATGTTGACCTGTGGCTGACCGTCATCTGGCTGAGCTATCTGGCGGTTTTCATCGGCACGCTGGTCAAGCGGAAAGAAAAGCACATCTACGTCGCGAACTGGTTCTATCTGTCCTTCATCATCACCGTGGCAATGCTGCACGTGGTGAACAACCTGTCGATCCCGGTTTCGGTCTTTGGTTCCAAATCGGTACAGGTCTTTTCGGGCGTGCAGGACGCAATGACGCAGTGGTGGTATGGCCACAACGCCGTTGGCTTCTTCCTGACCGCAGGTTTCCTGGGCATGATGTATTATTTCGTGCCGAAACAGGCCGAGCGTCCCGTCTATTCCTATAAGCTGTCGATCATCCACTTCTGGGCGCTGATCTTCATTTATATCTGGGCTGGTCCGCACCACCTGCATTATACTGCGCTGCCGGATTGGGCTTCGACCCTTGGCATGGTGTTCTCGATCGTTCTGTGGATGCCCAGCTGGGGCGGGATGATCAACGGTCTGATGACGCTGTCGGGCGCTTGGGACAAGCTGCGCACCGATCCGATCATCCGCATGATGGTTATCTCGGTTGGCTTTTACGGCATGTCCACGTTCGAGGGTCCGATGATGTCGATCCGCGCGGTGAACTCGCTGTCGCACTATACCGACTGGACCATCGGTCACGTTCATTCCGGCGCTTTGGGCTGGAACGGTATGATCACCTTTGGCGCGCTTTACTTCCTGGTGCCGAAGCTGTGGAACCGCGAACGCCTGTATTCGCTGTCCCTCGTGTCCTGGCACTTCTGGCTCGCTACCATCGGCATCATCCTCTACGCGGCATCCATGTGGGTGACGGGTATCATGGAAGGCCTGATGTGGCGTGAAGTGGATGCCAACGGCTTCCTCGTGAACAGCTTTGCCGACACCGTGGCAGCGAAGTTCCCGATGTATGTCGTGCGCGGCACCGGTGGTCTGCTCTTCCTGAGCGGTGCGATCATCATGTGCTACAACCTCTATATGACTGTGAAACGTTCGCCGGCTGTCGAAGCCACGAACGTCACAGTCCCGGCTGAATAAGGAGGGCTGGAGAGATGGCAATTCTTGATAAACACACGATCCTAGAGAAGAACGTCACCCTGTTGGCAATCTTCGCCTTCCTGGTCGTGACCATTGGCGGCATCGTGCAGATTGCACCGTTGTTCTGGCTGGAAAACACCATCGAGGATGTAGAGGGCATGCGCCCCTACACCCCGCTGGAACTGGCCGGGCGTGACATCTACGTGCGCGAAGGCTGCTATGTCTGCCACAGCCAGATGGTTCGCCCCATGCGGGACGAGGTGGAACGCTATGGTCACTACAGCCTCGCGGCTGAGTCGCAATACGACCACCCGTTCCAGTGGGGGTCCAAGCGGACCGGGCCTGACCTGGCCCGCGTCGGTCGCCGCTACTCGGACGAGTGGCACGTGGACCACCTGACCGACCCGCAATCGGTTGTTCCGGTGTCGGTGATGCCCAAGTACGGTTTCCTGTCGAACAAGCTGATCGACGGCAAATACGTCGAAGACGTGATGGCCACGCATGAATTCGTGGGTGTGCCTTATACGGACGAGATGATCGAAGCCGGCAAGGAAGACTTTGCCGCGCAGGCAGATCCCGACAGCGACTATGACGGCCTGCTGGAACGCTATGGCGAAGACGTGCAAGTGCGCAACTTCGACGGGCAGCCCGGCATCACCGAAATGGACGCGCTGATCGCTTACCTGCAAATGCTGGGCACGTTGGTCGATTTCTCGACTTTCACGCCTGACGCAAGCCGCTGAGGTGGGGAATATGGACACCTATTCCTTCCTCAGAGAGTTCGCGGACAGCTGGATGCTCGTCGCTCTCTTCGCTTTCTTCGTGGGCATGATCCTTTGGGTCATGCGCCCGGGGTCGCGCAAGACCTACCGCGACGTGGCGAACATCCCGTTCCGGCATGAAGACAAACCCGCTGTCGATGACAGCGGTGAGCCCAAGGAGGCTTGATTACATGGCAAAACAACCGAACAAGAAGCAGGAGGTCGGGACGACCGGCCACTCCTGGGACGGTATCGAAGAGCTGAACAACCCGCTTCCGCGTTGGTGGCTCTGGACCTTCTACATCTGCATCGTTTACGCGATCGGCTATTCCATCGCCTATCCGGCATGGCCGGGCATCAACAAGGCCACCGCAGGTTTCCTCGGGTTCTCGACCCGTGGGCAGGTAGCCGAGGAGATCGCGGCGGTCGAAACCAAACTGGCGCCGATGAACGACAAGCTGGCCTCGGTCGAGCTGGCCTCGATCTCGGGTGACGCAGAGCTGAACGGCTTCGCGCAATCGGCCGGTGCCGCCGTGTTCAAGACTTGGTGTGCCCAGTGTCATGGCGACGGTGCCGCAGGTGCCAAGGGCTATCCTAACCTGCTGGACGATGACTGGCTGTGGGGTGGTGCCATCGAGGACATCCACTTCACCATCACGCACGGCATCCGCAACGAGGACGACCCCGAGGGTGAGGCCCGCTATAGCGAAATGCCTGCCTTCGGTCGCGATGAAATCCTTGAAAAGGAAGAAATCGCACAGGTCGTGAGCTATGTGATGTCGCTGGCACCGGGCAGCACGCCCGCCGACGCATCCATGGTCGAAGCCGGTGCCGTGGTGTACGAGGACAACTGCGCCGCCTGCCATATGGAAGACGGCACAGGCGACCGCATGCAAGGCGCGCCGAACCTGACCGACGCGATCTGGCTGTATGGCGGTGACTACGACGCCCTGATGGAAACGGTGACGAATGCCCGTTACGGCGTGATGCCGAACTGGAACACCCGTCTGTCCGAGGCAGAGATCCGCGCCGTGGCAACCTATGTCCACAGCCTTGGTGGTGGTGAGTAATCCTGCCTGAGAGTTCCCTTGGGCAGTGATGCCCAGGGGCGGTGTCGGCCCTTCCGTCCTGTTCGCGTGTTTCCTGGAAGGCCGACACCATAAATAGAGCCGCCCCGTGGCAAAGGCTACGGGGCGGTTTCGTTTTTGGTGAATTTGTTTCGCTGGTGCCGTTCAGGGCGCTGTTTCCAGCGGTTGCCGCGCCATGGTCAGTGGCAAGGGGGACCGCCGCGGCGGGGCGGATTGCGGTCCGGTTCAGTCATCGCGCTTCTCTAGGTTCCAGGGCTTGCCTTCTGCGCGCTTGCGCGGGGCAGGGCGGTTAAGCTGGCGCGGGTTCTGGCAGGTGGCCACCATCATGGCATTTGCGAAAACCCCGATCATTTGCGCCACCATACGGGCGGGGTCCATTCTGGGTGGTGCGCCATGATAGCTGTCTGCCAGCGCGCGCCTTCTGCATCCAGCGTGGGCCAGTTTGTTTGCGGCGGATCAAGGCTCATCCGGGCGTGGATATTGAAATATTTCTTGTTATACTGCGAGTCCTTGAACACCCGAGAACACCCGAAGAACTGCTTGACGATTTAGGCGTAGTAGATTCAGGTCGATGCATGATCCGCCCGAGCTTT
>JGI24025J20009_10000409_pt1 | contig 33360 bp, 28 predicted proteins | sample Cruoilmetagenom3_FD_20009 | JGI IMG/M metagenome (IMG submission 20009) | reverse complement strand
AACTTCCAGGCGATTGCCCACCACACGCTCAAACCCGATTTGCTGCGCCACATCGTCCGCAAAGTGATGGAATCCGCCGGTTACCAATACCGTCCGGCAGCCATGGGCTTTCAACGTCTGCACCAGTGCGCGTGCGCCTTCGGTTGGGCGGATGCGCTCGGCAAGGCATTGGTCGATTGCGCCCTCGTCCAGACCTTTGAGCAGTCCGACACGTTCGCGCAGCGCGCTTTCGAAGTCGAGTTCACCCTGCATGGCGCGCTCGGTAATGCCCGCAACCTTGTCCTTCAGTCCGGCGAAATCAGCGAGCTCGTCGATACATTCCTGCCCGATCATGGTTGAGTCCATGTCAGAGACGAAGACATTCGGCACACGGATCGCATCGCGACCCATAATCGCATTGCTGTGCGGGAAATGCTGGTCGAGCGCGGCGCGCAGGGCACCCATATCGTCGCCCGGACTTTCAATCTGAAGGACATCGCCGCAGAATTCGAGCATCGCCGCGTGGGCAATTGGCACGCTGGTTTCAGCCAATGCAGCAATCAGCCCATCAAGGGCTTTCTCCAAGGTGGACGGCTCTGCTATCAGCCGGGTGATGAGCACTTCATATCCTCCTGCGAACAATCAAGTCGCGCTCATCGCAGGGCCGACCGCCAGCGGCAAGAGCGATCTCGCGGTGCGGTTGGCACAGGCGCTCAATCGCCCCGCTGTAATCATCAATGCCGATAGCGCGCAGGTCTATGCCGATTTGCAAGTGCTGTCCGCTCGTCCATCGCAAGAGGAGATGGCTGGTGTCCCGCACCGCCTGTTCGGCGCGTGGGATGGGGCCCAGCCGTGTTCAGCGGCGGATTGGGCAACAGCAGCAAAACGCGAGGTTGCGGAGGCGCATCAGGCAGGCGCTGTACCCATCATTGTCGGCGGGACGGGCCTTTATGTTCGCACGCTGCTCGAAGGGATCGCACCGATACCGGCCATCGACCCACACGTGCGCGAAAACGTGCGCGCGCTTTCGACTGCGGATGCCTATTCCGCTCTGCAGAATGAGGATCCTGAGCGCGCCGACCGCCTCCATCCAAGCGACAGCCAGCGCATCGCGCGCGCATTGGAAGTTGTGCGGTCCACCGGACGTAGGCTCGCGGACTGGCAGAAGGTCAAAAAAGGTGGAATCGCCGATGTGATCACCCTTGCCCCGCTCGTGCTCCTGCCCGAGCGTGAGGCCCTGTTTGCCCGCTGTGACACGCGTTTTGCCGCCATGCTCGAGAGCGGTGCTGTTGAAGAGGTCGAAGCCTTGCTGGCACGCGCCCTCTCGCCAGACCTGCCCGTGATGCGCGCCATCGGCGTACCGGAAATAGCCGGGTGGCTGCGCGGCGAATTCACCCGCGAGGAGGCGATTGCGCAGGGTCAGCAGGCAACCCGCAATTATGCCAAGCGCCAATACACCTGGTTGCGCAACCAACTTCCAGAAGATTGGAAGCGCGCGCAACCAGAAAATGTCTCTCCTGCTGGTGATTTTGATATTTTATTTCACTAATAAGGCTTGACAGGATATTTTATTCTTCCTATCGCCCCCTCAAGTTCAATCACACAAGGCCCGGTAAGAGCGATCTTGCCGGGTCCGCTATTTCTGGCAGACGGCCAATTACAGGAGCGTAAAGTGTCTGAAGAGCGCAGCGGCGCGGCAATATTGGTCGAAAGCCTCGTGCGGCAGGGTGTCGAATTCGTATTCGGCTATCCCGGCGGCGCGGTACTGCCGATCTATGACGAATTGTTNTCCGATNATCGCATTCGCCACATCCTCGTCCGGCACGAGGCTGGCGCTGCCCACGCGGCAGAAGGCTATGCCCGCTCAACCGGCAAACCCGGCGTTGTGCTTGTCACCTCTGGCCCCGGTGCAACCAACGCGATCACCGGCATTGCCGATGCCTTTATGGACTCGATCCCGATGGTGGTCATCACCGGGCAGGTGCCGACAACTCTGATCGGCACCGATGCCTTCCAGGAAGCCGACACGGTTGGTCTGACGCGGCACTGCTCGAAGCATAATTACCTTGTCAAAGACCCTGAAGACCTTGCAGCAACTGTCGAAGAAGCCTTTGAAATTGCATTGTCTGGGCGCCCCGGTCCGGTGGTCATCGATATCCCGAAGAACGTGCAGATCGCGACTGCCAGGCTGGCCGATGGCGCGGCAGAGCGGCGCAAGCGCTATACTCCGCGCACCGTGGCCGCGGCGGACGAGATTGCTGAAGCGGTGGAAATGATCGCCAACGCCGAACGTCCTGTGTTCTATACTGGCGGCGGGGTCATCAATTCCGGCCCGCAAGCGAGCGAATCGTTGCGCCAATTCCAGCAATTGCTCAGCGCCCCGCTCACCTCCACCCTGATGGGACTAGGTGCATTCCCTGCCGATCATCCCGACTGGCTTGGAATGCTGGGGATGCACGGCACTTACGAAGCCAACATGGCGATGAACCAGTGCGACGTGATGATCTGCATCGGCGCGCGTTTCGATGACCGGGTGACCGGGCGGCTTGATGCCTTCGCCCCCAATTCAAAGAAAATCCACATCGATATCGACCGCTCGAGCATCAACAAGCTGGTGCCAGTCGACATTGGCATCGTCGGCGACTGCGGACAGGTGCTTGACCAATTGGTTTCCGCTTGGGGCGACCGCAAATCGCGTGATCTGGGCGAATGGAAAGCGCGGATTACCGGATGGAGAGCCCGCAACAGCCTCGCCTACCCGGAAAAATCCGACACAATAATGCCGCAACTCGCGGTCGAGCGGCTGTTTGCACTCACGAAGAACCGCGACCCGATCATCACCACCGAAGTGGGCCAGCACCAGATGTGGGCGGCACAGTATTTCGGCTTCATGGGCCCGAACAAATGGCTCACCAGTGGCGGCCTTGGGACGATGGGATACGGCCTGCCCGCCGCCATTGGCGCGCAATTGGGCAATCCGGACAGCCTGGTGATCGACATTGCGGGTGAAGCAAGCATTCAGATGAACATTCAGGAGCTCGGCACTGCCAGCCAGTTCCGCCTGCCGGTCAAGGTTTTCATCCTCAACAATGAATATATGGGCATGGTCCGCCAGTGGCAGGAATTGACCTACGAAAGCCGCTATTCGAACAGCTATTCCGATAGCCTGCCCGATTTCGTGCGACTCGCCGAGAGCTATGGCTGGAAGGGCATCCGCATTACCGAGCAAGCTGGGCTGGATGCAGGCATAGAAGCAATGCTGGCGCATGACGGGCCGGTGATCGTCGATTGTCAGGTGTCGAAAGACGCCAATTGCTTCCCGATGATCCCATCGGGTGCGGCGCATACTGAAATGCTGCTTTACGGCGACCTGGTCGAAGGCAGTATGGACGACGAAGCCAAGGCTTTGGTGTAGGGGCTGTCACGAAATGAAAATCGAACATCGCAAAGCTGAGCGGCATGTGCTCACCATTGTCGTTGACAATGAGCCAGGCATTCTCGCCAAAATCACCGGCCTGTTCACCGCGCGCGGTTACAATATCGACAGCCTGACCGTGGCCGATATTTCGGAAGATCACGCGATCAGCCGGATTACCATCGTTACCGGCGGCCCGCCGCAGGTCATCGATCAGATCATGGCGCAGCTTGAACGACTGGTGCCGGTCCACCGCGTCATCGACCTGAGCGATGAAGGTCCGCATGTCGAACGCGAGTTGGCGCTGGTGAAGGTGCAAGGAACTGGCGAAACCCGCGTTGAGGCGCTGCGAACCGCGGAAGTCTTCCGTGCCAGCGTGGTCGATACGACGCCTGAGAGCTTCGTGTTCGAGCTGACCGGTTCATCCGACAAAATCGACAGTTTTGTGGTGCTGATGCGCGGTCTGGGGCTGGTCGAAGTCGGTCGTTCGGGCGTAGTCGGCATGATGCGCGGAAGCGAAGGGTCATAATGGAATATCTCAACCCGGCATTCATGCTGCTGATGGCAGCCGCCCTCGCCGCAATTACTGCCTGCGTGCATTCCATCCTAGGCGAACAACGCCTCATCATGCCGCTTTTGGCCAGTGACGCCCCGCCGATGCAAAATTCGCTCGCCCGCCAAATAACGCGCTTTGCATGGCACTGGACGACTCTGCTGTGGCTAAGCGTCGCCGCCGTGCTCGCTTTGGCCGCCTATGGCGATATTGATGCCCCGTGGCTGATCTTCGGCATCGGGGCGATACACTTCGTCGCTGGAGTGGCCGACGGTATTTATACGCGCGGACAGCATATCGGCTGGCCGCTCATCACCATCATCGGGGGGCTGGTGCTCCTCGCCTACTATTTGACCCAGACCCAATAGGACGGACCCATGAAAGTCTATTACGACGCCGACGCCGATCTGAACCTCATCACCGACAAGACGATAATTATCGTCGGCTATGGCAGCCAAGGTCATGCCCATGCGCAAAACCTGCGCGATAGCGGCGTGAAGAATGTGAAAATCGCCCTGCGCGAAGGCTCCGCGACTGCAAAGAAGGCCGAAGCTGCCGGATTTGAAGTCGTTTCCAACACGCAAGCCGCTCAGCAGGCCGACATTCTGATGATCCTTGCGCCGGACGAATATCAGGCCGCGATCTGGGCCAATGATCTCAAGGGCAATATGAAGCAGGGCGCAGCGCTCGCCTTCGCGCATGGTCTCAACGTGCACTTCGGCCTGATCGAACCGCCCGCCGATATCGACGTTATCATGATCGCGCCAAAGGGGCCGGGTCACACGGTCCGCAGCGAATATCAGAAGGGTGGCGGCGTGCCTTGCCTGATTGCCATCGATCAGGATGCAAGCGGCAATGCGCATGACATCGCGCTCGCTTATGCCAGCGGCGTTGGCGGTGGGCGTAGCGGCATTATCGAGACCAATTTCCGCGAGGAATGCGAAACCGATCTGTTCGGCGAGCAGGCCGTTCTGTGCGGCGGAGTCACCCACCTCATTCAGGCCGGTTTCGAAACGCTGACCGAGGCGGGTTACGCACCGGAAATGGCCTATTTTGAATGCCTCCACGAAACCAAGCTGATCGTCGACCTGCTGTATGAAGGCGGTATCGCCAACATGCGTTATTCGATCAGCAACACGGCGGAATATGGCGATATCACCACTGGGCCGCGTATCATCACCGAAGAGACAAAGGCGGAAATGAAGCGCGTGCTGGAAGATATTCAATCGGGCCGCTTCGTGAAGAATTTTGTGCTCGACAACCGCGCCGGCCAGCCCGAGCTGAAGGCCGCTCGCAAGCGTGCCGAAGCGCATCCGATCGAGAAGACAGGTTCTCAACTGCGCGCCATGATGCCGTGGATTACTGCGAACCAATTGGTGGACAAGGACAAGAACTGATCGCGAGCTTGCGAGAGTCCCAGCGCAGGCTGGGACCTCCTCAAACGAGGTGCCGGATCCTGGAGAGGCCCCAGCCTGCGCTGGGGCTTACGAGCATTATTCCACCATACCGAATTCCGGTCTGGACCTGTTAACCATTACCGACTAGCATCACCGCCATGAGCACGGCTTACAGCCTAATCCTGCTTCGACTTACACGCCCTTAGGCGTGCCCGTTACCCTGCGCCATGCAGGGAACTCGCCTAAGGGCTTTCACATCACACAATGAATTTCGCGTCAGGCCACTTGCCGAGCGCAATTTAGTCGAACAAGGCTGTTTCCCGATGCCAATGATCTCCAATCCGTCCACCAAATATCGTGCATTCCCGCAGGTTGATCTGACTGACCGTCAGTGGCCATCACGCACGATCACTGCCCCGCCCCGCTGGCTTTCCACTGACCTGCGCGATGGCAATCAGTCGATCATTGATCCGATGGACCGGGTCAAGAAGACCCGCTTTTTTGATCTTCTGGTGGAAGTTGGTGTGAAGGAAATCGAAGTCGGCTTTCCCGCTGCAGGAGAGACTGAATTCGGCTTCATCAGCTGGCTCGTTCAGTCTGGAAGAGTGCCTGAGGACGTGGTGGTGCAAGTGCTCACCCAATCGCGCGAAGACCTGATCAAGCGCAGTTTTGAAAGCCTTGAGGGCGCGCATTCGGCCATCGTCCATCTCTACAATGCCGTCAGCCCGGCATGGCGCGACATCGTCTTCCGCATGAGCCGCGATGAAGTGCGCGAGATCGCAGTGAAGGGTGCGCAGATGCTGGTCGATGAAGCGGCGAAGCGTCCGGACACCAAATGGCATTTTGAGTATTCGCCCGAGACGTTCTCAACCGCAGAGCTCGATTTCAGCCTCGAAGTCTGTGAAGCGGTGATGCAGGTCGTCGGTCCGACGAAAGACTGGCCAATCATCCTCAACCTGCCCGCCACGGTGGAAGCGGCAACGCCCAACATCTATGCCGACCAGATCGAGTATTTCTGCCGCAATTTGCCCAACCGGGAAGCGGCGGTGATCAGCCTGCACACACATAACGACCGCGGCACTGGCGTCGCGGCGGCAGAGCTTGGCCTGATGGCAGGCGCGGACCGGGTGGAAGGCTGCCTGTTCGGCAATGGTGAGCGGACAGGCAATTGCTGCCTCGTGACCGTGGCGCTCAACATGTACACGCAAGGCGTTGATCCCGGCCTCGATTTCTCCGACATCGACCGGGTGATCGAGACGGTGGAATATTGCAACGAACTGCCCGTGCATGAGCGCCATCCCTATGGCGGCGAACTTGTCTTCACCGCCTTTTCCGGGAGCCATCAGGACGCGATCAAGAAGGGTTTCGAGGCGAACGAGCAGCAGAACGACACGCACTGGCGCGTCCCCTACCTGCCCATCGATCCCGCAGACCTTGGCCGCAATTACGAGGCCGTCATCCGCGTCAATTCGCAGAGCGGCAAGGGTGGGTTCGCATGGGTCCTGCAGCAGAATCAGGGCCTCAAACTGCCCAAGCGTTTGCAAGCCGATTTCTCCCGCCACGTGCAATTCATGGCAGACGAGTTGGGCCGCGAACTCAACGCCGCTGACATCTGGGAATGTTTCCGGAAAACCTATTATCTTCAGGTCGACAAGCGCCGCTTTGCGCTGGTCGATTACGAGGAAACCGGCGCGTCGGATGGCGCCAAGATATTCACCGGGACAGTCGAAGTCGATGGCGAAGCGCAGCGCGTATCCGGGCGCGGCAAGGGCCTGATTTCATCAGTCCTTGCGACCTTGCGCGAAACTTTCGGACTCGATTTCGAAGTGACCGATTATTCCGAACACGCGCTGGGCACGGGCGTGGACTCGCGCGCTGCCGCCTACATTGAATTCAAGACTCCAGAGGGCCGCGTCGGTTGGGGCGTGGGCGTCGATGAAGATGTCGCGACCGCAGGCGTGCGCGCCTTGCTCAGCGCGGCCAACAGCGCCTCACACGGACCGGGCACGCAGCGCTTTTAAGGCGATACTGCACGCACCCTAAGGGCCAATCCGGAGGTCCTTGATTGGCTTACGCTAGTCAGTCAGGACCTACTGGCGTGTCATGTCCGCGCTCATCACCTACGTTACCCTGATCGCTGCCTTTGTCGCTGGAGGCGCGCTGTCCGCGATCATCATTCGCGCTCTGCACGAACGGCAAATACGGTTGCAAAACGATTNCAATGTGGCCGCATTGAATTTTCAGGCGATGGCTGAGGTTACGCCTGCAGGACTGTGGCGAACAGACTCGTCAGGACGGTTTGTGTTCGTGAATCAGGCATTGAGAGACTTGTCCGGATTTGCAGAAGCTGAAGACTTCAACGTGCCGTGGGTGAACTTGATCCATCATGACGACCGAGCTGACGTCCTGTCCGTATGGACGCTGGCTGTGTCGCGACGCGAACCATTTTCGACAGAATTTCGTTGGCTGCATCCCAGCGGCGGCGAACGATGGTTGGTCAGTATGGGCCAACCCGAATTCAATTCCGACGGCCAATTTTGCGGCTATGCCGGGTGCAATTTTGATATTGGACGGCTCAAGGAAATGGAGGAAAAGCTCAAGATTGCGCGCGATAATGCGGAAAATGAGGCGGCGTCCAAGTCAACCTTCCTCGCGCATATGAGTCACGATATCCGGACCCCCATGAACGGCGTAATCGGGTTTACCGAGCTGTTACTGGAGACCGATCTGGACGAAGATCAGCGCGGTCAGGTGCAATTGATCGCCGATTCCGGTCGCGCGATGATGCAATTGCTCAACGATATCCTCGACCATGCCAAGATCGAATCGGGCGAGTTGAGTATCGTTCCGGAGCCCACTGATCTGCGCNATAGGCTCTCGCATTGCGCCGACCTGGTCGAATCGATTGCTCGCGCAAAGGGACTGTCTGTCAGCGTCTGGGTCGATGATGCCGTCCCGAAATTTCTGCAACTCGATCAGCTTCGCATCGGTCAAATCCTGCTCAATTTGGTCGGCAATGCGGTAAAATTCACGGAAACGGGAGGTATCGATGTTGAAGCGCGCATGGAAAATTCGACCGAAGGCCGCTCACTGCTCATTTCGGTGATCGATACCGGAATCGGGATCGAAGAAACGCGGCTCGAGGACATTTTTTCGCCATTTGTGCAGGAAGACGGTTCCACAGCGAGGCGCTTTGGCGGATCTGGCCTGGGCCTCGCCATCAGTAGTCAGCTCGTCACGATGATGGGCGGCCAGATCAGCGTGCATTCCAAGCGCGGCGTTGGCACGCAGTTCACCGTCCGCCTGCCGCTCGCCCCGGTCAAGGCGGCCGTGATGCCAGCAACCACATTGCCAGCTATCTCCGAGGCCGATGCACTGTCCTGCCTGACCGGCGCGCATATCCTTATCGCAGAGGATCATGGCATCAATCAGGAACTGATTATGTCCATGGCCCATACGCTTCAACTGGATGCGCAACTGGTCAAAAACGGAGAACAGGCGGTCAGCGCGGTCATCGAGGCTGACAAGGCCGAGATACCGTTTCAGGCAGTGCTGATGGATTTGCAGATGCCCGGAGTCGATGGACTTGAAGCGACCCGCCGCCTGCGCGCATTGGGCTATGACGCGAAGACCCTGCCGATCATAGCACTCACCGCCAATTGCTACCCCGATGACATCGCGAATTGCAATGTAGCGGGCATGCAATCGCATCTCGGCAAGCCAGTGACGACCGTGGCACTGGCGCGCGAATTGGCGCGCTGGCTGGCACCCGATGGGAGAGCAAGGCAAGGGACCGGGAAGGAGCACAAGAAACCGCGCGAAACCGGACCTGACATCAGCTCTCCCACCCTGTCATCGATGACGGGCCTGCAAGACCGTTATCGTGACCGGAAGAACGAGATCGTGACAAGTCTTCGTCATACGCTTGATACCGAGGCAGACCAGACCGATTGGGATGAATTGGCGCGCCAATTGCATAAGCTGGCAGGTGTGGCGGCGAATTTCGGTGAGCCAGAACTGGGTGAAGCCTCCCGCAGGCTCGAACGTTGGCTCAACACTTCGCAAGAACCAGCGGAGTTGCTGCGAGTTCTGAAACGTGAATGGCCAATCTTTGAGGAAGCCGCGTAAGCGCCGCTAGCCGATTGGATCGCTGGCCGACCACAGCAATTCTGCCATCGCATCAAGTTCTGTGAAGTCGACACCAGCGCGAAACGGGTCTTTGCGATTAAGCACCAGAGCGCCCCTTTCACGCTGCATCAGGCGGCGGCGAAGCGCACTTTGCAGCAGGCTCAGCCGCATAAGCGCCTCTTCACGCGCCATCTCCGGGCTGCGCAGATTCGTCCGCTTCCAGCTGGCCTCCACCTTTCCCACCCGCTGCGCAACGAGTTCATTGTAGATACGATGCGGACCTCGATGCAGCGGCAAGCCCGTGGTCAGCGCTGCCGACGTGCTGGCCGGAAGCAACAGCCCATTGGCACGAAAATCGTCGAATCCCACGTAGCGCTGGCCCAACACCTGAAACAGCTCGCCAAAGCAGTCGTCACGCAACAGCTGGCGCGGCAACAGGTGATGACGTTGCATATCTTCGAGAAAGCCCGATCGACCACGGCGGTTGACCGACCTGAACGGCAAATGCGCTCGAGACCCGACAATCTTGTCGGCGAATGCTCGTCCAGCGAAGCTCGTTAGTGTGACCTTCTCCACACCTGAACAATGCCAAAGTTATCCACAGGTTCAAGCTCCAATGTCTCTCCTGCAGGTCCGGTGAAGGTGAACGGCTGCTCTATCCGGCCATGCTCAACAAGCCAGTTGACCAGCCGCAACGCCACCTTGGCCGCTTCTGTGCGATCGGCGCACATCTCCGGCGAAAGGCGCAATTCCTGACTGGTGAAAAGCGACAGCCCTTTGGTCTGCATTGCCCCGTCAGGATTGGTCGTCAGAGCGGTCAGCCCGAGGCCGGGAAACACGCCGCCTTCAATCCAGTTCATCACTCCGCGGCGGAAATAGTCGGGCGCGCTGAATGTACGTGCAGTATGCCATGCGACCGCTTGGATACTGTCCAATTCCGACAATTGCGCTGCCAGCAATGCGAGGCAGCGCACAACCGGGAACATCGCGCCCCGCCTGACAAATGCGGGCCGGGCGTCAGGGTAATCGCTTCCATTCCTGCCGAATCAAAACCGTCCGGCAAGGCGAATCTATGCTCGCATTCAGGTAAGGCTTTCGCGACATTTGGGGCGAGTCCGACCAGATCGAAGGTCAGGCCATTGGCCAGCAATTCGACCCAACCTTCATCTTCCCCGCCATCCACTGCAGGGTCGATGCTGAGGGTGAACTGCCCCAACCTCTCCGCCAACTCCCGAATATCACGGGCGCAGGGCCGTTTGTCCGCCGCAAAAATCAGCGAAACGGCAGAAGCAACGCTATTCGACTCAAGGCTTTGCGCACTCGCTATCGAACCAAACCCCCTTTTTTGGTGTCAATTCAGATGCCGCTAAATCGGCGTGGCGTCGAGTCATAGCCATTTACCTGTAACTTATTAGTTACCGGGCTGTTTAGCACTTTGCGTAACCACGCTTTCTGTCGAGAGCCAGCGGACATCCCTTCCCACACATCACCCTGCACTATAGGCCATTGTCATGAGCACGAAAGTCGCAGTTCTGGGTGTCGAGCAATCACTGTCGGGAAAAGCCTGGCGATGGCGCGGTGGCAATATGGAGATTGCCGCCGGGATCGTGGGGCTGGAAGAGGACATCACCACGCAGCTGCTGCTGTCGCGCGGCGTTACGCGTGAAGACTTGGACAAACATCGTCAGCCCAACCTGCGCGGCTTTCTGCCCGATCCGTCCGCTTTCGCTGATATGGACCGCGCGGCAGAGCGCATTGCTGAAGCCGTGATCGCGCGCGAACCGCTGACAGTGTACGGCGATTACGATGTCGACGGCGCGACCAGCTCGGCGCTGCTTATCCGCCTGATCCGAATGCTCGGACATGATGCAAATCACTACATTCCTGACCGCCTGCTCGAAGGATACGGCCCCAGCGGTGAGGCTCTTTTGCGGATTGGCGAGGATGGCTCCAGCCTGATCGTCACCGTCGATTGCGGGGCAATGGCGCATGAAGCGCTGGGCATGGCGCATGATGCCGGTATCGATGTGATTGTGGTGGACCATCACAAATGCTCACCTGAGCTTCCGCGCACCTATGCGCTGGTCAACCCGAACCGGCTGGACGAGAGCGATCTTGCCGCCGAGCACGGCCACCTCGCGGCGGTGGGCGTCGCCTTTGTCCTGGCGGTCGCGATCGTCCGAACCTTGCGTCAACGCGGTTATTTCGAGGACAGGGCAGAGCCGGACCTGATGTCGCTGCTCGATCTCGTGGCGCTCGGCACTGTGGCCGATGTCGCCGCGATTCGCGGGCTAAACCGCGCCTTCGTGGCGCAGGGCCTCAAAGTGATGGCGAAGCGCGCGAACACCGGTATGGCCGCGCTGATCGATGCCAGCCGCCTCAAAGCCGCTCCTGCCGCGAGCGATTGCGGATTTGCACTTGGTCCGCGAATCAATGCTGGTGGCCGCGTGGGCGAAGCGACGCTGGGTGTGCGACTGCTCACGACCGAGGATGCTGGCGAAGCACGCGACATTGCTGAACAGCTCTCCCGCCTCAATGAAGAGCGCCGCGCGATCGAGGCGGCAGTGCAGGAAGCGGCGGAGGAACAGCTTAGCGCCCAGCACAATCGCCCAATTGTCGTCTGCGCGGGCCACGGCTGGCATCCCGGCGTAATCGGGATCGTCGCCGGGCGAATCAAGGAAAAGTCAGGCAAGCCCAGCGTGGTTATCGCGCTGGATGACGACGCTGGCGAAGGCAAAGGTTCGGGCCGTTCAATCCCCGGCGTGGACCTTGGCGCGGCGATCATCGGCGCGACCGAGGCAGGATTGCTGGTCAAAGGCGGCGGTCATGCCATGGCGGCGGGGCTGACCATCGCATCGGACCGGTTGGACGCCTTCTCGGATTGGCTGGCGGATCATCTTTCCGGCCCGGTNGCNCGCGCGAGTGCAGAACAGCAAATGGTGCTCGATCTGGCACTGGCTCCGGGCGGGCTGACTCCCGAATTGGTCGAAACGCTTGAGGGTGCCGGCCCCTATGGCGTTGGCTGGCCCGGTCCTCGTATCGCTGTTGGTCCGGTGCATTTGGTTAAGGCCGATATCGTAGGCAGCGATCACCTGCGCGTGATTGCTGCGGGACAAGACGGCGCTCGCTTCAAGGGCATCGCTTTCCGCGCCGCGAACAGCGAAATGGGTCAAACACTTCTCCACGGCGCAAAGGGACGACGGCTTTGGCTCGCTGGCCGTGCGAAGATTGATGACTGGGGCAGCAAACCGGCCGCAGAATTGCATCTCGAAGACGCTGCCTGGGCCGATTGACGCAAGTTTGTGATGTATCCTGTGCGACAAGGCTTGACCGCCACGCGCGACACCCCTAAGTGCGCCCCTCCATCGCGTGTGGCCCCTTCGTCTAGCGGTTAGGACGCGGCCCTTTCACGGCTGAAACACGGGTTCGATTCCCGTAGGGGTCACCACCGATGGCGCGCTGAATTGGCGCTTCCCCTTTACACTGTTGGCACTTCATGCCGCGCGGCTCCGGTCGCGCCGCCTTTACTGTCGACAAATTTGCGCGGCTAACGATGGCGTTTGTCACAAAACTGTGGCTATGGCTGCGCATATGGAAGGGCGTTTTGTGCCATCGGCCGGACTTTTTCTCGCGGCAATTACCGGGGTGGCGCTGCTTGCCTCTGGTGTCGACGTCTGGCTGGTGCTCGCCATGTTGGCGGTGTGGGCCGCGTCCTTCTGGATCGCCGTGCCGCCGCCTGCCGCAGTTACTGAAAAAACGATCGATGGAATGACGATCAGCCCTGCCGGGATGCGCGACCTGATTGAGCATTCGGGCCTGGCCATCCTGCTGCTCGACGAGAACCGAATTATCGTTGCCAATGCCCAGGCGCGCGAGGCAATCGGCAAGCACGTTGTCGGTCAGGACGCGCGCGTCGCCTTGCGTCACCCGGCCGCCATCGACCTACTCTCCCGCCAAGAAGGTGGCAGTGCCTCCATTCAGGGGCTGACAGGACCACGCAGCAATTGGCAGATGACGTTGCAACGAATTGATGAGCGTTATTGCCTGGTAGAACTCATCAATCGCACGTCGGAAGCTGACGTCAGCCGCGCCCATACCGATTTCGTCGCCAATGCCAGCCACGAATTACGTACGCCGCTGGCGTCGATCATCGGCTATATGGAAACGCTGAAGGAGGAGGGCGATGCTGTCCCTCCGGAAAAAGTGAAGGCATTTTACGCTACTGTCCTGCGCGAGGCGCGACGATTGCAGGCGCTGGTCGAAGACCTCATGTCGCTAAGCCGCGCCGAGGCGGAAAAGCATGACTTCCCCAGTACAGAGCTCGACTTCAACCAATTGGTCAGTCAAGCAGCACGGGACAGCGCAGGATTTGAACAGTTGGAGCGCATAAAGCTGAAACTGCCGAAGAAAAGCGTCTTGGTACGTGGCGATCACAGCCAGCTGGAGCAATTGGTCCGCAATCTCGTCGATAACGCATTGAAATACGGCCAGTCCGATACGCCAGTCACTGTCAGGGTGCGAAAAGGCGAACGGGCGATGGCGGTGCTTGAAATCACCGATCGCGGCGAAGGTATCGATGCGGAGCACCTTCCGCACCTTACCCGCCGTTTCTATCGCACAGACCCAGGCCGCAGCCGAGCAGTGGGCGGAACCGGTCTTGGCCTCGCTATCGTCAAGCATATCGTCGAACGCCATCGCGGACGGCTCGACATTACCAGCGAAAAGGGCGCAGGCACGACTGTGACAGTCCGCCTACCTACGGTTTCTTCATAGCAATCGCGCAGGCGCTGCACCGCAGTTTCCACAAGTCATTTTTCGATGTCATAAAACCGTAATGTGCCTGACATAAGCGCGTTGCCACAAGTCAGACTTCTACACGGAATAGCACGAAACATGCGCTCAACACTTCTTCTTTCCGCTGCTGCGGTGATGGCGATTTCCTGCCCGGTTTGGGCGCAGGATACGCAAGAAAGTGATGCGCAACCGGCACAGTCATCGACGCAAGGTAGCATGGGTGCTGCGGCCGAAGTCGAAAACGAGGACGGGTTCACGTTCAAGCCGTTCGGTCGCCTGATGCTGGACGCGGGGTGGACCGCCCTGCCCGATGGACTCGGCCTGGCCGACGGTTTTGACGCAGAAGCGCGCCGCGCACGCCTTGGCGTCAGCGGCGATATTCCTGGCGGTTTCTCCTACAAGATGGAGGTGGACTTTGCCGGCAACGAAGTGACCATCACCGATGCCCTGATCGAATATGGCGCGGGCGATTTTGACATTATGGTCGGCCAGTTCAACAATTTCCAATCGATGGAAGAGCTGACCAGCAGCCGCTTTACATCCTTCATCGAGCGTGCGGCCTTTACCGACGCTTTCGGCTTCACCCGCCGCGCCGGTGTGGCGGTGGAATATGGCGGCGATAATGTGCTGATCTCTGGCGGTGTATTCACCGACAATCTCGAAGACCTGCCCGGCAGCAATCGCTGGAGCGTGGATGGCCGCGCTGCCTTCTTCCCCGAAGTCGGCGCCACGCAGCTGCACTTTGGCGGTTCGCTACACTATGCCGAAATCGGTGATGGAGAGACCGTGCGTTATCGCCAGCGCCCGCTGGTGCACTTCACTTCCAATCGCCTAATCAACACAGACCGCTTTGACGCGACAAGCGAATTCGGAGCAGGCCTCGAATTCGCGGCGATCAATGGCCCGTTCCATGTTGCTGCCGAGGGATATCGGCAGGAAGTTTCGGGCCTGCCGATCATGCAAGACGCCACTTTCCACGGCGGGTTCGTCGAAGCTGGCGTGTTCCTAACCCCGGGAGACAGCCGCGGTTACCGCGGTGGCCGCTTTAATCGCACGCGCCCAGCGAACCCGGTCGGAGAAGGCGGGATTGGCGCGGTGCAGCTCAATGTCCGTTATGACTATCTTGAACTGAATGATGCCGACGCCGGAATCCTTGGCGGAACACAGAACGGTTTCCTGACCTCACTGATCTGGACCAGCACCGACCACACCCGTTTCCAAATCAACTACGGCAGGCTGGAGTATGACGATGCAGCCTTCGCGCTGCCCTCGGGCGACCGCGATTACAGCGCTGACGTCGTCGGAATGCGCGTTGAATTCGATTTCTAGACAATCAACCTTCGCCCTTTGCGTGAACACGTCAGGGGCAGCTAGCTCAATATTCGCAACCGAGAGGGACACGACCATGAAGAAAATTACCATCGCCGCCATCGCGCTCGCCGCGACCGCCCTTACAGCCTGCGGCTCGCAGGACGGTGCCAGCGGTGACAGCCGCGATGCCATCCACGCAGCAGGATCCTCCACCGTATATCCTTTCGCAACCCGAATTTCGGAAGAGTTCAAGCGCGAATATCCCGATTTTCCGGCCGCGAACGTCGAATCCATTGGCACTGGCGGCGGGATCGATCGGTTCTGCCGCGGCNTTGGCTATAACACGCCCGATTTCGCCAATGCATCACGCCGTATGAAGTTGAGTGAGTTCGAGGCATGTCAGGCGAATGGTGTTGAAGAGATCGTCGAAATTCAGGTTGGCATGGACGGGATCGCCTTTGCCAGCGCCCGTGGCGGCATTGAGATGGATCTGACCCCGGAAATCGTCTACCGCGCCATCGCCGCCAATCCTTACGGCGAGGAGCAGACCAACGAGACCTGGAGCGATGTAGATCCTTCGCTCCCCGATCTGCCGATCCTGGTTTACGGCCCACCTTCTACTTCGGGCACGCGTGACGCGCTGGCCGAGCTGATCCTCGAAGTTGGCTGCGAAGCCGGCCCGCTTCCTGAAGGATTGGAAGAAGATGCGCACGACCGCATATGCACCGAAGTACGTTCGGACGGAAAATATGTCGATCAGGGCGAGCAAGACAATCTGATCGTGCAAAAGATCGAAGGCAACGCGAATGCCGTAGGCGTGTTCGGCTTTTCCTATCTCGATGCTAATTCGGACCGTGTGCAGGGCCTTTCGATGAACGGTGTCGAACCGACCTACGAGAACATTTCCAGCTTCGACTACCCTGGTGCTCGTCCGCTCTTCATCTATCTAAAAAAGGCGCATATCGGGATCATCCCCGGTATTGAGGAATTCCTCTCCACATGGGTTGCCAATTGGGGCGAAGACGGTCCACTGGCAGAAATCGGTTTGGTTACGAATCGTGGCGAAGTCATGGAAGCCATGACCGCCGCTACTACTGAACTCCCGACTTTGACTGCTGAAGACTTGCAATAGGGGACTGAAACAAAGCGATGTCACCAGCTTTGCCGTTTCTGTTGGCCCTAGGGCTCGGACTTGCCGGCTGGCTTGTGGCCCGTGCGCGTGCGTGGACATTCAAGCGCGATGCACCGCACGGGCGAATCGCTGCCCTGCCGAGCTATCACGCCTGGTATGCGGCGCTCTGGATCGGAGTGCCGCTAATCCTGTGGTTCATAGTCTGGAATGCGATTTCCGGCCAATTGGTCCTATCCCAAGTACTCGCCAGCCCGCAGGCAGAACAGCTCCCGGAATTCGGGCTTCTGCGCGATGCGATCCTGATTGAGGCGCGCAACATCGCAGGGGGTGCCGACACTCGAATTCTGAATGAAGAGGCCTACGCGCTTGCTGAGCCCTTTCGTGAGGCAATTGCTCGTTACGATCTGATCGGACTGATCGTCGGCATCCTGATTGCACTTGCCGGAGCGGCATGGGCATTCCTCCGGCTTAAGCCCGACTTCGCCGCGCGCACCAAAGTCGAGCGGCTGGTGCTGGCTGCGCTGCTGATTGCCTCGCTGGTCGCCATTCTGACGACATTTGGCATTTTCGTGACACTGGTGTTTGAGACGGTGCGCTTCTTCAGCATGATCTCACCGATAGATTTCCTATTCGGCACTCAGTGGAATCCTGATCCGATGGGGAACGCAGCCCATCCCGATGGCGACCGCTACGGAGCAATCCCGCTGTTCTGGGGTACGCTGTTTATCGGTGCGATCATTGCCATGGTCGTTGCCATTCCACTAGGCATGATGAGCGCGATCTACCTCACTCAATATGCTCATCCAAAGCTGCGCAGCTGGGTTAAACCCGCGCTGGAAATCCTCGCCGGTGTGCCGACCGTCGTCTACGGATATTTCGCCGCACTCACCATCGCACCATCCATTCGCGATTTTGCGATTTCGCTGGGCGCGAGCAATCCATCGAGCGAAAGCGCGCTCGCTGCGGGACTGGTGATGGGGGTGATGATCATTCCCTTCGTCAGCTCGATGGCCGACGATTCCATTGCCGCTGTGCCGCAGGCAATGCGCGATGGTTCGCTGGCCATGGGTGCAACAACCAATGAAACGATCAGCCGCGTGATAGTCCCCGCCGCACTGCCGGGGATCGTTGGCGGCGTGATGCTGGCGATTAGCCGTGCTATTGGTGAGACGATGATCGTGGTGATGGCCGCCTCTACGGCCGCAAATTTGTCGGCCAATCCGCTCGACTCAATGACTACCGTCACTGTGCAAATTGTTGCGCTCCTGACCGGCGAAGGCAGCTTCGATCACCCGGCGACGCTGGCCGCTTTCGCGCTCGGCTTTGTGTTGTTTTTGGTTACGTTAGCGCTGAATTTCATCGCTTTGCGCGTCGTAAAGAGGTTCCGCGAAGCCTATGAGTGAGACGGCCAACATTTCCGCGACAGGCCCCGCAGCAGGGCTTCCTCCCACCCGCACGCCGGCTTTCGAAGCACGGCTGAAGAAACGCTATGCTGCCGAACGCCGGTTCAAGGCGCTTGGTCTTTCTGCCATCATCTTTTCGGTTGCGGTGCTGCTGTTCCTGCTCATCACGATGGCGCTAAATGGAATTGGCGGTTTTCAGCGTTCTGAATTGAAGGTGGCGGTCGATTTCCCTGAAATGGGCCTCTCGCTTCCGCCGCAGGTCATCAATGAAAACGAGGCCGTGCAGCGGCTGAGTGGACAGGGCCTGCGTGAGGTCGTCCAGTTCAGTGCCGAGCAAAGTCTTGGCGAAGAGGCTGCCCAGCACATCAACAGTGAATCTTGGCGTATCGTTGCCCGCGAGGTTTTTTCCAACCCTGCGCTGCTGCGCCAGGAAAGTGAATTCTGGCTGCCAACGTCCGAAGACCTGGCCAGTGCCTATGCAGGCGATGGTCAGTTGGCCTTGCAGCCATTGGCCACTAATCTTGCCGATCGCGGCTTGTTGCAGGACAATTTCGACAGCGGCTTTTTGACCCGCGCCGACGCCACCGATCCACAACTGGTCGGCATTTGGGGAGCGCTCAAGGGCTCAATCCTGACGATGATCGTGACCTTGCTGCTGGCTTTCCCGATTGGCGTACTCGCAGCACTCTATCTGGAGGAATATGCGCCCAAGAACCGCTGGACCGATTTGATCGAAGTTTCGATCAACAACCTTGCGGCGGTCCCGTCGATCATCTTCGGCCTGCTGGGAATGGCGGTGTTCCTGGCGATCTTCCCCAGTTACCGCTCGGCCCCGATTATTGGNGGCATGACGCTGGCGCTGATGACCATGCCCGTGATCGTAATTTCCGGACGTAACGCGATCAAGGCTGTGCCGCCATCGATTCGCGATGGTGCCTTGGCAGTCGGCGCGTCGCGCGTGCAAGTGGTGTTCCACCATGTCCTGCCGCTTGCTTTGCCCGGTATCCTCACCGGAACGATCATCGGCATGGCCCGCGCGCTGGGCGAGACGGCGCCGCTGCTGCTGATCGGAATGCGCGCCTTTGTCTCTTCACCGCCCAGCGGATTCACTGACAATGCCACAGTCCTGCCGATGCAGATTTTCCTGTGGTCGGACGAAATCGACCGCGGTTTTGTCGAACGCACCAGCGCAGCGATTATCGTGCTATTGGTATTCCTCCTGCTGATGAATGGCCTCGCCATTTATCTGCGCAACCGCTTCGAGAAGAAATGGTAATGCATAGCGAACTCAACAACGCGCCCGCAGAGGCCAATCCGCTCCCCGACCAGTCGCAGGCTGGCGCGCCTTCAGCGGAAAACGTGGAAACTGCCGAAGTGAAGATGCGTGCGAAAGACGTGTCGGTCTACTACGGTAACAAGAAGGCGATCGACGAAGTCTCGGTCGATGTGTTCAGCGAATATGTGACCGCCTTTATCGGCCCGTCGGGTTGCGGCAAGTCAACCTTCCTGCGCGCGCTCAATCGCATGAATGACACGATCCCTTCTGCCCGAGTGGAAGGCACGATCGAACTGGATGGAGAGGATATCTACTCCAGCGGCATGGATGTCGTGCAGTTGCGCGCCCGCGTGGGCATGGTGTTCCAGAAACCCAATCCGTTCCCCAAGTCGATCTATGACAACATCGCCTACGGCCCAAAAATCCACGGTCTGGCCGAAGGTAAGAGCGAACTCGACGCGATTGTCGAGAAGAGCCTCACCCGTGCGGGTCTGTGGGAAGAAGTGAAGGATCGCCTGCAGGATTCGGGTACCGCGCTTTCGGGTGGTCAGCAGCAGCGCCTGTGCATTGCCCGCGCGATTGCGGTTGATCCTGAAGTCATCCTGATGGACGAGCCATGCTCTGCACTGGACCCCATCGCGACCGCCAAGATTGAGGAACTGATCGACGATCTGCGCGGCCGTTATGCCATCGTCATCGTGACACACTCGATGCAGCAGGCCGCGCGTGTTTCGCAGCGCACCGCCTTCTTCCACCTCGGCCATCTGGTTGAGTATGGGCACACGTCGGACATATTTACAAACCCGCAGAAGCAACGCACTCAAGATTACATCACCGGCAGATACGGCTGATGAGGACAGAAAACATGGACCATACCGTCAAGGCATTTGACGATGACATCACCCGGCTTCGCGGCTTGATCGCGGAAATGGGTGGTCTGGCCGAACTCGCTATCAGCGAAGCACTCAGTGCGCTCGTCAGCGGCGATCAGGAACTTGCCAGACNGGTGATCGAACGNGATGCCAAGCTCGACGCACTCGAAGCGGAAGTCGACGCGATGGCNGTGCGCGTGCTCGCCCTGCGTGCCCCGATGGCGGCTGATTTGCGCGAAATCGTCGCCGCGCTGAAGATCAGCGGCGTGATCGAGCGGATCGGNGANTATTCCAAGAACATCGCCAAGCGCATCGGCAAGATCGAAGGTAGCAGCAAGTTTGAACCACTCACCCTGCTGCCCGCCATGGGCGATGTCGCGGCGGAAATGGTGCATGATGTGCTGACCGCATTTGCCGCCCGTGATCCGGTGATGGCGCGCGAAGTGATTGAGCGCGATGCGAAGGTNGATGCGTTCTACGACAGCATTTTCCGNAATGTTGTCAGCCACATGGTCGAAAACCCAGCNACAATCAGCAGCGCGGCGCANTTGCTGTTTGTCGCCCGCAATATTGAGCGGATCGGTGACCATGCGACCAATGTTGCAGAGATGGTCCATTATTCGGCCACAGGCAGCTATCCCGACGATATCGAAAGGTAGCGCCGGGCCGCTTTCCGCAGCTGTACGAAGGGAACAACGGTCAATGCCCGCGCCCAAACTGCTTATTGTCGAAGATGACACGGCGCTCGCCGAACTGCTCGAATATCGATTTGAGAAGGAAGGCTATGAAGTCCATCATACTGCCGATGGCGAAGAAGCACTGTTTATGGCCGCAGAGGACGTGCCCGATCTCGTCATTCTCGATTGGATGATCGAAGGCGTCAGCGGGATCGAAGTGTGCCGCCGCCTGCGCCGCGAAAAAGCCACCGCCCATGTGCCGATCATTATGCTGACAGCGCGCGAGGCAGAGGATGACCGTGTGCGGGGCCTCGAAACCGGCGCGGACGATTATATAACCAAGCCATTCTCACCGCGCGAATTGCTGGCACGTGTGTCAGCAGTTCTGCGACGAGTGCGCCCTGCCCTGGCCGGACAGTCGATTGAAGTGGGTGACCTCTTGCTCAATCCGGTAGCCCACCGGATTGAGCGGCACGGACGTGAACTGGAACTCGGTCCAACCGAATATCGTCTACTCCAGTTCTTCATGGAGCATCCGCGCCGGGTGTTCTCGCGCAGCCAGCTGCTAGATGGCGTCTGGGGCATAGGCAGCGAAATCGAGGAACGCACCGTGGACGTCCACATCCGTCGGTTGCGCAAGGCTATCGCGCTTGAAAATGCCCCCGATCCGATCCGCACAGTGCGTTCAGCTGGGTATGCGCTGGAACCTGTCTAGCATTGTTAGAATCGACGCAGCAGGTGCAACATTTTATGCTGCGACCGCATAATTACGCGTTTTTACATGTAAATTTGTGGCAGGGCGGCAACAACTGAGCGTATAAATGCCTCCACTCGGAACACAATTGCCTAGCTAGGGGTTCACATTCTATCGCGATCGCGTTATTGCGTGCCCTGTAATTATAAGCCTCCAATGAATGAGGGACATATGAAAAAGTTTATTTCGACCGCCGTCGCCACTGGCCTCCTGTTCGGCACAACTGTTAATGCTGCCGCTGCACCGGTTATTGACCGTGATGCTGCAGCCGTCACTGAAACCGAAGGCCTCGAAGGCTCGGGTTCGCTGATCATCATTCTGCTGGCCGCTGCTGCGATTGCCGGAATCATCATTCTCATCGAGAATAATGAAGATCCTGACGATCTGCCTACCAGCCCGTAACAGGGTCGGTACAAGCAGTACTGAATACGAGAACCCCCGCTTCGGCGGGGGTTTTTGCGTTTCAGTCTGAATTTCTTCGAATTGAGATATTCGTTTCTTCTAGCGGCAGGCCCCTGCGCCTGGCTTCCGCCCTTGGTCGAGGTGGAAGTGATCGGCATGAGCAGCGTTATAGTCGGGTGACAGGACAGTTCCGAAGCTGTCGCAGGCGGCATCACGCACAGATTGCAAGAATCGGCCCGGCGGACCTTCGTCATTCCAATCATCCACCAGGCTAATGCGCCTGCCGTCGTCCAGCACGAATGCGGCGATATCGATCGCATTACCCGTCGCATGTTCGCTCCACGGAGCATTGCGCGCGCCGTACATCCGGCGGCAGCTATAGGTGCCAAGCTGCTCAATCCGCGCCACTGGAGAGCCGAGGATGTCTTGCGCCAGTCTCTGCACATCCTGCTCAAGCCACAGGGTCAGGCCCGCTGCTACCGGACAGGTCGTTTGCGGATTGCTTGGTGAGAAGGTGAGATTGTCGGGAATCAGTCGGTCATTCCGGCGGCATTGACCTGCGCCGATTGGACCCAAGGCAGTGAATTCCACCTCACTGCGCGCCAACACCGCATGGCAGGCGGAAACATCACCGCGCAACGCCGCCAGCTTTACACNGGTCGCCAGTCCGTGTGGATCGCGCAGGTCGAGCGGAGCCCAGGGATTGTGCTGTGGGTTCTCTTTCAGCCACGCCCATCCGCCCAGCAGCAGTTCTCTTTCAGCCACGCCCATCCGCCCAGCAGCAGAGCGATCGCCACCAGCGCCAGCACCAGCCTGCCATCGGTTTTCGGGAATTGCGGCCAGCGGCGCTTTGCCCTCGCCATCAGTGAAAATCACGCGATTTGGGTATGATGCGAACATTGCGCGGATGACCATGCGTGGCCGGCAATTCATCGATCAGATCGCGCGGACGGATGGCCTTGCCCTTCCCCGACGGTAGCGGCCCCGTTGGCAATGGTGACGTCACATGATCGGCCCGCGCCAGCGGCGCGTTGAGCATATCGTCGGAAAGGCGGTGCAGTTCCTGCGTCGCGTCGGTCATGTGGTGGGCAATAACGTGGATCACCTCGTCATCATACTCCACCCGCCCGCGCACCTCCATCAGCCGCGATCCCATCACCACCTTGCGCTGCTTTTCCTTGAGATCGGGCCACACGACAAGATTGATGACGCCCGTTTCATCCTCCAGCGTAATGAAACACACGCCTTTGGCGCTGCCGGGCCGCTGGCGGATCAGCACCACGCCTGCAACATGCACCATGGAACGAAACTTGCGGTTCCGCAGGTCGCAGGCACGTACAAAGCCGCGCTGCGCCAGACTGGCGCGCAGGAACGCCATCGGATGCGCCTTCAGGCTGAGCCGCGTGGTCTGGTAATCGGCGACGACTTCCTCGCTCAATGGCATGTGCGGCAGGATAGCCCGGCGTTGCTCGGCGCCTTCGTCACGCTCATCGGCATGGGCGAATAGCGGCAAATCCTCTCCGCCGATCAGGCTGCGCGCATCCCACAGCGCCTGCCGCCGTGACAAATCCATCGAGGTAAAGCAATCGGCGCTGGCGAGCCGTTCTATATGCGCCGGACCAAGCCTCGCGCGCTCACGCAGTTCGGCAACATCGGCAAAGGGACCATCCTGCACCCGTGCGGCTACCAGCTGCGCTGCGACGTGTTCGGGCAGACCGTCCACCTGCCGCAGGCCGAGGCGAAGGGCGATGTGTTTGTCGAGCCGCCCTCCTTTCGCATCGCGCGCTGTCCCGATCAGCTCCAAAGTGCAATCCCACTGGCTGCAATTCACATCCGCTGGCAGCACCTGCACCCCATGCTCACGCGCATCACGCACGATCTGCGCGGGGGCGTAAAAGCCCATGGGCTGCGAATTAAGCAGGCCGCAGGCGAAAGCGGCAGGGAAATGGCATTTGAGCCAGCTCGACACGTAAACCAGATGGGCAAAGCTGGCGGCGTGGCTTTCAGGAAAGCCATATTCGCCGAAACCCTTGATCTGGTTGAAACAGCGCTGCGCAAAATCGGGATCATAGCCGCGCGCCACCATCCGCCCGACCATCATGTCCTCCAGTTCATCCACCTTCCCGCGGCTACGAAAAGTCGCCATGGCCTTGCGCAGCCGATTGGCTTCGGTACCGGAAAATTTCGCCGCATCGAGCGAGATTTTCATTGCCTGTTCCTGAAAGATCGGGACGCCCAGCGTGCGCTCCAGAATGCTGGAAAGCTCATCCGGTGGGCCGTGCTCGGGAGCTGGCGCGGGGATCACAACCTTTTCCGCACCCCGGCGGCGCTTGAGATAGGGATGCACCATGTCGCCCTGAATCGGACCGGGCCGCACAATGGCGACCTGAATCACCAGATCATAGAATTCGCGCGGGCGCAGGCGCGGCAGCATGTTCATCTGCGCACGGCTTTCCACCTGAAACACGCCGAGCGAATCCCCTTTGCGCAGCATCGCATAGGTTTCCGGGTCTTCGCGCGGGACGCTGGCGAGCGTTAGCGGGCGGTCATGATGGTCCTCCAGCAGGTCGAGGCATTTCTTGATGCAGGTCAGCATTCCCAGTGCCAGCACGTCTACCTTGAGGATGCCCAGCGCCTCGATATCGTCCTTGTCCCATTCGATGAAACTGCGATCGGGCATGGCCCCATTGCCCACCGGCACCGTCTCGGTCAGCGCACTTTCGGTGAGGATGAACCCGCCGACATGTTGGGACAAGTGGCGCGGTATTCCAATCATTTGCGTCGTTAAAGCGAGAACACGTTTCAAGTGTGAATCGGTCACATCCATGCCCGTTTCGGCGACATGATCCTCCCCGATCTCACGCCCCCACCCGCCCCACACGGTCTTGGCGAGCGTGCTGGTCACATCTTCGGAAAGACCCATCGCCTTGCCCACTTCGCGGATCGCCATGCGCGGGCGGTAGTGGATGACCGTGGCGGTCAGCCCGGCACGGTGACGGCCATATTTGCGATAGATATACTGGATCACCTCCTCGCGCCGCTCATGCTCGAAATCGACGTCGATATCGGGCGGTTCTTTGCGCTCTTCAGAGATGAAGCGATCGAACAGCAACGCATGACGCGCCGGATCAACGCTGGTAATTTCCAAGCAGTAACAAACGGCAGAATTGGCCGCGCTGCCGCGCCCTTGGCACAGGATAGGCGGATTAACGCTGCGCGCGAAATCGACGATATCCTTGATGGTGAGGAAATAGCGCGCAAGCTTGAGCTTGCCGATCAGCGCCAGCTCACGTTCCAGCGTCTGGCGCACGCTATCGGGCACGCCGGAGGGATAGCGGCGGTCCGCGCCCTTCCATGTCTCGGCGATCAGATATTCCTGCGGATTCATGCCATCGGGATAAATCTCCTCGGGATATTCATATTGCAGCTCGTCGAGACTGAAATTGCAGGCATCGGCGACCTCGCGCGCGGCGGTGATGGCACCGGGCCAGCGTTCAAACAGCTTCAGCATCGCCTCGGGGCTTTTGAGGTGCCGTTCGGAATTGGCGTGGAGCAGGTGCCCGGCCCTCGCCACCGTCGTCTTGTTGGCAATCGCCGTCATCACATCCTGCAAGGGCCGCCGGTCGGGCGCATGATAATGCACGTCATTCGTGGCCAGCAGGTGTAATCCGTTCGCGCGGGCCAGCGTGTCGAGCCGGTCGATCCGGGCGATATCATTGCCGGTGTAGAGATAAGCGGCGGCGAGGTGGCGCAGCGATGGCAGGCCCGCCGCGATGTCGGCGATGACATCAGTGAAGGCTCCGCGCACCGCCTCTTGCACCGGCGCGCCGCTCATATCGATTACGCCGCTGGCCCATGCCGGAACGGTAAATTCCATCCCCAGATCGCGCGGCGGGAGGAGGATGAGCTGCACATCCTCGCTATTCTCGGCGAGCATGGAGAGGCTGATGTCGCACGCGCCCTTATCCTGCCATCCGCCATCCAGCGTTTGCATCCGTCCCGCGCTGATCAGGCGGCATAACTGGCCATAGGCCGCACGGTTTTTTGGATAGGCGAGGAAGGCGAGGCCCTCCACCGTCTCAATCCGCGTGCCGATAACGGGGCGCAGCTTGAGCGTCTTCGCCTCGGTATGAATGCGCACCACGCCCGCCATGGAATTGGCATCGGCAATCGCGATGGCATCATAGCCCAGCGCGCGTGCGGTCATCACAAGGTCGACCGCATCCGATGCACCGCGCAGAAAACTGAAGCATGAGAGCAGGCCGAGTTCGACAAAGGGCGCACGCGGCGGGGCCTCCAGACCGTTCGGATCGAGTTCTATCCTGCGCTTATCTGGTGTGAGGGGAGCTTCAGGCATGGCATCATTTTCGCCCCATCGGCAGGACTTTCCACTTATCTGTGATCTCTAACGCACGCATTTGTTCTATATATGTTCCGAAAACAGATTCGCCAAGAGTCATCTGTGAGTAGTCGCAAATTTCCTCCATTAACTCTGCTTCCTCGTCCGAATTTAACCACTGCGGGGTCAAGAACAGACCAACTAGAGGAGGTCGCCCCCATGAAACTGTTCGCCCGTGCCAAGCCTGTTCAGGCCCCGGAACGGCGAGGCGGACCGCGCACACGCGTCGATTGCATGGCCAACCTGCTGATGCCTAGCGGTGATCGTCCGGGCCGCCTGTTCGATATTTCCGCCAGTGGCGCGCGCCTCGCAACGCAGGTTCCACCCGCCGCCGGTTGTGCCGGTATCCTCGATTGGTCGATCCATGAGGCCTACTGCCGCGTGACCTGGTCCAAACCGGGGATGTGCGGCATTGAATTCGACAAGCCGCTCAGTCCTGAAGCCCTGAAAGAAACAATCGAGAAGGCTCCCGCCGGATCGCGCGCGCTACCCGCCGGGCACGCGAACGATGCGGGCACCGACAGTCAGGATCGAAAAGACGGTTCCCCACCCACACGCCTGCCCTGCTGATACAAACCGGCATCGCGGGAACCACCCGGCGAATAAATCCTCGCCAATATTACAAATTCAAGGGAGCGCGCCGAAAGATACGCTCCCCCTTTTTGTCGGGAAATGTAGACCGTGCCGCTCAGTCGACGACGAAGTCTTCGCGCGGCGTCCCATCCACTGCGGAAAGCCGTTCCACAGGCAGTTTGTACATCATCTGGGAATTGCTCAGCCGCAGATCATAGATCGCGCCAAGCAGACCAGCCATCTCGTGCCCCTCTACTGCAAATCCAAAAGCGTGCATTCCGATGGCAAGCCCTTCGCCCATGCTTCCGGTCCAGCGTCCTACACGCACGCTCACTTCGCCATCGTAGTGTTGTCCTTCGCGCGGCAAGACATATTCCATCCAGCGGCGGGCGATGCCAGTTTGACGCTGTTCAGCAGGAAGATCATGCATTTGATAGGGCATAGCTTCGGTGATGAACCACCCCATGATTGCCCGTGCCACCCTTGTATTTCCGCCGCCGGGCGTTTCAGTAAGGTCGATCACAATGCTGCTCGCATCCTGCACTTCACGCATAGCAATATCGAAGGCGGCTATCGTCTCATCATTGCCCAGTGAATCGTTGATACGGATTGTTGCAGCGTTACCATCGCGCACGAGGGTCACGAGAGGCATATCTTCGCGTTCGATGGCGTAAAGGTTCGGCAATTCGAGATCGAGAGAGCTGCCTGAGCCAGCGAATGCCAAGCGGCGCGGCCTGTCTCTGCGCCCGGCCGCCAGAACGCGCGCGGCGAAGCTCATCGCTTCCTCACCTTCGGGTATGTGCCCCAAGTCCTGCCAGAATGCGCGGACAGCCGCGGCAGTTGTCAGACCATCNACGCCGGTGAGCCGCATTCCGGCCACGACGCCGACGTCCTCTGCAGGAGAGCCCGCCCGCACCGCGTCGACCACATATTGGTCATCTTCAAAGATGATCCACAGGTCAGCATAGCTTGGCACCACCGCCCAGCTATCCGAAAGCGAGCTGCCGGTGATGGCATGATGATCCTGCAAGAGCAGCAAGGCGCGTTCGACATAACGCAAGAGCGAGCGCGCATCAGTCACCGCTTCGGCTTCGGCCTGAAGCGTTGCGTTAAACGGAATTTCCTCATCCTCGAAGCGGTCGCGATAGGCGTAGGCCTGCTCGATCTGCTGCCCAAGTTGCAACGCGTCGGCCTGATATTCTTCAGAGGTTGGCTGGTCTTGGCTGGATTGTGCTTGGGCCTGTGCGGAAAGGCACAACATCATGAGGGGGAGCAGAATCCGCATCAGGTTTGATAGACCGGATCTGGCGTTGATCAAAGTTTGAGCTGGGCCAGCTATTCTCTTGGTCACGCAAACAGCCCCTGTAAAAACCAGTCCGGCTCTCCGCCGCGACCATCTCCGGCAAGGCCTGCGCGGTATATCCAGTAGCGGCGGCCGCTATCATCCTCGATCCGGTAATAGTCACGCAGGCGCGCAGAGCCCTTTTGCCGCCACCATTCAGGAGCGATCCGTTCCGGTCCCTCTACTCGTGCCACTTCGAACACATTGCCGCGCCAGCGGAAGCGGCGGGGATAGCCATCGGGGCTGGCATAGAGCACCGCAATCCGCTCCGCCCGGTCGAGCAGCTTCAGAGGCCGCGCATGGAATGCGAGCTCCTCCTGTTGCACAGGTTCAGCCTCCAGCGGTGGTTGCCAGCCCTGAGCACGCTCGGGAATGTGGCTGGCGCGCAGAACGGGGCGCTGCACCGCATCTGCACCAAGCCGCACGGTAAGCCGGTCGATACAGGCGGACAGCGACGTACCATGCTCCTCTGCCGCTGCCTCCAGATCAGCCTGCCCGATCCGCAAAGGCTCGGCCCAGCTGGTGCGCAGACGCAGCATCTCGATCCCGAAACCGGCGTCGACATCGTCCAGCTTGGCGGCGAAGAGGCGGCAGATGTGGTCCGGATCACGCGTAGCGGCGGCCAGTTCCAGCTCGCGCAGCACCACTTCGCCATCGACGCGCCACAGGCCCAATTGCAGGCGGCGCGCGCCCTCGCCCCGCCCCTCCAACTCGCGCGCCATATCCTCGGCGAGGTCTGCCACAACCGTATCGAGCAGGCTGCGGTGGCGGATCGGTTCGAGCAGACGGCGCTGCACCAGCGCGGCGGTGAGCGGGATGACCGGCAGCAGCGGTTCGGGGACACGGCCCATGAGCTGGTCCATGCGGATAAGCGGGTTGGCGGCGGGCGATTTACGATTGCGAAACCGGCGGTGGATGGCATCACGCCCGCTGGCTCCTTCGCCGACACCGGTGAGATCGCCAAGCCGCTTGAGGCCAAGGCGGCGCAGCACCAGCAGCACATCATTGTCGAGCCGCAGGGCTGCCACAGGAAGGTCTGCAAGGCGACCCGCAATATCGTCCTGCGGGCACAGGATCGTTCCGGGCGGCGCGTAATGCGCCAATGCCCATGCCGCCCCGGCAGTGGGTGCAATGGCNCTGCGCACCGACAGGCCGCGCGCGGTGCAAAGTTGCGCCACATCGGCAATCAGACGGCGTTCCCCGCCGAACAGATGCGCCACAGCGCTCACATCCACCAACAGGCCATCGGGCGGGTCAATCGCGCTCCATGGGCCCCATCGCTGCGCCCACACTGCCAGCCTTTCGAGGAAAGCGAGGTCGCCCGCCGGATCGCTCGGGCGGACTTCCAGCTGCGGACACAAAGTGCGGGCGTCGGCCAGCATCATGCCGCGGCCCGCGCCTTCCGCGTGCCCGGCAGCGTTGGCAGCATTGATCCGCGGCCCATGCGCGGTTTCGGTAATCAGCGCGAGCGGCTGCGCATCTGCGCCCTCGCCCGACTTGCAGTTTTCGGAATGCCGCCAGCGATCAAGCGGGAGATCGCAGGCCCAGATTGCCATGATGCGGCGAGGTGGAGGGGCAGCCATGGCTTCTCATGCGGTCCTTCGCGGCAGAGTGGTATCCGACGCTTCTTCCACCGCCTTCACCCGGTCGGGAAGAGAGGCGGCAAGCCCGTCTCGCAAGGTGCGCAGGGTCCATTCTCCGGGAGCATGGCTGCGCGCACGGAAAAGCTGCGCCTGCCATGCCGGGAGGCCGGGCGCTGCGGGGTTCCACAGCGGCGGAGCAGACGGGGCAGCGCGCATCTGCCAGCGCATCCGGGCGGAACTGAGATCAGCCTCGGCATCGAGGCGGACGAGAAACAGCGGCACGCCATGCTTTTCCGCCGCCAGACTGAGGCGACGCGAGGCGGTGAAACTGAGCGCGCGCGGATTGCCCGCCACTTCCCCGATCACACAGGCAAGGTCGCGGCACCTAACCCCCTCCTCCAGCGCGAACAGCGCATCCTCGGGGGTTTTGGCGGCAACATGGATCAGCCGGTGACGCAGGCTTTTCGGCAGGCCGGGGCGATAGGGACGTCCGCCCAAGCGCCGCGCGACTGCGTCCTGCACCCACAGCACACTGCGCTCTTCCGCCGCAGCGCCTTCCGCATCCCTGCCACGCATACGCAGCCCATCAAGCGCGAGCGCCAGCGCAGCACCCACACCGCTCGCCTCACCGGCGGGGGCGAAAATCTCGCTGTGCAATGCAGCTGGCCGACCCGGCTGCCAACGCGGATTGCGGGCACCGGGAGAGGCCAGCTCCACCGCGCGTGGCAGGGAAGCCATGTCCATGTCCGATTCGACTCCTTTGTTCTATTTATGTTCTCATTTGCCGATTCGTGCAACCGCCCCATGCAAATGCGTTTCAAACCTGCGGAAAAAGCACACAAAAAGAGCCGCCGCCAATTGCCGGGCGGCGGCTCTTTTTGTGTCAGCGCAAAAGTTTGTCAGTCGCCCAGAACGCCGGGAAAAATACCCACAATCAAGATCAGCGTCAGCGCGATCGGGCACAACCAGCACACTAGAAATCGCCAGAAAAGGTGCAATCCGCCGTTGAGGCCGTTCTCGCTATCGACCAACCGCTTGTTGGCGACCCAGCCGATGAAGACCGAGGTTAGTAGAGCGCCTATTGGCATGGTGATCTTACCCGTGAAGGTGTCAAGCGTGTCCAGCACGCCCATGCCTTCGAACATAGGCAGGAAATCGAGTGGGTGGAAGCCAGACAGCACACCCATCGAAAGCGCTGAAAGCGCGCCCAGAACAGCCGCCAAGAACGTCACGATACCGGCCGCAATCGGACGAACGAAGCGGAACCGCTCACTCACCCATGCCGTCGGCACTTCCATCAACGCGACCGAGCTCGTCAGTGCGGCAAAACCAACCATGACGAAGAAGCCAAAGCCGATCAGCGATCCGCCCGGAATTTCCTGGAAGGCATGTGGCAGCGTCGTGAACATCAGGCCCAGCCCGCCATCAGCCGAAAGGCCCGCAGCAAAGACGATGGGGAAAATACACAGACCTGCCAGCAGCGCGACCGAAGTATCCGCTGCGGCAATAATCGCAGAAGTGCCTGCAAGATTCACATTACGACCTACATAGGCGCCGTAAGTAACCATACCTGCAACACCCAGAGACAGCGAGAAGAACGCCTGCCCGACTGCAGCGAGCATCACCGGACCGGTCAAACGCTCCGGCTCAAACGTGAACAAATACGCCAGCGTCCGGCCCATTTGCCCTCCGAAAAGACCGTAGACCGTGATGCCCACCAGCAGAACGAAGAAGGCTGGCATCAGGTACACCGCGACCTTCTCGATACCACCAGAAACGCCGCGCGACACAAAGAAGACCGTCACCGCGAGGAACACCAAATTAAGAATGACAGTGACCATGCCATTCTCGATCATGGCAGGGAACAGACCCTCCACTTCGCTTACGGTCATATCCGAAAAAGCGCCGCCCGAAATACCCGTGGTAAACAGGTCGCCTGCGAAGACCCCGATGTAATAAATAACCCAGCCGCCAATCACGCAGTAGAAGGCAAGAACCAGAAAGGCCGACAACACACCCAGACTGGCAACGTGTTCCCAAGCAGTCGATTTGCCGGATTGCTCCGCCACCTTACGGAAACTTTCGGGTGCAGCAGCTTGCCCGTGACGCCCGATCAGCGTTTCCGACAGCAAAACCGGAAGGCCGATCAGCACAATACAAAGAATGTAAAACAGCACGAAAGCGCCGCCGCCATTAGCGCCTGCCTCAGCCGGGAAACGGACAAGATTGCCAAGCCCGACAGCAGATCCGACTGCAGCCAGAATAAACGCCGTGCGCGATGACCAATGGTCTCCGGTCGATCCCGATTGGGTAAGTGCCATCTATATTTATCCTCGTGACCCCAAAGATTGCGACGTCATGCAATGAATCAACGCTCGCGTCGAGAGGTCTGTCTGATAAAGAGGGTCTATGTCCACGACCTACACACTCGACACTTCGACCAGCCGCGCCAATCCCACACCCGCGCCGATGAAACGGCTGACCGTGCCCAAAATCCGCGCGCGCAAGGTGGATGGCGTTACCGCAGAACCCCTGGTGATGCTGACCGCCTACACCGCGCGGCAGGCGCAATTGCTCGATCCGCATTGCGATATGCTGCTGGTCGGCGATTCGCTGGGGCAGGTGATTTACGGCCTGCCTTCCACCATCCCCGTCACCATGGATATGATGGCAAATCACGCCGCCGCCGTGGTGCGCGGCAGCTATCACGCGCTGGTGGTCGTCGACTTGCCATTCGGCGCTTTCGAAGCCTCTCCCGAAGACGCTTTCGTTGCCGCCGCCACACTGCTGAAAGCCAGCGGCGCGGCTGCGGTGAAACTGGAAGGCGGAGAGGCGATGGCTGAAACGGTCGCATTCCTGACCCAGCGGGGCATCCCGGTGATGGGTCATGTTGGCCTCACTCCGCAGGCGGTGAACGTGCTGGGCGGATATATGGCGCGCGGGCGCAGCGATGCTGAAGCGCAGAAAATCGTCAGAGATGCCAAGGCGTTCGAAGAGGCCGGGGCCTTTGCCGTGGTGGTTGAAGGTGTGATCGAGCCCATCGCCATCGAAGTCACCAGGGCCATCGGGTGTCCGACAATTGGCATTGGCGCATCGGCGCAGTGCGATGGTCAGGTGCTAGTGACCGAGGACATGCTCGGCATGTTCGAACGCGTGCCGCGCTTCGTCAAACGCTATGAAGATGTCGCCAGCACCATTTCCGACACGGCGGCGAAATATGCCGCCGAAGTGCGCGAGCGATCCTTCCCCGGCCCGGAACAGCTTTACCAACCGAAAGATTGATAGCGGCAACCGCCGCTCCACCGCAGACCATTCGCAGGACGACACATCGCATGGCAACTTTGCTGCGCTACTATACCTTTTCACTCGT
>JGI24025J20009_10000408_pt1 | contig 33426 bp, 21 predicted proteins | sample Cruoilmetagenom3_FD_20009 | JGI IMG/M metagenome (IMG submission 20009) | reverse complement strand
AGGCTAAAGCCTTAACTCCAAAGGCTGATAGAAGGAATTAATCCGTTGCACAGCATCCGTATGGAAAGGATTTTAATAAAAGGCTAAAGCCTTAACTCCAATCTGCACTATAGTGCTGCCTCTCTAAACCTTCCTGCCCTTATATATAAAATAACAATAGTAAATGCTATTATAAAAAGAAAAATTGATACGGTAGAGCCATAGCCGAAATCACCCAGTAAAAAATATTTGTAACTGTAAAGAGAAATAGAGGTTGTAAAGCCCCCGGGACCACCTCCCGTGATTACATAGATAATATCAAAGACCCTGAGGGCGTCTATTGTTCTAAAGATTAAGGCAACAATGACAACAGGCTTAATTACCGGTAAAGTGACCTTAAAAAATCTCTGAAAGAGGTTTGCACCGTCGATTTTTGCCTGTTCATATAGAGATTCCGGGACGGACTGCAAACCTGCAAGAAGTATAATAGCAACAAAAGGGGTCGTTCTCCAAGAATCTGCCAATACAAGTGAGAGAAAGGCACCTCCCGAACTTCCGAGCCAGTTCACGGATAAACCAGAAGTTCCTCTCAATACATAATTGGCAAGTCCATAGTCATACCTATAAATCAGTTGCCAGATTCTCGCACCAATAACAGATGGAATTGCCCATGGAAGGAGAGCAGTTCCTCTCATAATACCTCTAAAGCGAAAACTTTCGTTTAGTACGAGAGCGATAATCGTTCCCGCAATCATTTCGAGTGATACCGAAGCAAAAGAAAAGGCAAGAGTAAAACCCACAGATCGCCATAATTGGGAATCTTTAAATAACCGGATATAGTTTCCCAATCCTGCAAACTTTCTGGGTAAAAAAGAGACATCCTGCCACAGGCTAATCCAGAGACTACCGGTGACAGGCAATAACATAAGAAGCAGGACAAAAATGCCAAGAGGCAAAATAAAAAAGAATGCCTCTCTAATCTCTCTATTCATGATATCTCTTTACGTTTTTAAAAATCTCTTGCTGTGCCTGTTCCAGCGCCTCTCCAGAGTTTATCTTCCCTGATATTGCAGTGTTCACATATCTCTGCAATACCTCCGAAATTTGGGTATAGTAAGGAAAATTTGGTCTTGCCACAGCATTTTCAAATGCCTTTTTCAGTACATTCATATGGGGCATTCTCTCTTTTACTTCGGTGTCGTCATAGACGTCCACTCTCGCTGGGTTCCAGGCTAAATTCAGGCAAAGTTTTTTCTGAGTTTTATAAGAGAGTATAAATTTTACGAGCTCCCATGCCTCATCTTTTTTGTCGGAGTACCGTGATATTCCAATATGCCAACCGCCGAGACTTGCTGCATGCCTTCCATTATCAAATTTTGGTAAGAGTGTAATCCCTACTTTCCCTCTCACTGGTGAACCCTGGCTATCGTGTAGTTTCCATGCGTAGGGCCAGTTTCTTTCAAAAAGAGCATTACCGCTTTCAAAAAAAGTTCTGACCTCTTCTTCTCTCATTTCTGTGAATGTGTTCGGAGGCGATATTTTGTATTTGTGTATTAAATCCCTCATAAATTGAAGCGCCTGGATATTTTCTTCAGAGTTCACTGTAATACTTCCAGATTTATCCGTTATGTCTCCCCCATTGGAGGCAATAAATTCGATAAAGTTGCATACAAGACCCTCGTATTGTGCTCCCTGCCAAACAAACCCATAAAAGTTGGGATTATTTTTCCTTTCTTCGCCTTGAATCTCTTTCGCACATTCCAAAAAGTCACTCCATATCTCCGGGACCGGGCAGCCGTATTTTATAAGAAGGTCCTTTCTGAAATATAGAAGTCCACAATCTATATAGACAGGTAAAGATATAACCTCTCCCTTGTACACATCTACCTGATTAACAACCGAACTAAACAATTGCGTAATATCAAAGCTCGTTTTTTTGATGCGGGAATCCAGGGAGAAAAGCCAGCCGGAAGCGGCGAATTGTGCAACCCAAGCAACATCCATTAAAAAGAGGTCCGGATCCTTTTCCTTTGCATTCAGTGGTGTCACCAAACTCTGTCTTCTCAGGTCCGTATCTGTAGGTTGCCTCAACAATTTGACACTAATATGGGTCCTGTTTTCAAACTCCCTAATAAGTTCTTCCCAATAATCTACCTCGTTGGGAGCTCCTCCAACTGCAAAGGTCAGGAGAGGTTCTTTTTTGGTACAGCCCGAGAAAATACCAAAGGAAATAACAACTGATAAAAACAATCGCCTCATTGTGCACCTCCCATCTTTTTCATTAATTCTATGACCTCTATGTAAGAATCAAAGTTAAATTTTGCCTTCGAAATACCATAACCCACCTTAATCGAGTAAGCCCATTCGGGCAGAACCTCAAAGACATCTTCATCCGTCCGATCATCGCCTATTGCCAGAATAAAGTCCCAGTTTCCTTCTGAAATCCAGTGCAACGCAGCTGAACCTTTATTTATACCAACATTCTTGATCTCAATCACTTTGCTTCCCTTTAAAACTCCCAAATTAAGATTTACAGTATAGTGTCCAATGTCGTCTTCTAATTCGCCGACTCTCACGGAAGCTAATTCAGGATCTACCTTTCGATAGTGCCAGACTAAGGAGAATTCTTTTTCCTCAAGAAAAGAACCGGGAGTTCTATCCACATAGGACTCAAGAACAGGTCGTATTTCTTCCTTCCAATTATTTCTCAAATGCTCTATTATCTCCCATATACCATCCTTTTCTTTAATCCACACCCCATGTTCGGCACTTAATGCCAGGTTGAGTCCACCGAACCATTTATTTAAAGTTTCTCTATCTCGTCCACTCACGATCACGACTTCATTTCGTGCTTCCCGAGTAAATAGCCTAAGAAGTTCTAAAATCTTCCTGCGGGGTCTTGCTTTTTCGGGTTTCTCTGCGAAAGGAATAAGAGTTCCGTCGTAATCCAATAGAAGCAGCCGCCGAGAGCCCTTATGATAATCATCAATTAATCTGTCTTTCACTTCTTGTGTAAGTTTCTTGGCATATAGCATCTGCTGAAGCTCTTTGGTTCGAGAAAGTTTATCCATAAAATCGTGCGCCCATTGTATCACATTATAACGCCGCAATCTCTTTTGCATAACAGTGTTACGCTCTATCTGTTCTTTGTTTGGCATTTCTAATGCCTGTTTTAAAGCAAATGCAACCTCCTCCTTGTTGTTTGGGTTCACAATAATTGACTCGCCCAACTCCTTTGAAGCCCCGGCCATCTCGCTCAAGATTAACACGCCTCTTCCATCGACCCTACTTGCGATATACTCCTTGGCTATCAGGTTCATTCCATCTCTCAGAGGTGTCACAAGTGCGACATCAGCAGTGCAGTACAGAGCGGCGAGACTGCTAAAAGATAAGAACCGATACAGATACCATACAGGCAGCCAGCCAATAGTTCCGTGCTTACCATTTATCCTGCCAACCAGTTCATCCACCTCCTTTTTAAGTAACATATACTCTTTCACAGCTGTTCGAGAAGGTACTGCAACCATAATGAGGGTTACTTTTTCCTTGTATCCTGGATTCTCCTCCAAAAATAGATTAAATGCCTCGATGCGTTGGGGAATTCCTTTTGTGTAATCCAATCTATCGACAGATAGAATTAGTTTATGCTCTCCCAATTTTTTCCGAATTCTGTTGATTTCTCTTTTCACCGGTGCATTGTACACTGCATTTGCAAATCTTTCGTGGTCAATCCCCATTGGAAAAGCATCCACCTTTACTCTACGACCGCCGGCGGAAACCTGACCCAAGGTGTATTCGTAACCCAATAAACGACGAACACCACTTAAAAAATGACGCACATAGTCGTATGTGTGAAATCCCACGAGATCCGCACCCAAAAGCCCCTCCAGAATTTCCCTTCTCCATGGGAGCAAGCGGAATACTTCAAAAGAAGGAAAGGGTATATGCAGGAAAAATCCTATTCTTGCATCGGGCATTTTTTCTCTCAAAAGCTTGGGTAGTAGCATTAAATGATAATCATGCACCCAGATAGTATCATCTGAACCCGCCACCTTCAAAATTGCATTACAAAAGGATTTATTCGCACTTTTGTAGGATTCCCACATATCGTTGTCATATACTGCATAGTGGGTAAAGTAATGAAAAAGAGGCCAAACGGTCTTGTTAGAAAAACCATAATAGTACTCCCTAATCTCTCTTCTCGTTAAAAAAATAGGTAAGTTTTTAAATTCAGTAATTAATTTGTTCTCAATGTTCTTTTTATCTTCCCTGCTTATGTTATCTGAGAGCATCCCACACCATCCTATCCACATACTATCGTACAATTGATAAAACGAGCTCAAACCCGTAGCCAAACCACCAACACTGCGACGAAAGTGCAATTTACCTTTCCTCTTTTCTATAGTTATCGGCAACCTATTTGAAACGATTATTAGTCTACTCATAACTTCACCCCCGTAATTTTTCCTTTTAATCGGCAGTGTCAAAGAGAAACAAAATTAAATGCAGATTAGAAGAGATATTTTCAACTCTATGGTAGCCTCAGGCTTCCTGACTGCCGTCAGGCAAGTCAGCCTGCGGGTGATATTCTAACACAAATTTGATTCTTCTACGCAAAAAAACAAAATAGTTGAGCAAGCCCCCATCAGCCCGATATTTCCTTAAGTGTTATGTGAAGACCCGACCCCATCCTCAATTTTAACTTCTATGATAATTTCTGTTTCTCTTTCTGTTAGCCCTTTTTCTGACCACCTTTCATACCACCTTTCAGTTGGTCTATCAAATATAATGGTAAACCAGTTATCGTTTATATTCAATCTGCTTCTTCTATCTTCTCTTCTAATTTAGACTGTGAGCAATTTAGGGTCGGTCTTCAAAGAACACTTTACTGATTTATTTACCCTCTGCCTTGTCAAAGAGAAATCAGTTCGTGCATTAAATTTTGTTGCTTATCTTGAGTCTAATTTTCTTTCAATCCATTACCCTATTTATTCCCCTATTCGCTTCCATTTGGCGGATTGACCCTTCTTCCTATAAACTCTTCACTTTAGTGGCTACCGCCCATAAATAAAAACTCTCAGGGGAAATCGCTTTCAGTCTATTTAAAATACCAAATTCCTCTGGGAGATAAGCATCCTTTATTCTGCTTATATCTTTTCTCTCTATTTTCAATCTTTCTATATCTATATCCAAACGATTATCCTTGATTGAAGAAGCAAGACATGCAACTTTTGAAGCGTCCTCTTTGGCGTTTAAAAGTGAATACCTCCCACCTAATATATGACTTTTAATTCTTCTTATCCCGTCTCTGAGTTCTCTAATATAATCGTTCTCGATACTCCTACGAAAATCTAACTGGCAAATGAGAAATGAAGTCTTTATTGAATCGTTCAAAAATTCGGCTATCGGCAAACTGATATTACGATAAGAAGCTTCAAGTTGAGCAATTTTTTTATAAGCCTTGCTGATTTCTTTGAAGTTGGTTATGTATTCAAATAAAATTCCAAGGTCGAATAACTGTTTTATAATTTCCATTGATTTTCCTTTACCATAGGGGATTCCTATAGATGTAGGAGCGAAAGCGCTCAATTTATCTCCAGTGAAGCTGTCTACTGTAGGGATCATTACTTCTAGTTCTCTTTCAACTTCAAACAATGGGAGAGTAATTGGCTTTTTTATGGTTTTACAAAAGGGTGAATTTACTTGCACGATATCAAGGAGAACATACGAGTCTCTCTTTTCTATAGAAGAAGCATAGTAGAATTTGAAATGTCTTTTAGGTATTTCGTGACTTGAAAGTCTTTCATCTTCCTCCCATTTCTTAAATACTCCTTCTCTTACTATCTTATTGAATGCTTTATCCAATGTTTCATCCTCGCCCTCAGTTATTATATCGATATCAATAGAGAGCCTTTTCAATTCAGGAACAAGCAGCATCAAACCTGTTCCGCCTTTAAAAGTCAGATTAACACCGTTTTCAACCAAACTTCCAAGTAGTTCAAACGCGTATATCGCCTTTTCTATCAATATTGGGTCCGCGCTTATCTCTTTGTGTTTATTCTTTATCCAGCTACTATTAAAACACGCCTTCTCAATCATTTTTCAACCCCTCTAATATACCAATGCGACATTTTATCGAAATGTCGCATTAGTCAATTTAACAAATTCCCTTATTATACTCTGTATCCTATCCTTTATTTTCCTATTGTAAGCATAATCGAGCACCATAGCCATATCAACTCGATAATTTAAAACTATATTAGAGACAATTTTCTTGTATTCTCCTATATCTATAAGATTGAGCTTTTTAGTTTCCATAAACAGGTCAGTAATTATTTTCTCTATTTTCGCCATGTGTTGATGCTTGGGCTCACGGGAAGAAATAGAAGGTCTTAATACAACGGTTTTGGCTTTTAATTCCACATATTTTTCTGCTTCAATTTTAAGAGGATTTAGGTATACATTGTAATCATTGTCTGTCAGAAAATCTTTTAAGGATTGGAGGAAATCCTTATCAGTGTAAACGAAAATCACGAACTGGCTTGGCAGGTGGTGAAAGAAACCTTTTATCTGTTCGGTACTCCAGCAAGAAAATTCAAGAAGAGGAAACTTGTTTTTTATTAATGATATAATTTTTTCTACGGGCTTTGTATCCAATACAAATTTCTCTTTTATGGTGGAATACCATCCTCTGCCCGCTTCATAGATAAGCCCGTCTTTTTTTAAGAGATAAAGGCATTGTTTCAGAGTGTTTTTTTTGAACTCAATTCCCTTTCTAGCAAAGTATTGCTTTAAGTCATTTATATTAAAATAATATTTACTCTTTGCGTAGTTAATAATATGTTCCTTGATAGTTATTTTCTTCATTATCCCCTCCCGCCCTTTCAAACAAAAATCAAATTGGACACACCTGCCTGCCGCAGGCAGGGATACACGCACCTGCCTGCCCATACGGATCCGTAGGGACCGGTAGGCAGGGATAGACACAGTAGTTTAAAACTCAAATCTACAATCTGCATAGTTCGTACCATAAAAATGTCCAAAGTCAAGACCTGACCCTCAAATTAAAGCCCTGACCCTATTAATTCAAAGATAAATGTAATCCAACCCTATAAAAAGGTTTGAAAAATGTCCTTATGGTAGCCGCAGGCTTTATGCCTGCGAGTGATATTCTAACACAAATTTGATTCTTCTACGCAAAAAAACAAAATAGTTGAGCAAGCCCCCGTCAGCCCGATATTTCCATAAGTGTTATATGAAGACCCGATCCCCTCCTTTGAGTACTATTTCGCTCTATCGGAAATAATTTCCGTCAAATTTCCGTTAAATTTCCGTTAAACAGATAATCCGTAATATGTTAATTTTTTGCTTGCTCCCTTCCTATGGATTATGCGAAGTTTGCCCTTGCCCTTTCACAGCAAAGACCCTGTTAGCCCAAAATTTAGAGTTAATGACCCTACCACAAATCCTCTTTTCCGGAGAAGAAATTTTTTTCATTTTTTACTTGACAAAACTCCTTTTTTATGTTATAATAAATTAATCCAATTATTTGGAGGTGGATAACCCGTAAGGGTTAGCGTGGGAAAGTCTCCGAGAGGAGGCTTTCCCATTTTATATGAATATCTTCCCATACCCTTTAATATATCCTCTATAAAGATGTTTGTTATATTTCGTTTTTATTACCCGGCAGATCTTTTTGCCAAATACATCTCCCGGGTCTGAAATTCTTTTATTGTCCAATAGAATTTCCTGTTTAACAGGATATGCAAGAATATCCGCAAGTTGCAATCCAGCGATATTACTTCTTTTGGGTTTTGATTTAATTTCTTTACTGGAAAGAGCTGATTGGAAAAAATTGGGCTCTCGCCAGAGGGTTCCCTTACTATAAACCCTTTTATAGGCTTCTTTTAATTGTTTGTCTTCTTTTCCCCCTCTACTTTCACCCAAAACATCCCCGATGCCTCCTGTAAAGTTCAGAAAACCACAATATCGTTCAAGAATGGCAGCCAAGCAGAAATGATAAGGATGGAAAGCTGCCTCCTTATATTTTTCTATATGGTTTTTCTTATCAATAACTACAGCGATGATTTTAAAGTTGGTTTCTTTTAGTAAATCTAAAAGATCGTTGTTAAATTTCTTCTCTACTTCAGTGTCACACAATCTTCCAAAACAACCCCGCCGATTTATAATATCATTACGGTGTAAAATGGGTGGTAAATCTGGATCGTAAGTAAGAAACTTTTGTTTAAATTCCTCCAGATTTCTTTTAAAGATTTCGATCTTTTCAAATTCAAAAACGCAACCTATAAGGCCGAGATACCGGTTTGCTGGATGTTTTAGTTGCTTGTAAGTATGGTCTCCAGATTCATCGATATAAATCCGAAAGCGCTTTCTCATTATGACTTTTATTAATTCTCAAGAATGCCATTAAAGAAATAGCAGCAGTCTCCTTCTCTTATTTTCTCCTTGGCATGGAAAAGAAAACTTGAAATCTCTGTAAGTTACGATATTACGAGACTTACCCACTGTTCTTATTTTCCTTCATTGCACAGTATCATCTGTTCTACTATATGCCAACGAAAACCTTAAATTTCAAGGTTTGATCCCTCCTTACTCCTTCTTGCAAAAAAGAAGTGCGACATCATTTAGAAAAGAACTCGTATATCAAATCTTTATACTTTGGAGCCATCTCGTAAAAATGTCCCTTATCGTCCCATCCATCATGATACAGATATTCCTTGTGTTGCCTGTTAATAGCGTTATTTAAGCCGCCTAAAGCTCCACCTATATGAACAAAAAATTCTGATCCCAACATCGACTTAAGTTCCCTGATCAACTCATCGGCGTGCAACTTCTCCTTGATTTTGCTCAGTGTCTTTAAAAAGGCGGTCTGTAACTCACTTCGTTCTTTCAGAAACGCAAACAGTTCCATCTTTGACCACTCCATTTCAGGCGGTGGAGGAGGGGGCTTAGGCCCTTTATGTTTATAGGAAGGAGTGAACTGGTAAATACGAACTGATTCAGCATCTTCTCGTGTATAGGATTTGAATTCTAAAATTCTTGGATTTGGCCGTAGTATACCGCACGCTTCTCTAATCTCAGGAGTTATCCTATCAATTACTATTATGACTTGAGAGGTCTGCTCTTCAATCTTCTCAAGCACATTTTCCAAAAAATACTGGTATATATCCCTTGTACCTATCTTGTCCATGGTAAATTTTTCCAATACTATATCAGAGGTTATATAAACCTTCAAGATACTCGCAATCTTCTGTCTAGTTTTCCAGTCCTTTAGAGCACTCAGGAATCTTCCGACCTGCTCGGTTATATGGCTATATTCAGGATGACTGGAAAGTTCTATCTCGACAAGAAAGAATTCCTCTGTATCCGTCTTAAAAAGATAGGCATCCGGGATTGTTCCTCTCCCCGTTTCAGATTTTATTTTTTGCTTTATATCAAATAGTATAGCATCCTCTCCAAATATCTCTTTTTGATATTTTTTAACAAGCAATTCCAGTTCCTCTTCCTTCTCAGGTGTATGTTGATAGTACCTAACTCCATCTTTTAGTAACATTTCCTGCATATTATCCCCCTTTGTATAATCAAAACAAATCAAGGTTTTCACATTCCACTTTACTGATTTATTTCTTTATACCCCACAAGCAGAAATCAGTTCCTGACCTCAAAATTTAAAACCAAAGACACGACCCCAATGCTCTCACTCGCTGTTCCGTAAAATCAAAATGGGCAATACTTGAGCCAGTGTACATCGTCCTTATCGCGGAAATGCAATATCATATTCTTTGCAATGAGGGGGTAGTTTAGTTGTTGTGGCTCTAGAATTTTGCTCCAAATAGAGGCCGGGTAAAGGTTCTCGCCTCGCGAACGTTCACGATCTCTGGTTTTCAAGTGTATAATGCGGTGCCTCAGCCTCCTTAAATGGACATAATTTTCCCAGATCTTGGATCCTTTTGGTGATGGTTTATTTGTGACTTTTGGTATTAGAATTGTTAGTTTCTCATCAAGACTTACATTCCTTTCTATCCATTCCTTATTACGCACAATAAATAATCCACTTTTTGTCTTCTCTTCATATTTAAAGTCTTCTGGTAATTCTTCATTTGCAAATGCTTCAATAGCAGTATAAGCAAAAATTATTGAAGCCATGATTAATTCTAAATAATCGTAGGTTACAATAGTAGGATCTTTTTTATTTGAGATTGGCCAATCGATAAGAAATGGGTGTTTTTTTAATGCTTGCTCATGAAATTTGTAAGATAAACTTAAAAAAAGTGCGGGTGCACTAGGATCACCTATATGTATTCTTTTTTCACCATGTTTTATATATGTAGCAGCTGTAACTGGCGTGCCTTTCTTATGTAGAATACCGGTATACGGTGATTTCCAATCCTTTGCTAAGGTGGTAGCGGCACGATATCGCCAGTCAATAGAAAATTTTTCTTTACTCATATTCAAAGTAACGAGTAAGTGGAGCTAATCTGCAGGCGAACAGCGAAGCTGCGAGCCAGTCAGCTCCAGTGAATAGTTAGATATAGTCTATTTTGACTCGAAGCGATTAACCCGTTCGCACAAATGCTTGTTGTGATCCTATGGTTCTTTTTTAGATATTTTATGATAAACAGTGGATAAACAGTGGGTTCAGACCTGAAAAAAGAATCTAAAACAGATTTTTCTTTTCTATCAATCCCTGATACGATTTCTTCGTTTTATAAAGAAATCAGTACCCAACCTCAAAATTTAAAATTAAAGACCCAACCCTATTGCTTGTAACTTCATGCTAATACTTAAAGGCGTTCGAGAGCTCCATGGTGAAGTCAAAGAGCTTAATCTTGCCTGTTAATCCAAATCCCCTAATCGCTTTTTTTGCTTTCTCAAAGGAGGAATGAGCACGTCTATGAATATCACTGCCATAAATGTATGCATCTTTTTTCTTTTTTATTAGGCCCTTGAAAAAGAAGTGATAAAAAATTACAAAAAATACAGCGGAATCCAAAAAGTATATTAACTTACTGGGTGCTATTATAATAGGTATTCCAGTAGAAAAAGCTATTTTTCGCATAAACTCTTTATCTCCTACTTCGCATGCACCTATTGTGAGAATTTGGGAATAGATTCTATCCACAGTAGATAGGTCTCCGGGCATTATTTTAATTCGTCCGAAGTTTAGGGCCCCCTTTGTCCCATGCGAAGAAATATGGATTAAACCATAATCCAAACTTCTTATTAAGTCGATCGCTTCAGCCTTTCGGCTAGGCTGATATCTTTTTGCCTCAAAATTAGCCATTTTAGCTAATTTTTCTATCATCCCAGTTTCATCGTAGCCTTCCTTCTTAGGAATACCTTCTATTAATAGTATTTTTTTATCCCTTTTGTAGTGAAAATCCAATCGTTGCCGAATTTCTTGCGCTTTCATCTCCTTAGACAGACTTTCAATGATTTTTTTTCTTCTCTTATAAGCAATGTCATATTCCGCGGCTATCTCTGATAATTCGATGGGAGTAAATTCATCTAAAAGCTGCTTTTTAGTCTTTGGTCCCATTTTAAACCTCCTCTTTTATCATTTTTATTTCTTTCTCTGTCAATCCGTATAATTTATACACCTTTTTATCAATTTCCTTATCAATTTCGCCTCGACGACGAGCTAGGTTTTCTAATTTCCTCTTTAATTCTTTCCGTTTATCCAAAACCGCCTTAACCTGCGTAACTGATTTTGGGATTTGGATAAGTTTGACAAGTTCGGGTTTTGTTTTTCCTCTGAGAGTGTCACTTAAAGATATAAGATATAGTTCTATGTATTCTGCCAGGGCACCATTTTCACACTCAATATTCGACTTGCGGTCTAAGTATATCTTGAGCCCTTTTCTTTTGATTTTTGGTCTGCCAATTCGTTCTTTTAGTTCAAGCCTTATTCCAGAGATGTCCGCCAAATCACCAAGGGGAATATCAAAATCCTCAATTAGTTTTTGAATGTTATTAACCTTGACCGCACATTGAGAAAACATCTTATTAATTTCGAGAAACTCATTAACTAAATAGATAAATTCTTGTTGAGTTTTTGGTGAAACAACTCCAATAGGAAAGTTTCGCCAGTCATCGGGACAGATTATTCTTTCGCCTCTCCGTGAGATATTGGATAGAAAATGATGCCATAAAATCTTTGAATTAAGCAAAGCTAAGATATACTTGAGATCAAATTGTTTTGAGATTTCATTACATTCTCTAATTTTCTCCTGTATGTGTCTTCTATTAAGCGTATTATTCCTAATTCCCTTTAATTTGTGATAAGGTATAAAAATCCTTACACTTTGGTCACAGTATAATTTTGCGTTGTCGTAAGCAGCTCCTGATGTTTCTCCTACTACAATCTTTTCGTTCTCATGTAATTCTAGAAAAGTCGGTCGCCGCACTTTTGCTGGAACTCTACCCGTTCCCCATTCCAAGAATCTTACCCTCTTGATTTCGTACCTCCCAATATCTTTTCCTTCTATAAAAGGTTTACTGTGAATATCACCTTGCGTTTGAGAGATCAAATCCTCTTTTTTAAATTCTCCTTTATATTTTTTTTCATCGCTGTTTAATACCATGCCTATGCTTATATAACAGATATCATTGAGAGGCAGGATTTTTACTTTCGACATTAAAGGTTTCCTTGCTTCTATGTAAAATACAGATTCTTTATCTTGTAGTTGGTTTAATGATTTTAAGCTTTTAAAATCGTACAAATTACGTTTGTTTAAGTGTTCCATCCTTTTTACTCGATGAGCTTTAGTAGGAAATCTCTTATCAATTACAAAAATAACATTTTCTACTTGGGGATCATCAAATAGTCTTAGACCCTTGAAGAAATCTAATTGAGTAATTTTTGACTGGGTTAAGAGCATTTCACGTGATTTCATTCCGTAGTCGGCTGTCCTATATGCATCTGAAACTATAAATGAAAATCGCCCACTTTCTTTCGTTAGATCAAAACCTACCTCAACAAAAGGAATATAGAGGTCCCATTTTTCGAATAAAGTGTTGAAATATTTCTGTTTCTCTATCTCTCTGCGGATTCTCAGAACTTCTCCCTGTGGAGCATTTGCTTTTAAATACGGTGGATTTCCGACTACGAAGTCAAATCCATCCTTAAATTTACCCTCTTTGAGTTTGATTTGTCTCACTGTCTCTGCATCCTCAAACCACTCACTGTTGTACTCTTTGAATAGTTTGGGTCCTTCCTTCTTTGGAATTCGCAGGGAATCGGTCTCGAATACATTGAACCTACCCATTTCAAATTCTGAATTCTCTTTTTTCGCCTCTTTTATAAGGTCAATGACTTGAAAGAGAAGATTTGTCTCTGCAAGATGACAGGCAAAGGGATTGATTTCGAATCCATAAATGTTCTCTTGCACTTTATTTAAGATTGTTTCTGCACCAAAACCCCTTACATTCAGTCTCTGTATCAGAACATTTGCCGCCCTTACCAGAAATCCACCCGAACCACACGCCGGGTCAAGCAGTCTCTTCCCCTCTATATCAGCATCCTCTCTGTAACCAACTGCATCAAGAATGTAATTGATAACCTCTTCTGGCGTATAGAACTGACCCAGTCGCTTTCGTTCTTCACGGGGTATGTATCTCTCATAAAGTTTGCCCAGGATGTCTCTGTCTACCTGTTTGAAATTATAGGGGTTAAAGGTGAAAAGAACCCCCAGGAGGAGTTCGTTATTCGGCATATACCAGTCAAAAATATCTTCACGGAAAAGATGAGGGTAGGTCTTTTCCATCACTTTATAGGCATCTTTTACCATCTCATTATAATTCACTTCAGAAAAATGTGTAAACCCTTTGAATGTCATCCAGTCCTGAATACCACCGTTGGATATTCGTCTCTTTTCAATTATTCCTTTATCCTCACAAATACGCAGCAACAGAATTCGGTTGAAGAAGATATACATAGTTTCAAGTTGGAATGTCTCGGGTTCACGATTGGCCGATGAGATACTCTGCCATTTTTTGAACGATTGCACACACCTCCTGGGTAATTCGTATTGTCTGGATTCACTTTGATATATCGGACGCCCATTTCGTTCTCTATTTTTTCTCAACTCCTCATATTCTTCATTTTTGGATAAATAGAGTTCAAATTGATTTTTGACATTCATCTTCACCTGTTCCATTGAATTTATTAACTGCTCTAAAAACTTTGAGAAATGTGTCTCCTCTGCGATGCCGAACTCGGGTTCCTTATATAATTGCTCAGGGTCTATAATCTGTAATTCTTTCACGAGATATTTCAAGGTAAGTAATCTTTCCCAATCAACCGAGTCAAGACCCTCCATACCTTTAAGCACAAACTTTTTATATATCTCGTCAAACTTCAGCAAAACCAACCTATCTTTGGCTTTTCCACGTCCCCTGTTCCAGAAGGCATTGAAGACAATTCCATTGGTGAGAACTGCAATTTTAGAACTGAGTTCATCCGTGTAGTCAAAAAGTCGTTTTCTATGTTCTTCAAATTGCCTGTCGTCTGCTCCACTCGAAAGGGTTTCAATTACAATAACCGGGTTACCTGTTGCGTCAACTATTTGTGTATCCGGCTTGCCCGTTTCAATTATCTCTTCGGGAACGAAATCTTTCTGTTTATCATATCCAAGCACATCGGTGAAAAATGGTTTCACGATGTTGTCACGAATCAAAAACTCATCTCCCCTACTGCAAGTCTCCATATAAGAGAGATATTTCTTCCCCTTATACTGAAATCCCTCAAGTACAGACATAACTTTAAGGATAAAATCCGTATCGCTTTTCGTTCTAATCTGTTTCATAATTACGGGAAATTTTACAAGTTAACTTGAATCGCATATACTTTACTAATTATCGGCTCAAAAGTAAATATTGTCCCGAGCATTCCCACACTTCATGAAATGTGGAAGTGTTCATTTCTCACTTTTTGCCCAATATTGACAAGAATATTGATACGGGAATTCCAACGATGTTTCCTGTGCTAAAAAATGCGTCTTTGGTTAAGACAATTCCCCTTTTGAATACCCTTTTCAATGTCGTGTAATTTGCTGGGGTAATCCTGCTCTGATACTTCACCTCAACGGGTAGGAGTGAATTCCCCTTACGCACAAGAAAATCAATTTCATTGCCTCCATTAGAATACCAATAGAAGATATTTTGTAGATACGCCAAACCCTCTGATAACGTTTCTTCCTGAGTTCTTAGGAGATGAGAAAATACAGTGTTTTCCACCAGTCTACTAAAGAGAGACGGCTCTCTAAAAGTGGCGTGATTAACACCGTAAGAATTCGCAAATATGTGATAGATAAGAGGATCAATGAGATATACTTTTTTCTCCTTTTTTGGAGCAGATTTGTTCCTTGCAGTGTTCCAGAAGTAGAGAACAGACAGTATATAAGAATCAGCGAGGGTTTCTATGTATCCTCTTACCGTATGAAAAGAGCCGACATCCATCCCCTTCGCCAATCCCTGCCAGCTCCATCTTGACCCCATAAGTTCATAAATCCTTCTCATCGTTTGTCCCAATATGACTCTGCTCATTTTCATTTTTTCAATGTCGCTCACTATTACCGAAAACAGTGTATCATAGATCTCATCACTTACCTTCCCGTGTTCAAGAAAGGTATCTATGGCATGGGGAAATCCACCAACTCTTGAAAAATCCTCAAATGTCGATTGTATTTTGTGATAATATATTTTATATTCTCCGAGGTCTTGTTCTCTGAAATTAAGCATATCTTCAATATCCATCACAGGAAAGAGAACTTTGCCCATTTTTATATCCAGATAGTCCCTGAAGGAAAGGGGTAAAAGCACTTTATCCAGTTCCCTTCCTCCACCCCTTCGCCCCGGCATTCTCTCCGTACCCCTTTTAATATCAATAGCAGAAGAGCCCGTTAATATGAAGGTGGTGTTCTGTGCCGTCCCTATATCAATGAGATGTTTTATTGCCTTCTGCCAGTCTATAACAGAAGTAATCTCATCGAGAAATACAAAAGTCCTTTTAATTCCATCCTTTTCCGCAAAGTCCTTAAAAGTTCTATAAATATCTGCAATTTCTCTGTATGAATGCACGAAATCAAGAGAGTAATACAATATCGCTCGCGGAGAAATCCTCTCCCCATTTATCAATCTTCTTATAAGAAGCTTTTGAAGAGTAGTCTTGCCAACCTGTCTCGGACCACGAATTGTATATACCCTGGGATGGGTAAAATCTATCTGGTCAAAAATCCTGGGTATCCAGTTTAATTTACTCTTCTCAAACTCCAGTATCTTCCCATCCCTTTCTACAGCAGAATCATCATCCCACCACGGGTTTTGCTCCAAAAGCTCCCATTGTTCCATAATTTCCTCCTATTTGAGCAGTCTACTGCTCATACTCCCTCGTGTTTGAGCATAACACTGCTCAAATTATAACACATTTTTTGGGATTTGTCAAGGAAAAAAGAAATCGGACGCAGATTCACCCCGTTAAATAATGTAACGAGAAATATCAGAGCATTTTTGAAACAGTTCTATTTAACGGGGTAAACGCAGATTACCCATGATCTCTTTATTATTGTAGTTATCAAGAGTAACGTCATTGCGAGGGATGTCATTGCGAGGCGAAGCCGAAGCAACCCCCGAAGCAACCTCCAGCTGACACATACTCGAGACTATGACTTGTTGTATAGTTTCCTATGCAATCAAGGAAAAAATCAATACCTACCCTGACTACCGGTAGGCAGGCATTCCTCTTTCCTTTTTCCTTTCAATATCCATTACTTGAATACTTGAGCCTGACCCTGTGATGTACCCCATTACCCCATCACCCCAATACCCCATTACCCCAATCCTCACCTCTCTTCCACCTCTATCCTGTATGGCATAATATACAGGTATTCCGAGGAAAGAAGTGACTTGAGCGAGGAAAGGTATGTGCTTATACCAAAAGACGGACCGAACCTAAATTCTCTCTTCGGCTTTGGGTATATCACGACCTCCCTCTTTTTTATTCCCGCCATCTCTTGTGCCTCATCCAGTGCGTCAAGCATCCCCCCCACTTTGTCAACGAGGCCGACCCTCTTTCCACTCGTACCGCTCCATATCCTTCCCTCTCCGATGGAATGTATATATTCCCTCGTCGTGTCCCTTCCGGATGCGACCGCACTTGTAAACCTGTCATACCACCACTTCACGGATTTTTTTATCTTCTCGCGCTCGTAATCATCCCACCTATGGATGTCAGAGAGTATATCTGCATGCTCACCTAATTTTACTATGTCCCACGATATTCCAATCTTGTCATACAACCCCTTAAGAAGAAAGCCTGGCCATATAACGCCGATCGAACCCGTAAGTGTGGCATTATCTGCATATATCTTGTCTCCGTATATGGATATAAAGTATCCACCGGAACCTGCAACTCCACCCATAGACACGATGACAGGCTTCTTCTCTCCTATATTCTTGAGGGCGTTTGCAATGAGTTCCGATGCAAGTGCATCTCCCCCACCCGAGTTCACCCTGAATACGACCGCCTTTATATCCTCATCATTCTTTATGCCCTCGAGTGTCTTTACCATGTCATCGGAACCCATATATCCCCTCGATGATTTACCCTGTATGATATTCCCCTCCGCCACAACGAGTGCTATCTTCTTTTTACCCGTTCTCCATTCTCTCATCACCACCTTCTCTTTCGCAAATTTGCCCTTCTTGCCAATGAGTGAGTCAACATCTTGCTTTTCCAATATAGTATCAACTAAACCCGCCTCCACCGCCTCCTCCCCGTCAAAGAAAATACCCTCGTCTATGAGCTTCTGGAGACTATCGGGCGAGATGTGCCTCGACTCTGCAATTACCTCTATCGTGGGATGGTATATATCACTGAGATACTCGGTAAGCTGGAGGCTATCCTCTTCTGACATATCCTCCCTCGAAAATGGCTCTGCGGCNGATTTGAACCTNCCGATTCTCTCTATCTGNGCCTCTATTCCGAGCTTATCCATCGTCCCCTTNAAGTATATCATCCTCGCAGAGACNCCCGGAATCCANACCTCTCCCGACGGATGAAGGAATATCGAATCCGCTACAGATGAAAGATAGAGAGAGCCAAGTCCATAATAGGTTGAATATACATATATTTTTTTACCCTTTGTCTTGAAATCGAGCAGTGCATTCCTCATCTCTTCCCATTGGCTCATGCGCATCTTAGTTCTCTTTAGTTCTAACACCACGCCTTTACAGGCGTCATTTTTTGAGAGTTCTTCGATGCGGGAGAGGAGCCTGTAGAATGGCGCATCTATCTTCTCAAACAAAAATCCACTTCTCTCGAATTCTGGGTAAGAACCCCTCATCCCGAGTTCAGCAAAGGAGGGTTTGGGTTTCATGAATGTTGGGTATCTCTCGTTTGAAAGCACGATGCCGGCATCGTAACTCTCGGTCTCGTCAATTTTACCGTATTTACCACCCACTCCAAATTTACCAAAAGAGACGGAGATGCCCGCCTTCCATTCATCCTTATTTCCCCCACCCTCAATGAATATCCCGTCAAAAGGTTCTATTCTCAAACCCGCTAAATAATCCGATGAATCATTTTCTATGTCGTAATTTAAATCAAATGTAAGCGTGATCCTGTCCGTGCCGGGTCTGATACCAATACCAGATTTTAGCAAAAATCTATCGTCAACATTATCGCCCACAAACCCGAGTGAAAGAAATCGATGTGGTTTTATGGTGGCACCGATAGTGTAGCCCTTTGTCTCACCGAATCTGTATCCCGAACCCAAATACAGCCAGTCCTTTATTGGAGCTCCACCGGTGAGAATATAGTTTTTACTGTCACCCGTTATGAATGTTCCAAAACCGATAGTGCCCAGCGATAGACCGATGGTATGGGATGTATCATCTCCGTGAACGCTTCCAAGGTATGAGAACTCGAGTCCAGGTGATATTGCGATGCCCGCCGGGTTTACAAACGGCGAAAATGACCTCTGCACCGTTGCCACACTTCCGTCGAAAAGAAGTGTTACCATATTCAACAACAGGACGTATCCCAGCATAGAACCCCCTTTTTTAAGTTATGGTAATATAAAAAACGCTCTCTTATTTTTGGACGCAGATATGTTAAAGTCGTTGGGTCGTTGGGTTAATGACATAATTACCTAATGACTTAATTACTGTCTTTATCTACGGATTATAACCTTAAAATGTAAAAAAGTCAAGAAAAAAAGACTCTATTTTCCCCTTGACAAATTGTCTTTTTTGGATTATAATAGAATTGGGTCAAATGACCCTATATATAAATAAGTGTTTTAAAAACATGCATACAGAAAGAGATTTCTGAAGTCTCGCTTAACGATTGTATGGCAAAGTAGATCATTTCTTCTATCTTAGATGGAAAAATTATTGGGTGTATACCTCCACTGGAGAATTTGGGATAGATGATCCCAGAATATGCATTAACCACGCCTGCCTGTCCATACGGATCCGTAGGGACCGGTAGGCAGGGATAATCACGGATAAACACAGATTATATAAGTTTTTTAAGTATACCTGATTTTCACCTTTTGGGTGAAAAGTCTGCAGGATACCTACGGAAAGGGTTTCCATTTAATTTTTGTCCATACGGCCCTACGGCTCGTATGAGATGCTGTGCATAAGTTCCTTATTTTCAAATATCTTGCCTGCGGTAGGTAGGTGATGATCTCATGAAATCTTGTCCCTATCCATACGGATCCTTTGGACGGACTTGAGATGGTTTCTTAACGCATAATTTGGGATAATAATACGAGAAGGTAGTGTCAAATAGAATATGAAAGAATATGACAAACCACAGTCATACGACCCGTATGGGAGGTCATTCACCCCGACGATACGTCGAGGGAGGGGAGGGAGAAGAATCTTTTGTAATTCCTTAATTAATAAAAATCTCTGTGTTCCCTGCCTGCCGGCAGGCAGGTCTGTGGTTAGATTTTTGACAATACTGACGAGAAGTTAAGGAGGGTATATGGAACTTAAATATACAATATTATTAGAGAAGAACGAGGATGGCGGATATACAGTAACAGTTCCGAGTCTTCCCGGATGTATTACTGAAGGGAGTACCTGGGAAGAAGCCTTTACCAATGCCCAGGAAGCAATTGAAGGGTATATTGAAACCCTGAAAGATCTTAAGAAACCTATTCCAGTTGAAGTTCCTGTTAGAATTCCAGCAGGTGTTTTATGACAAGATTACCACGAGTTACAGGAAAACAAGTAGTCAAAGTGCTGGAGAAGAAAGGCTTTACTATTATTAGAGTCAGAGGAAGTCATTACCATCTTCACCACCATAGTAAAGACATATTAGTAACAGTTCCTGTGCATGCAGGTAAAACATTAGCCCCAAAGACTCTCAAAACAATCTTAAGGCATTCCAAAATAACTCTTGAAGACTTTATAGCACTTATTTAGAGTATAAGCTGCCTGATTTTTGGGGTGTTGTGCTAAAGATTTGCTATTGAATATACGGCTAAAACCATGAAAAGCCTTTGTAGAATTGGGCTTGTAATAAATGGCTGTGGAGTGCATTACCTTGGTAATGCAAAATTATGGGACAAATGTAGTAAATGTGGCGCAAGGCTTCAGCCTTGCCAATGGAGTGATACCATCTGAAATGTAGGCATGAATTTAATTTGTACCACAGAGTTAACCTTTTTCTTGACATTCTGACTGGAAAAGAGGGTAAGAAATTTCTTGACTTTTAGAAAAAGATGTGGTATAATTTTTTGATAGATGTGAATCCGGTGATTTAGTAAGAAATATATGCCAACGATCTTGCGTGTTCATGGCTATCGGTTTTTCTTTTTTAGCAATGAAGGAGATGTACCACCGCATATTCATGTTGAATCAGCTGATAATTATGCCAAGTTCTGGTTAAATCCCGTGACTTTGGCAAAATCCGTGGGGTTCAATGCAAGGCAATTGGGAAACTTGAGAGAGATTATTGAAAAACATCGTAATTTATTTAAGGAGAGGTGGGATGAATACTTCGGCAGTTATTAAACCTATAACAGTTTTTGCCACCGATGTTCGGTTCAGTAACGAAGTAATACAAGTCTATCTGTCCGATGGCCGTGTTGTTAGCGTTCCCATCGAGTGGTTTCCTGCCTTAAGAGATGCCACTGAGGAGCAGAGAAATAAATGGCGGCTTATCGGGAGAGGGGTGGGCATCCATTGGGAAGAGATTGACGAAGATTTATTTGTGGATGGACTGTTAAAACATTAGATAATTGTCTGTCTTTCATCGTTCGGCATTTTGTAGTTCATTTATGCAGGACATTTCAACTTAACCTCGAAACGACGGGTCTTTCTTCTGGAATCTATTTTCTCCAACTTGAAGCGAGAAATGAGACTGTTGTTGAGAAAATAACCATCATTCGGTAGATCTGTCACCAGAAGCATAGAGCCCCGGTTATATCTGCTGGGGCTCTTTTTTATCTTACAAGGAACTACGCAACAGACATTACTTAAATTTTGGGAATGTCTCAAAGTGACTTGATAGCATTAAAGTCATCTGTAGTGGAGTGCCCTGCCTTGGCAGGGCATAGAGGACTAAAGTATCCTGTCACGGTTTGGCAATAGCAAGCTATTGCACTCCAATTAACTGCTTTTTCCCGGCACAACACATTTGGACAATACCTAGATTTTTTTATTCTCTAAATTCTCGTCTAAGTCTCATTTCTACCTGTCCATACGGATGCCGTGCATCGGTAGACAGGAAAGTCCCTGTTAATTCTTTTTTTAAAACAGGGAAGTTAAGAGATTTAAAGAGTTTTTTATTTCAGTGTCTCTTTAATCTTATCTCTTATATTCTCTTTCCTGCCTACCGGCAGGCAGGCAATCCCTGTTAAAAAGAAAATTTATCTCTCTTTTTCGAGAATCCTGTAGAACAGTTTTCCAAGCTCTCGCCAAAAAGTTCTTGACAAATCTCAAAAATGTATGTATAATAGAGAAGCTTGCTGTAACTTTTTTCTCCCTTTGAATAGACACAAAAATTGTGCGTAGGATAAACACATTATTGCTCTCTGTTCTCCTTACATCGTCACTCCAGGGGAGGGCTCTATCCCTGCAGGAGGCGAAACTCCGTAACCCAGAGGTTAAGCGGTTGCTTAAAGAAGCCACGGGTGATGAAAAAGAGTGGGTGGAGTGGCTCCTTCGGGATATGCCGACTATAGACCTTATCACCCTCGATGCTGATTCTTTCCTTCTTGACCTGAAAGCCCTCCATACAAATCTGGACTCTCTTCCCTGGGGGAAGACAATTCCACAAGAGATATTTCAGCGCTATGTACTTCCATACCGTGTCTCACAGGAGCCGTTGGAGTATTTTCGTCTGCATTACAGAAGAGAGCTCTATGGGCGGGTTAGAGACTGCCCAGATGTGAAAAGTGCTGCACTCTCCATAAACGAATGGGCATACGAACAGATGAAATACGAACCCACATCCAGATGGGACCAGTCGGCAGAGGTGACGATAAAACGGGGCATTGGGCGGTGTGAGGAGATGTCCATACTCTTTATGAAGGCATGCAGGGCTGTGGGTATCCCGGTTAGAATGGTATCTACGCCTTACTGGCCATTTACGAATTCGAACCACGCATGGGTTGAGGTGCGTACGGAAGACAAATGGCATTTCCTTGGTGGTGCCGAGATGACACCTTTAGACGGTGCGTGGTTCAGGGAAAGTGTGCGAAGAACGGCGATCGTAAAGGGTATCGCCTGGGGAGAGTTTTTGCCGAAAGACGAAATCGTCTATTATAAGGGAAACGGTTACACTGTACTCAACCTGACACCGAATTACGGCGATACAACAGGTTTATCTGTGACGGTGAGGAATTCCAACGGAGCCCCCGTAGAGAGTGCAAATATCTGGGTATCGGTTTTCAACTACTCATCTATCCGTCGTGTTGCCCACAAATACACCGATGATTCGGGAAAGGCACATATTGTTGTAGGAAAATGTGACCTCTTTGTTTCGTGTGGGAAGGACTCACTGTGGGATTACGAGATGGTGAGGCTTACGGATACTAACTCCACAACCCGGGTTTTGTTCACCCTTAAGCGAACAACAATTCCCGATACCTCGTTCTGGCTCAGGGTAAAGGGAAAAGAAACAGTTCCGCGGGATACGACTTACAAACCGTTAGAGTCGTCTTATGCAATTCACGATCTCCGTCAGGCACAACTGACCGCCGTAGACCCGGAGGTTTTGGAAGAGCTGCCCGATAGCTCATTTGAGACGCGTTTATTGAAGAATCTCAACCGCTCCCGCGGCAATCGAGAAACCCTTCTGAAATTCTGGAGAGGGTACGAGGAGAACCGCGATCTTCTCCTATCGCTGTGGGATGTTATGCACACAAAAGACCTCATCGCATCAGACAGCTCACTTATGCAAGAAATCATTGATGCCTCCATAAAGAGACGAAGATGTTTTGATTACTACGGGTTTCCAGATTCCCTCTTCTTCGAATATGTTGCAAATCCAAGGATTCTCTGGGAGGAGTTCGGTGTTGACTATCCCGTGCTCGAGGAGATATTCATTGAACTTGTTGGCAGACCCCAAAAAGAGGTGGCAGATGGGGTGGTGAGATACATCCGAACCAAAATTGACACCCTTAGTGACAAAAACTATTTCGGCGGAACGATGAATCCGTATCAAACACTTGCAGCGGGGACAGGGAGCTCAATAGAAAGACTGCTGCTTTTTGTGGGGGCGATGAGGGCAGTTGGAATCCCCGCCCGTATTGGCTGGGATCACAAGGGTGCCGAATACTACGACAACGACTGGGTGTCTGTAACACTCGATACTTCTGAAGAAGAGAAAACCCGGGAGGTGGTAATAGCCGCCAAATTCACCCAGAATGGAAAGAGACGCACTGATGTTCGGTATTATTATGATTTTTCAATGTGTAGATTAGAGGATGGAGTCTTCGAGGACCTCACACCACCAATGGACACCTCTCAAGGGATTGTCTTCTTCACGGTGTCTCCCGGTGAGTATTGCTTCGTCACGGGTTGGCGGGGGTCGCGCGGGAATGTCTTTGTCAGAATTCTTCCGGTTGAAGCAGAAGAAGATACCGTATTTACCGAGGTCTTATTTGGACTCCCACCCGCAGAGGCAATTTCACCGTTTGACCTCGTTGTAAGGGATTTTAATGGACTTTCACTCACCGATGTAAGGGACATCGAGGGGCACATTCCATCGAAATCCGACTGGCAAAGAGGAGATGTCATTGTGGCGTTTTTTGACCCGGAAGAGGAGGCATCCATCTCGACCGCCAAAAGTCTTGCCTCAGTTAGTGATGTTCCTTTTCTTATTCTTGTAAAGGCGACCGGGAGAGCCAGGGCAGTACAATTCTGTCGCGAGAATAAACTCTCCGGTAGAATTTTCTTTGGCGGGAAGGAAGACCTCAAAAAGATACTGAATTTTCGTGAATTTCCTTCAATCCTTCTCCTGCGAGATGGAAAAGCGGTTCTCTGGACAGAGGGATTGACTCTTGAAATTGCGAATATGATAAAGCAACTACGTCATTAGTCACTGGTCATTGGTTATCCGTCATTGGTCACTGGTCATTTATCACCACTTACCCATTCAACTAATCGCTCTCAACCCACTTTCTCCTTCCTTCCTATTATGTCCTTTTAACTTGCTAACGGTTCGGCTGAGCTCGCCGAAGACTGCTAATTTTACATTGCTAATTGATAATTGAATATTTTAATGACCCAATGACCTGATAGCCTGATCGCCTGATAGCGTGATAGCCTGATCGCCTATCTTTCCCCTTCCCACCTATCGGGGGTGATATAGTCTCCATATTTTTCTCTCGCCTTAACCAATCGTTCTCGCTCTCCTTTTAAAACTTCAAACAGCACGGGCGGCGTGTTGGCAACCGTGGTCTCGTAGATCTTCTTTATCCTATCGATCTTTGCCAGATTCTCCGGCACCCTTATCGTAAACTGTTTGACATAATCATCCCGGGAATAGTCCTTATTCAGCACCTCTCTGAACAGTTTTTTCAGGTCCTCATACCTCGGTATGTACCCCGTCGGTGTCTTTATTGCCCCGACCTCGTCGTGCACACGCAATTCCATCCACTTCAGCCAGACCTTCTTGTCGGTCTTCTCGTTCGTAAAATTTCCCCCTTCATCTTTCAGGAAGTAATTAACTCCAAATATCCTCGGTGGTTTTTTCATAGAACTGCCGAATTTAAGGTTCATATCTATATATTTGCCGATGGGAACAGACAGGAAGTCCAGATTTGACATGGGGTTGAATTTTCTGACACCCTCCTTACCGAGTGTAGCCGCCGTGGTCTCCGATTCGAGTGATGCACCTTTGGTTATTATTCCGTGTGTCCAGTCAAACGCCTCCAGTACGGGGACACAGGTATCTGAGTCCCTACCGCCGTAAATTACTCCGCTGAGTTCCACACCGTCGGGGTCGTGCAGTCTCGGGTCTGCATTCTTTAAGTCCTTGAGCGCCGTTGTGAATCTGGCATTCTTGTGCGAGGGGGTTATCTCATTACCCTCGGCATCCCTCTTACCGGGTGTCCATTCTCCCGAATGATTGATGCCTTTTCTGGGCATTTTGCCATCCTTTCCGATCCAATAAACGCCTTTATCCTCGGTGACGAGAACATTGGAGAATATGATCTCGTTGGGCGAATGCAATGCCTCCCATGTTATCGGGTCGTCTTTCGAGTTTATACCCATTATTATACCAAAGATTCCCGCCTCCACATTAACCGCGTACGCCTTATCGCCCCTCTTCCTGATATAAGATATGTCGTCCCCAACAATGCTCTCCTCGGGTATCATGGCGGTAGATGTCTTTCCACACAGCGACGGAAATGCTCCGGTAAAGAAAGTTTTCCTATTATTCGGGCCGTGTACGGCAACAACGAGCATGTGTTCGTTGAGCCAACCCTCCTTCTGTGCCCTGTGGATTGCCAGTCGCATGGCGGGTTTTTTGAGCCCGATCGTGTTGCCGCCGTACTGCGTGTTCACCGAATATACGATCGCTCCTTCGCAATCAATGTATATTCTGCGCTTATCGATATTCTTGCTCACCATCCTCTCGTCGAGTTCGCCCGCACTGTGGACAAATTTGAAGAATCGGGCGGAGCGACCCCGATGTTTGAACTCCTCATAACCCCGTCTGTACAGTAAATCCTCACTGTGTGCCACATAGGCAGAATCGGTGAGTTGTACACAGGGTATTGAGAACTCCGAATTGACCGGACCGAGACAGAAAAACCTTACATAGAGTTCATGTCCACTCATAATATCCTTGAGTATCTCGCGAATTTCCCTTTCACCTTTTTCCTTATCTATGGTATTCAGATTTGGGCCCAAATCAACACCGCTTCTTACAAGGAACTTCGTGCGTGCCTTATCCCTCGCCTGGTCGTAGTATCCATCAAAATGTATCGTGTGTTCCCTTATGGTAAGCCTATCCTCTTCACCATTCCTAATCGCCGCTTCTCTAACATATCGTATATCATCTGGCGAATCCGTTGCCACGAATATCCCATCGGGGTTGCACAACTCTATATAATCCGCTACAAATTCATGCATCTCGGGCTTGTCTATCGCCAGAAGTTTGCGGTAATCCTCTTCGCTTAACCTATTCTTAAGAAACTCATTTGTTTTTTCAGACATACCCGTGCCTCCTTTCTCTTTGCATATTATAATTAATTTAGTGAACCCTCCAGTAAATCAAACCTGTATTCCACAACACTTTCCCCCAACCGCTAACATTCAACATTTCACATCAAACATTTCACATCAAACATCTTGCAGCTAATTATAACACCAATTTCTAAAAAAGTCAACTTTTTTCTACTGCAGAATCTTTTTAAGCCCACAAAGTTCTTAAGAAAATTTTTTTTGATTTTTTCTTGACAAATCTTAAAAAAGGATGTATAATGCAGTTGGAAGGTATTTAAGAAGCAAAAAGATAGAGGCGTGTATTCCATATCGCTTCCAAAAAAACTTGACAAAGTGACATTTTTGTAGTATATTATATAGTAGAAAAAAATAAAGGAGGTGATACCTATGATTGTTAGATAGAGGGTTGATTTGGTAGTCGAGGGTTTAGTGGAGTGCATAGTTTTTGCGCTCCATAACGAAAGGAGGAAAGATGCAAAAGAGAACCGTGGGGCTGTGTCTCGGGATGGTAGCTGTTACTGGCCTTTTGTGGGCAGCTGATTTTAACCCGGATGGCACTATAAATGTAGGGCAGACCTTCAGGCCTGCTACCGGGGGTGAGGAGATAAGTTGCCTGCCAGAGTTCAATCCCAATGACCCCTATTACCTTGAAATCGTTGAAAAACTCCATAAGGCAAGGGAACAAGGAAATAGGGAACTTGTAAACTCTATAACATCTAAAATTCAGGAGTTTACGGGACAGAAATCTACACAGACAAGATACGAGAATATGGATAGGAATATTGTTATTCTGAAGCCAAGCTCAGAAGAAGTGCTTACAAGAGAGGAACTATCAGAACTCGCGGGAAAGTCCAAGGGCTATGAATGGGAAAATGTAGAGATTTACAATGCCAATCAATCCGGCGCGTGTTATGGAGACATTGGCAGTGCATCCAATTCAGGTGGTAGTGGAGATACACTGTATGCAGTATTTGATAGGTGGTATGATGACCCTGGTGTATGGGGGATTCAAACCTACAGGTCTACTGATGGGGGTGATTCATGGTCTATGTGGGGTGGATTTTACTACTCTGTCGCGGGTAGAGACTACCGATATCCTACACTGGCAGTAAGCAAAAGCGATACCCTTTTAATCGCCTACTATGTGGATAATGCGAGTGGTAATGATTGGGTGCGAGTTTGTAAATATAAGGATTGGACTTATGATTTTCAGATGGCATCTGATGCATCTCTAAATGTCTGCTGTCCGGACTATGCCTCGCGACCAAGGATAGTGGTTGATTATCCATATTTATCGGATTATTTCATCTATGTTGCCTACCAAATAGAACAAGGAGGCAGCTATTATCTACGGCTCGCAAGGTCAACTACCCAGAATATCTCTTACACCCAAACTACCTTAAAACTGACTGATAGTCCCTACCAGGGGTGGGACTTGATGTATGTTTATAATTATCAGGGTTCAGGTACTTACCTTTTGCATGCACGTCCCTATGGGACAGAGGTCAAATTTATGCGTTCTATTGATGACGGTACATCCTGGTCGGGGACGGGACTGGCACCTATTTCAACAGGTAGTGATGTATATTTCCCTACCATTGGTGGAGTGAATCAGACTGATAATCTATTCTGTGCATGGCAAAGTCACATAGGTGCGAATTGGGCAGTCTATGGACGTTACTCTAATGACCGTGCAGAGAGTTGGTCTTCTGATAATATATCCGTATTATGCCCTGGGGCAGGGAATGTCAATGTCCCTGTAATCCAGGAACGGACTTTTGATGATACATATTGCATTACTGCATTCCATAGGCCCGATGGCAGTTCTTGCCAGGTTCTTGTTGGTCATGCAGATATACTAAATCCTGATGTATGGGAATATGATATGGCAAGAGATACCTCTGCTTATCAGTCTTGGCCTGCTGCACCAAGGATAGTAACCCATAGTTACGGAGGGGGTTATAATCCTGTAATTGTGTGGACTGACCAGCGGGATGGTGACTATGACTGGTATTTTGGCAAAAGACTCCCTGCAAAGGATATTGCATCAACTGAGATTTACTGGCCCTTCTGGTGTAAAGTGAGCCCTGAGACAACTGCTACTCCATCTGCCAGGATAAAGAATGTTGGAGAAGTAGATGTTGCCAATGCTCCAGTTGTGTTTGAGATAACAGACAGACAGAATCCAGCTGATTCTTGGATTGATACAACTATTATCAGTTCTCTACCTGCAGGAGACTCGGTTGATGTAAATTTTGACAACTGGACTTCAGGTATTCATCCTACTTCATACGAAGCAAAGGTTTATACTCTACTTGATGGTGATATTGACCCAGGAAATGATACACTTGTGACTTATTTTTCTGCCTGTAACAGGCAACTTGAGAGTGGATGGGGAACTCCGACCCTTGATGGAATACTTGATACAGTAAGTGAATGGGGTGATGCTGGTAAAATAGATATATCAGAGACAATGGGATGGGATGGTAACCTAAACACACCGAGGAGCTGTATTCTTTATACACTTAACAATTCAGATACCCTTTATCTTGGTGTTGACTACAAGGCTGATAACTCACTTGAGGAAGGGGATGGGCTCATTTTTTACTTTGATGAGGACCATGATGGAGTATGGAATCCGGATTCATCTGAGGGTGATTATAGATTTTGGTATCCTGATTCCTCGGTCTATAGTTCATTTACATCACCAGCCTGGAGAGTAGTAGACCCTCCGGGCTTTGAGGTAGCGCCAGCACTCATAGGTGGAAGGGTGACTTACGAGGTCAAAATTCCTCTTGGGACAGAAAAGACTGATTTGACAACCATTCCTGGTGATGTTATGGGATTCTTCTGCCTTGCCTATGACAAGAGTGTGCCTGATTATGGAGGCTGGTATCCCCAGGATTGGTATCCCTGGTTTTCTCCAGAGTATATGACTGACCTCAAACTTGCTGAAGGAGTAGGTATTGAGGAATCTCAAGAGCAATTACCTGAATTTGCACTCAAGATTCTGGGCTCAAATCCCATTGGTAGCAAGGTCTTAATCTCATTCAGTATTCCAGAAAGAGCGAAAGTTAAGCTATCTGTATACGACCTATCTGGAAGACTGGTTAATCGATTAGCTGATGGTGTATTTGCCCATGGTATTCATAAGGTTGCCTGGAAGCCCGTGCTCTCAAATGGTGTATACTTTATTCGACTTGAGGGTGGCGGAAGAGAAGTCACGAAGAAGGTTGTACTCCTGAGGTAATTCAACAACAAGAGGCCGGCATAAAACAGATACATTAGATAGAAAGTGGGGAGAACTCATTCATCCCACGAGTATAGAAGATAGTTTAACCGCACACTTTCCTCCTCGCACAGGTTACAAATGGATTGGAGCAGTAACTACTGACGCCATTAAAGGAGACACACTCGTTTACTATGATGGAGTGATGAACTTTGAGATTCCTTTTGAAGTAATTTCAAGTAAATATCAAGCCGCAGAAATCAAGAGATATAATTAGATAGAAGCTAATCTAAGCTATATAAATTTATGTAAGATTTCAGCGATTTCTGCGGCTTGAATTATATGTTATCCTTCCCAACTAACAACTTGCTATTCCCCATATCAACAAGGACAGCCCAATAGATAAGTTCCCTTTTATGAAATCTCCTTTGAAAAAACTTGACAAGAGGAGAAAAATGTGATATAATCAGTTGTGTTTTTTTGTTTTTTTCTTAACCTAAATTGCCGACCATAAATCAGATAGAAAACGCCAAAAGGGGTAAGATTAGCCCGATTATGAAGATGATAGCTGAGGAAGAAGGGCTATCATCAGAATATATAAGGGAGGGCGTGTCAAACGGTATTATTGTAATCCCCTCCAACAGTAAAAAACCTCCAAAGAGATATGTTGGTATAGGTAAGGGATTACGAACCAAAGTCAATGCCAATATAGGTACATCTCCAGATATTGCTGATATAGATAAAGAGATCAGGAAGGCACATATTGCCGAGAGATACGGCGCTGATACTATTATGGATCTATCAACAGGCAGCGATCTTTCCAATATAAGAAGAAAGATAAGAGAGGAATTCGCTGGTCCACTTGGAACTGTTCCCATCTATGAGATAGCTTGCAGAAAGGCACAGATGAAGATAGATTTCAGAGAGGCGGGGGAAGATGAGATAATTGATATTATAGGCGAGCACGCAAGGGACGGGGTCGATTTCGTGACCGTGCACTGTGGGGTTACGAGAGGTGTTATAAATGCCCTTAAAAGTCAGGGCAGAGTTATGGATGTTGTATCGAGGGGAGGCTCCATGCTCGCCGCATGGATGGAATACAACGAGAAGGAAAACCCACTATATACGCACTTTGTCAGATTACTTGAAATTGCAAGGGAATACGACCTGGTTCTATCTCTCGGCGACGGGCTGCGTCCCGGTTCAATAATTGATTCGACCGATAGGCCCCAGATAGAGGAGTTGATAGTGCTTGGAGAACTGAGGGATAGGGCACTCGAGGCGGGAATTCAGGTGATGATAGAAGGTCCCGGACACATCCCCATCCAGGAAGTACAAATGAATGTAGAGATAGAGAAGAATATCTGCGGCGGCGCCCCGTTCTATGTTCTCGGCCCTATTGTGACGGACATAGCACCCGGTTACGATCATATCACATCCGCAATAGGGGGGGCACTCGCGGCAGCCCACGGAGCGGATTTCCTCTGCTATGTTACACCCGCAGAGCACATTGGACTCCCAACTGAAGAGGATGTGAAGGAGGGGGTTATCGCCACGAGGATTGCAGCACACGCCGGCGATATCGCGAAGGGATTAAGAGGAGCACGCTCTCTCGATAGAGACATATCCACGGCGAGGAGAAAACTCGACTGGAAAGAGCAGAGAAATCTTGCGATAGACCCCGGGAAGATTCCAGAAGAGAAGGGTGTCGGAACCTGCACCGTGTGCGGCAGTTACTGCGCCATAAAGATCATAGAGCAGTATGTAACCCATAAGATGGGTAAGAATATAAAAGAAACAGACTAAAGACCGAAGACATAAGACTACAGACAAAAAGGTCTTTGGTCTCTGGTCTCAAGTCTACGGTCTCTCTTTTTAATTTTATTAAGGGGGGAAAATGGCAGAAAAGAAGATGTCGGTGGAGGAGCTCCTCGCAAAGGCTAGAAAGCCCGGAGAGGATGCTATGAAGCTTCATCCTTTCTATCATGGAAAGGTGGAGGTGGTTCCAAAGTGTTGTGTGCGCGAGTTCAGTGATTTTGGAATCTGGTATACACCCGGTGTTGCACAGCCCTGCAGGGATATACAGGCACACCCCGAGAAGGTGTTCGAGCACACCAATAAAGCAAATTTTGTGGCGGTCATATCGGACGGCACGAGGGTGCTTGGGCTCGGAGATATAGGACCCGAGGCGGGTTTGCCCGTTATGGAGGGAAAGGCACTCCTCTTTAAGTATCTCGGGGGAGTCGATGCATTCCCCATATGTCTTGACACAAAAGACCCGGATAAGATAATCGAGACCGTGCTTACTCTCCAGCCCTCATTTGGTGGAATAAACCTTGAGGATATTTCCCAGCCAAAGTGTTTCTATGTCCTGGATGAACTCCGAAAAAGGGCAAGGATACCGGTCTGGCACGATGACCAGCAGGGAACAGCTGCAATAACCCTCGCCGGGCTCATCAATGCACTGAAGGTCGTGGGGAAGAAACTGAACGAAGCCAAGATCTCTATGGTCGGTGCCGGCTCAGCCAACACCGCGTGTTTGAGGGTGATGATAGCCGCCGGAGTCGCACCAGAAAATGTAATTATGTGTGATATAAATGGGATTCTCCATCCGGGAAGGACAGACTTCGCAGAGACGGACCCAAGATACACATTCTGCAGGACGACGAACGGAGAGGGAAGGTTGGGCGGAATTCCGGAGGCTATGAAGGGAGCAGATGTCTGTATTGCATACTCGAAGCCGGGACCCGGGACCATAAAACCAGAATGGGTAAAATCAATGGCAAAAGACCCTATACTGTTTACCTGTGCAAATCCAGTCCCCGAGATCTGGCCCTGGGAGGCAAAAGAAGCCGGAGCGAGGGTGGTGGCAACGGGAAGGACGGATTTTCCCAATCAGGTGAACAACTCCATCGGGTTTCCGGGTATATTCAGGGGAACGCTCGATGTTATGGCAAAGACGATAACAGATGAGATGTGCATTGCCGCGGCTTATGAACTCGCCAAATGTGCCGAAGATAGGGGAATTTCTGAGGATTATATCGTACCGAGAATGGATGAATGGGAAGTATTTCCAAGGGAGGCAGTTGCCGTTGCTATGAAGGGGATTGAGCAGGGAGTTACCAGGCTCAAACTTTCAAGAGAGGAGTTAACGAAGATCGCGGAAGAGAAGATAAAGAGGGCAAGGGAAGAGACACGCGCACTGATGAAAGAGGGGTTTATTCCTTTGCCGTAGTTCGTTGTTCGTAGTTCGTTGTTCGTAAACTGGTTATAGAACTCTACGAACACGAATCACGAACACGATACACGAAACACGATGCACGAATCACGAACCACGAGGAGAGCTTATGCAATATATTCTCGCTTTTCTACTGATGTCAGTGCCTCAGGGCTTTCTCCATCTTTCTGTAACCTCTGAGGGAAAGTATGTCGACCTCTATCTTCCCACATCACTTATCGAGTATGCGGATATGTTTACTGATGGTGGAGAGGGGATGGGC